>Ga0209631_10004513_pt1 | contig 15396 bp, 22 predicted proteins | sample COG_08_FD_184752 | JGI IMG/M metagenome (GOLD analysis project Ga0209631, IMG submission 184752) | Pelagic Microbial community sample from North Sea - COGITO 998_met_08 (SPAdes) (version 2) | ecosystem: Environmental > Aquatic > Marine > Neritic zone/Coastal water | place: Helgoland, sampling...
TCCATCTTATACAAGTCCTATAAGAACTCAGAGAGGTTGTTTGTGTGATGATGGTACTTATCATCCTGAATGTTGTGATGGTACACTATGGGGACAAGGAGTTGGAAGAACAGAAACTTGAACCAAAAATATAAATTTTTAAATCAATATAATTATATAGTCATGAAAGCAACTGATACAATTAGTAAAATCAAAAACATCTTAGGCATGGAGTTGTCTAAAGAAGTAAAAGAAGTAGAAGTGAAAGCTGAAGAAGTTACACTAGCTACTATGAATCTAGAAAATGGTACTGTTATAGAGGCAGAATCATTTGAAGGTGGTAAGGAAGTCTTTATTGTCACAGAAGATGATAGGGTTCCCATGCCAATTGGAAGTTATACTCTAGAAGATGGAAGATCAGTTGTAGTTAAAGAAGAAGGTCTAATTGACAGTATCTCTGAAGCTACAGAAGAAGTTGAAGAAGAAGTTGAAACATCTAAAGAAGATGTTAAGGCTGAAGATTTAGCTACAGATTATCCATCAAAAGAGGAATTTAATGAGTTAAAATCTATGGTAGAGGATATTAAAACAAATCTATCAGAGGTTTTAGAAACTCAGGAAAAGGAAATTAAAAAGTTACAAACTGAATTATCAGCAGAACCTGCTGCACAGCCTATAACTCACAGTCCTGAAAACAAAGCTAAAGAAGTAGAGTATCAATTTAGCAGTTCAAGAGCAGAAACTTCTCTTGACAGAATAATGAAAAAATTAAGTAAATAAAAATAAAAATAATTTAAAAATAATTTAAAATGAGTAAACCAACAATTACAACAAGTTATGCAGGAAGAGCATCCTCTTCATACATCTCAGCAGCTTTGCTTTCTGGGACAACATTAGAGAATGGTGGTGTAACTGTTATGCCAAATGTGGCACACAAAGAAGTAATCCAAAAGATTGCTGCATCAGGTCTTATCAAAGATTCAACATGTGATTTTGATGATCAAGGAACTGTTGCTGTAACAGAAAGAATATTAACATTGGAAGAATTCCAAGTAAATGTTAAGTTCTGTACTAAGCAATTTGTAAATTCATGGGAAGCATCAGAATTAGGAGTAAGTGCATTTACTAACATGCCATCAAGATTCTCAGACTTCATCATTGCAAACTTTGCAGATCAGATTGCTGCATCAGTTGAAACAAATATTTGGACTGGGGTAACAGGAAATCCAGGAGAGATATCAGGATTTGAAACTCTATGGGCAGCAGATGGTGACATCATAGATGTACCTAACCCAGTTGCAATTACACATACAAATGTAATAGAAAAACTAGGTGATACTGTAGATTTAGTTCCTAATACTGTGTATGGTAAGGATGACTTAAAGATTTATGTATCTAAAGATGTAATGAAAAACTACATCAGATCTTTAGGTGGATATGCATTAGGTCAAGGTGCAAATGGATATGAAAACAAAGGTCAAATGTGGTACAATGGTCAAGCATTAACTTTTGATGGTATTCCATTATTCATGGCATCAGGTATGTCAACAAACACAATGGCTGTAGCACAAACTAGTAACCTTTATATGGGAACAAATGTATTATCAGATTTAAATGAAATCAGAGTAATTGATACATCTGACACATTAGGTGATAGAAATGCAAGATTCATTGCAAGGTTTGCATATGGAATCCAGTATGGTTTAGGAAATGAAATAGTGCTTTATCAGGCATAATTTCAAAATTTTAATTTACTGATAATCAGTATCTTAGACTAATAATCAAGTATAGGGAGGTGTAAAAGCCTCCTAACACTTAAAAAAAATAAAATATAATATGAGTTGTAATTTAACCACAGGTAGAATAGTACCTTGTAGAAATAAATCAGGAGGTTTAAAAAAGGTTTTCTTTGCAGATTTTGAAACATTAGGAGCAATAACTGAATCAGCAGGTTTAATAACTGCATTTGGTGGCACACCTGATTTTTTTGAATATGATTTAAGAGGAACATCTAATTTAGATTCTGTTGTAACAAGTTCAGTTGAAAATGGAACTACTTTCTACACAGAAACATTGACACTACAACTACAATATTATGATAGAGCAACAAGTGAAGAAATTAAGTTATTAGCAGTAGGTAGACCACACATTGTAGTACAAGACAATGATGACAACTTTTTATTAGTTGGTCAGGTTAATGGAGCTGCATTAACAACTGGTAATTTTACAGTTGGTGCAAATATGGGAGATTTTAATGGATTCAATTTAACTTTTGAAGCATTAGAGAAAGCTCCACCATCATTTGTTACAGCTAGTTTAGTAACTGGTGCTGCAAGTACAACACAAATAAGTACTTTTCCTACATCATAATAGTTAAGTGTTTTTTTCTAATTAAGGGAGATCTAATCAGGTCTCCTTTTTTTTTAAAATAAAATCTTACACTTTATAAAAAATAAAACAAAAAGCATTATATAAGTATGATAATCCTAAGTACTGCTACATCAGCTCAGACTTTTCAGTTTATTCCAAGATCTTTTGTCTTATCAGGAACTTTAACTGTAAGAGATGAAGAAACTAACATAGTACAAACAAATCAAGTTCCTTTAGGTAAACAAGGAGACTATGGTTCTATTAATGTTGCATTAACTTTAGAGGAAGGAAAATTTTATGAAGTAGAATTAACATCATTAGGATCTAACTGGGACACAGTTTTTGAATTTTGGAATAACATTACAATAACTTGGGATGAAGCATTAACTGCAATTGGTGCCACATGGGGAAATGCACAAGAAGAATGGAATTTAGCAACAAATAAATGGGAGGATCCAAGAGAAGCAGTAGAACAAACAATTTACAAGGATAGGATATTCTGTACTGATCAAACAATTTCACAAAGAGCATCAGAATATTATGATCCAATTAAGGGATTATATAAAAAAAGCACATCAAGGGATAATACATATAAGGTATATAATGGATAATTATGAGTAGACAACACAGAAAACCTAAATTTGAAGGAGATATAAGAGTATTAGAGTTAGCAACTTACACTTCTCCAAAAATTATAGAAGATCCTAGAAAGGATTTTGTAATGTATGGTGAGGATAATAACTATTATCAATATCTAATAGACCAGTTTATGGGTTCACCAACTAACCATGCATGTATTAATGGAATATCAGAGATGATATATGGTAGAGGATTAGATGCATTAGACAGCTCATCTAAACCTGACCAGTATGCAGAGATGATTAGCTTAATGAAAAAAGAAGTAATTAAAAAAGTTATATATGATTACTATTTAATGGGTGGTGCAGCTATGCAAATTATCTATGGTAAAGGAAGAAAGAAGATTGTACAAGTAGAACACATACCAGTAGAGACTCTTAGAGCAGAGATAAGCTCTGAAAAAGGTCAAATTGAAGGATATTACTATCATTCTAATTGGAGTGAATACAAGACATCTGATGAGCTTAAAAGAATACCTGCATTTGGTACATCTAAAGAGAATATAGAGATATTATTTATTAAACCATACAAAGCAGGATATTATTATTATAGTCCTCCTGCATATACTGGTGGATTACAGTATGCAGAACTTGAAGCTGAGGTGTCAAACTTTCATATGAATAACATTAAAAATGGATTAAGTCCTTCTATGATCATAAATATGAACAATGGAATACCAAATGAAGAAGAAAGATCAATAATTGAAAGAAAAATAGCAGATAAGTTTACTGGATCAACTAATGCAGGAAGATTTATTCTATCATTTAATGACAATACAGAGTCTCAAGCTAGTATTGAACCAATTCAACTATCTGATGCACACAATCAATATCAGTTTTTAAGTACAGAATCTCAAGAGAAAATTTTAGTAGCTCATAGAGTTGTATCACCAATGCTTTTAGGAATTAAAAATAACACTGGTCTTGGAAACAATGCTGATGAAATGGAAAAAGCATCTGTGCTTATGGATAACATGGTAATCAGACCATTCCAAAACTTAATGATTGATTCATTTGATAAGATATTAGCATTTAATAATATATCATTAAAGCTATATTTCAAAACATTACAGCCTTTAGAGTTTACAGATTTAACAAATGTTACAGACCAGGAGACAAGAGAAGAAGAAACTGGACAAAAGTTAAGTTTAAAGAAAGAGGAAAAGATAACAAGAACAGATAATCATCCAAGTAATGCTGTAGCAGATGAGTTAATAGCTTTAGGAGAGGATGAAGATTTAGAAAACTGGGATTTAATATCTGATGAGCCAGTTAATTATGACTTAGATGACAAGCAAAATGAAATGTTAAAGTTAGCATCTACAGGTTCAGCAAATCCTGATAGCAAAAGTGAACAAGATAAAGGAATGTTTAAAGTAAGATATTCTTATGCACCTTTACAAGCAGGTAAAAGCTCTAGGGAGTTTTGTAGAAAAATGGTAGCAGCTAAAAAAGTTTATAGAAAAGAGGATATTGAGGCAATGTCTAAGAAGAAAGTAAATGAGGGGTGGGGACCAAAAGGAAATTCTGACACTTATTCAATTTGGTTTTACAAAGGTGGTGGATCATGTAAACATTACTGGACAAGAAAAGTATATTTTAGAAAGAGAAATGAACAAGGAGAGTTTTTACCTAGTAGTGGATTAAAAAATGATAGAAATAGCTCTGTAAGTGAAGCAAAAAGAAAAGGAGTTGATATTGAAACTAATGATAAAAAGGTAGCAACAAGACCTAGAGATATGGAAAACAGAGGATTCCTAGAACCTAAAAACTTTACAACACCAAAATAAGATGGCAGCAACAGTATTATTTATAAATAGAAATGATTTAGTACAAAACACTATAATAGATGGTAATGTACAAGCAGATAAGCTAATGCATTTTGTATCTATAGCACAAGAGATACATATACAACATTATTTAGGTACTGATTTGTATAACAAAATAGCCTCTCTGATTAATTTAGATACTATTAATGGTACAATTTATGAGACATTATTAAAAGATTATGTGCAGCCTATGCTTATTCATTATGCTATGGTTGATTATTTACCATTTGCTGCATATCAGATTAAGAATGGTGGAATATTTAAACATGTTTCTGAAAATGCAGAGACAGTTAGTAAGAATGAAGTGGATTATTTAGTTGAAAAAGAAAGAACAATGGCTGAATATTACACTAGAAGGTTTATATCATACATGGATTTTAATCAAACATCATATCCTGAATATACATCTAACACAAATGATGATATATATCCTGATAGAGATGAGCCAACTTTTCAAGGTTGGGTACTATAATTAGATAACAATGAAAATATATAAACCTAAGCAAAAAAACATTATAAAGTTAATGACATATATAAATACAAAATTAAAATTAAGAAAAAATGGCAAGTAGTTTAACAGGAATATCAATAGCATCCAGTTATGATTCATTAATAAAGGTTGGTGATAATGATGGATTGACATCTCAATTACAAGTCCTATCTGATGGATTGGGAACTGAAAGTGGGATCAGTATGAACAATACTGGAGATTTAACAGCAACAGGTACTGTAACAGCAAACAGTTTTGTTGGAGCTTTAAGTGGGAATATAACTGGAAACACAACAGTTTCAGGAACACTTACCTTTGGATCTTTATCAGATGGAGTCATAACAATAGCAGACTTTAAAGATGAAGATGATATGTCATCAGATAGTGCAACAGCTCTAGCAACTCAGCAATCAATTAAAGCATATGTTGATTCTCAGCTAGGTGTCCAGGATTTAGACTTTCAAGGAGATGCAGGTGGTCAACAAGCTATTGACTTAAATACAGAAGTATTCTCAGTAGTAGGAACAGCAAATGAAATTTCTACAGATTCTACTGGTAATGCTTTAACAATATCATTAAATCCTAATATAAGTGGATTAACAAGTGTAGCAGCAACTACATTTACTGGTGCATTAACTGGTAATGCTACCACAGCTTCAACATTGGCTACAAGTAGAAATATTGCAGGTGTAGCTTTTGATGGAAGTGCAGATATTTCATTAACAACAGACAATATTACTGAGGCAGCTAACCTTTATTACACACAAGCAAGGTTTGACTCAGCATTTACAGCTAAATCTACAACAGATTTATCAGAAGGAACCAATTTATATTACACAGATGCTAGAACAGATGCAAGAGTAAACTTACAAACTGGAGCAAATCTAGATTTATCAAGTAAATCAACATCAGATCTGAGTGAAGGTACAAACCTTTATTTTACAGATGAAAGAACTGATGACAGAGTAGCTAGTTTAGTAGTAGCATCAACTGGATTGTCAAAAGTATATGATGACACAGCAGGGACTTTAACTCTTACTAACACAGCACCTGATCAAACAGTTGTATTAACTGATGGTACTGGTATAACTACAAGTGGAACTTATCCAAATTTCACAATAACAAATTCAGCTCCTGACCAAACTGTATCTATTACTGGTTCTAATGGATTGACTAATGGAGGCACATATCCAAACCTAACAATAGCAGGTGATGATGCAACAACAAGTGCAAAAGGTGTGGCTAGTTTCTCATCTAATCACTTTGATGTAGCAAGTGGAGCTGTTAGCTTACAGGCAGATTCAATAGATGATACATTAATTGACTTTGGTACTGGTGCAAATCAAGTTAGCACTACAAGTTTACCTGAAGGATCTAATCTTTATTTCACAAATGAAAGGGTGGATGACCAGGTTGGAAATAACTTAATAGTTGGTGGAAGTGGAATAAGTGCTGTTTATGATGATACAGCAGGTACACTAACAATAAATTCAACTGCAAGTGGAATTGGGTTATCTGACTTTTCAGCAGCAACATCAGGAATAGGAAGTTTAGTATATGATAACACTAATGGTGTATTTACTTATACTGGACCAACTAAATCAGAAATTGATGGTTTAAATATAGCAGCTGCAACACTTTCTACTCCAAGAAATATATCAGGAGTTGCATTTGATGGTTCAGCTAACATAACACTAAACACAGCAGATATAACAGAGAATACCAACTTGTATTATACTGATGCTAGAGTTCAAGCAGTTTCAATAAATGCAGTATCAGAAGATACATCACCTGTATTAGGAGGTAACTTAGCAGGAGGTTCTTACAACATTACAACAACTGGTAAAATTTACTATGCTAACATGTTCTCTACAGTTGGTGATTTACCAAGTGCATCAAGTTATCATGGAATGTTTGCTCATGTACATGCTACTGGAAAAGGATATTTTGCACACAATGGAAACTGGATAACACTAATTGATGAAACAAGTTCTACAACTGATGATTTAACTGAAGGAAGTACAAATCTTTACTACACAACAGCAAGGGGTAACACAGACTTTGATACTAGATTTGCAACTAAAGACACAGATGACCTAACACAAGGGACTACAAATCTTTATTATGCTACATCATTGTTTAATACAGATTTTGGAACTAAAACAACATCAGACTTAACAGAAGGAACTAACCTTTATTATACTGATGCAAGATTTGACACTAGACTTGCAGCTAAAACAACAGATAATTTAACAGAAGGCTCTACTAATCTATATAACCAAACACATACTGGAGATGTAACTGGTGCAGTAGCTTTAACTATTGCAAATGATGCAGTTACTACAGCTAAAATATTAGATGCTAATGTTACAACAGCAAAACTTGCAGATGATTCTGTGACTGCTGCTAAAGTAGCAAGTGATTTAAGAGCAGTACAATATATTGGTCTTGATTCTACAGATTACATGGAGTTTACTAATAACACTCAGATAGATCTTTACATAAATGGTTCTAATCAATTTAGATTTGAAGCTGATGGTGACTTCCATGCAGATGGAGATGTAATTGCATACTCAACTACTACACCTTCTGATGAAAGATTAAAAGAAAATGTTAAGGTTATTGAGAATCCATTAGAAAAGTTAGACAAGTTAAGAGGTGTAACATTTGACTGGATTGACAGAGATGATAAAAGATCAGGTGGTATAATAGCACAAGAGCTAGAGAAAGTAATGCCTGAACTTGTAAGAGAAGTTGATAGCCTTAAAAATGAGGACAGCTTTAAAGCAGTAGATTATAATGGTCTTATTGGACTGTTAATTGAAGCTGTTAAAGAATTAAGTGATAAATGTAATAATTGTAAAAAATAATAAAATGGCTTTACAAGGAGATATAAAATTTACTAAAACAATAGACCATCCTGATGGAGAAACAGAAATGCTTACAATTCAAGTGCCTGAGGATGTAAAAGAAGGTCATCCTTACTATGAACATAGAGGTACAACAGTAGATGTTGAGCAAGTAAAACAAATTGAAGTTGAGGATGTAGATAAATCTTATGATGATGTATATTTAGTAATTACATCATGTGGTTTTACTCAATATAAAATGAGTAATAGTGAAAAAATTTGGTATTTATCTATAATATACCATGTATTCTTGACAGAAGAGGATAGAGACTTAAATCCAAATCAACCACATAGTTATCATGATTGGACAAATATGGAAGAAATTAATATAATGTCAGATGATTTTAAAAATAAAGACATTATCACCTATGCCTATGAGCATTTAAACAAACAACATCCATTTCTAACAATGAAAAAAGTATAAATTATGCCAGTACCAAGTTCAGGACAATTAAGATTAAGAGCAGACATAGCAAATGAAGTAGATGGAAGTGCTACTGGTGATAATGTAAGTTTAGGCACACTAAGTAATACAGCAGGTTTTACAGAACCTGATAATATGAGTGAGTTTTATGGTTATACAGCATGTACTGTTCCTAGTGTTACAACAAATAGTATATCAGGAGTTGGTGTAAGTAGTATGACTGCTAATGGAAATGTTACTAATGATAATGGATGTTCAGTTACACAAAGAGGATTTTATTTTGGTACTAGCAGTAATTATGCAAGTAATGGTAAATACACAGTAAGTGGTACAACTGGATCATTTAGCAGAGGCTTTGGTAGTTTAAGTTCTAGCACAACATATTATGCAACTGCTTATGCAATAAACTCAGAAGGAGAATCAAGAGGATCAACAGTTAGTGCAACAACTTCAACTCTTATTACTTATACTTTTTCAAGTCAGAATTCAGCTAATAGAAATTTAGAAATGGGTAACCAAAACATGACTTCAAACACAGGTTACAACAGAAGTTATGGTCAATACTTGCATAGTCAATTAGGATGGCAAACAACAAATTCTTGTGTAAATGGAGTTATAACAAATGATGGTAAAAGCCCTACAAGTGGACTACCTACATCTCTTTGTAGAGGTGCAGCTTATAATTATGCTAGATCAGTTGCATATTTTCCATTAACTAGCTCACCAAATGTAGTATCATCAAGAATATATAATCAGGCAGGTGGTCAAGGTGCTGGGGGAGTTAATGGAAGTAATTATTGTCATAGTGATGGTCCAGGAAATTCATTAACAGGTTTATCCACTTGTAGTTATAGTTACAGTGCAAGTTATGATGGAGTAAATAACCTGCATCCATCAAATTTTCAAAATTGTACACAAGGTGTTACAAAAGGATGTGTTCCTGCTAGCTTTAGTTGTAATGCATCATTTTCCTTTACTGGAACAGTTACATTTAGTTAAAATAATAATAAATGAAATAAAATGAGCTTAGATTTTGAACCTACATTACTTGGAGTAGCAGTATATATAATTACTGTATCAAACATTAATGAAGGACTTCAAACTGTTCTAATCTTAGCAACTATAATTTATACAATAATAAAAATTAATCAATTACTAAAAAGTCAAAAAAAGAAATAATATGGTAAGAATCTTAAGATATTTAGCAAACAAATTAGAAACTTTCAATAACATGGTGGCTGCTGCATGGAATAAGTGGCTTAGTAAGATTAAAATGTAATAGATGAAATTAAGTAAGAATTTAACACTAGCTGAAGCAGTAAGATCAGAGACTGCAAAAAGAGTAGGAATAGACAACAAACCTACAAAAGAACATTTAGAGAACTTAAAGATAACAGCAGAGAAGCTATTTCAGCCTATTAGAGACCATTTTGATAAACCAGTATATGTTTCTAGCATGTATAGATCAGAAAGGCTTAACAGAGCTTTAAAATATGCAAGTAAGACCAGTTTACATATGACTGGACAAGCAATAGATATTGACATGGATCATACATCTATTTCTAACAAAGAAGTATTTGATTATGTTAAAGACAATTTAGACTTTGATACATTGATATGGGAGTTTGGTGAGAGTTCTCCAAAATGGGTTCATGTATCATATAGAGAAGGTAAGAATAGAAAACAAGTTCTAGAGAGTTACACAAATGAATTAACTGGACTAATAAGTTATAAGCATTATGAGCCAAGAAAAGAAAAACAAAAAGAAGTTCAAGGAAACAAAACTAGGTCAGTTTCTACTGGGAAAGTCAGGGGTGTTTCAAACAGTAGCTGATACAATCCCATCAAAGGGATTTCTAGGTGTACTGAAGCAGCTAATTGTTAAAGATGATACACTAGCTCAAAAGGATAAAGATGTTGCATTAGAGATGCTCAGATTTGATCTTGAAGAAATGGATGCTGTAACAAGAAGATGGGAATCAGATAACCTATCAGATAGTTGGCTTTCAAAAAACATAAGACCTATGACACTAGTATTTTTTAGTATAGTGTATGGTGTAGGTTTCTTTATGGATTATGAGCTTGATAATATAAATCAGATATTACTTTTAATATTTGGTGCTTATTTTGGTGGTAGAAGTTTTGAGAAGATAAATAAACTGTAATGAAAGAAGAAACTAAGAAAGTAAAATGTCAATGTGGTCAATCTAAAGATCCTAATGGTTATTGTGATGGTAGTCATAAAAAAAAGAAACATTTATTTGACATGAATAGTCTACCTTTTCCTTATCTCTAGTATATATATATAATTAATATATACTTTTATTATAATATACTTATCATATTAATATATCATATATATAATACATTAAATATAAAGTATTATAATATTTTTGTTAAAAACATTTGGTAGTTTGTAAATAAGTTTGTAATATTGTCATGTTATTAATTTAACAAACTAAATATTTAACTTAAATTTTTCAATCTTCAATACAAATAATAATAATAATTCAGAAACTACTAAATTACCATTAATATATGGTTACTATCACTTTTCATCTCAAGGAGGTGTAACTCCAGTTCAATATTGGAACAAAGACTTGTTTACTTGTGATCCATCCCAAGAGGATCTTCAAGATAGTGTTTTATCAGAGGAAATAGGTGCAAAGGTTTTGCATAAAAGAGGCATTTCAGGTGATTGGAATGGGGAGGTAGTTAGTATTCTTTTTACATGTTTACATGTAGATCAGGATGCTGAAGTTACAACTTTAAATTCTACTGCAACAGCTTACTTGCAAACTATGCACAAAGGATGGTTAGAGGATAATAACATTACATGGATTTATGGTGATGCTGTAATAAGAGTTGTTCAAGGTACTTATCAGGATAATTATTTACAAAAATACATTTCTGATATACAAGGTGAAACTTTAGAAGATACAGTAACTAATGTTGAACTTTTGAAAAGAATATCAAGATTAAATTGATAATAATTATGTTTTGTTTCTAGGTGATTTCTAGATAGAGGAGGGGGTTGTCTTTAGCTCTCTCCTTTTTTTTGTACCTTAACCAAATGGCAAAGAAACCAAAAAGAAAAACATTAGTAAGGAAGTTAGATCAGATATTTAGTCTATATATTAGAAATAGAGATGCTGATAAGAAAGGCATTTGTACATGCTGTACTTGTGGAAAAAAACTTCCTATAAAACAAATTCATTGTGGTCATTTTATGAGTAGAAGGCATATGTCTACAAGGTGGGATGAAGAAAATGTATCTGCCCAGTGCAGTTCCTGCAACACATTTAGATCAGGTGAGCAATATAAATTTGCATTATTTTTAAATGAAAAATATAATACAGATAAGTCTAGTGAACTACTACAGAAATCAAGGCAAACAACTAAATACTCTATTTTAGATTTAGAAGAAATGATAGAACATTTTAAAACTTTATTAAAAAATCTATAATATATTATATAATTTATTGTATATTAGCTGTAGAAAAAAATAACTTAATTATGTCAATTGTAAAAAAAGGTGAAGAACCTACTGCAAAAGATAGTTTAATAAACTATCAAGAAGAAACCATCAATACACTTAGAGTAGAAGTTAATGATCTGTCAAATCAGATTAGAGCTTTAAGGATGGAACTAGCACAATATAAAGCTAGAGAAGAACTCAAAGATGAGTTTGTAAAAAAAAACATAAATCCTAACTATACATATAATGGAATCCACAAATATTAAAGTAAGTACAATCCAGTTTGTAGAAGAACAAGGTGAGTGGTCAAATGGACAGCAAACCTTTTTAAAATATAAACTACATTTAAACAATGGTGAAAAACCTGAATTTCTAGCTAAGTCAAAAAAGACTATTGATTCTTTCAATCAAGGTGATGAGGTTAGATACTCCTATAAAAAGGAAGGGCAATCATTTGCTAAAATAGTAAGAGAAGAAAATAATCAAAATTATAATCAAATGGCTAAAACAACTAGCAATAAAACCTCAGCTACTACAGCTGAAATGACACAACAAGAATCTATTTCTAGATCTGTTGGATGGAATAATGTAGCAGCAATAGTATGCTCTCCTGAATTTCAAAAGTACACAGACTTTGATTCTGTAACTTTTAATGATAAACAAAGTATGACTGGACCAGTATTTTCAAATAGGCAAATGCTTATGCTAAACCAATGTGTTACTGCTGCTAATGTTATATATAAAGAATTAATAACTAAACCTAAATAATATGAGTAAACCTGATTTTGTTGCAGGAGTCTATGTGGAGGAATCTCCTAAAGACTTTGTGATATGTAAAATGAGATTGAGTGTAGATAGATTTACACAATTTCTAGATGATCCATATGTTAAAGATTTTAGCAGAAAGAATAATGGCTATCTTAATATGGATGTTTTAAAAAGTAAGAATGGTAAATTGTACATTCCATTTTCAGAATTTATACCTGAGAAAAAAGTTACAACAACTGATCACAATCCTGACAGAGAACTTGATGAAGTTCCATTTTAAAATAAATACACTATGATACTAGACATGCAATCCCAACTTGATTATATCCACAAAATTAGGAATGGAGAAATCAAAGAGGGGTTAGCTCTAGGTATAAAATCATTTGACACTTATTTTAGATTTAAAGAGGAGTTTGGTGTTTTCTTAGGACACAGTAATGTTGGTAAAACTCATTTTTGTTTTTATTTAATGTTCCTCTACTCCTACAGACATGGACTTAGATGGCTGTGTTACAGTAGTGAAAATGAAGTCTACAGTAATATAAAAAGAATTATTGAGTTTAAATGTGGTCTGCCCATTAACAAAATTGATGAAGATGAATTGGAAAAGGCAAGTAAGTGGGTGGATTCACATTTTAAATTTATAGCTATTGATGACATACAAACTTATAAAACACTTTTAGATTTAGGTTCATCAATAAAAAAAAGTTGGGACTATAATGGATTCTTAATTGATCCATACAATTCATTAGCAAAAGACAGAGAATTATTTAGAAGTGTAGGTGGTCATGAATATGATTATACTGTTTGTTCTGAATTTAGATTGTTTTGTCATAAACATAAAGTAGCATTGTGGCTAACTACTCATGCAGTTACTGAGGCATTAAGAAAGGTACATCCTGCTCATCATGAATATAGTGGTTATCCAGTTTGTCCAAAATTTAGTGATTGTGAAGGTGGTGGTAAATTTAGCAACAGACCTAATTTTTTCTGTAGTGTTCACAGAATGGTTCAGCATCCTCTTGATTGGATGATAACAGAATTGCATGTTTTAAAAGTAAAAGATACATCTACTGGAGGAATGCCTACAACATTTCAGTCACCTATTAAGATGAGATCAGTAATAAACAATGTTGGATATAGTATAGAGGGAGAAAATATGATGGAAATAATAAATGAACATACTGGAGAAAGCATATCAAAAACATAATACTTGGATAAATATCTGTAAGAGCTTTGGTTTAAATAGATATTATTCAGAAGATTTAGTAATGGAAATGTATGTCAAATTACATTACATAACAGAAAAAGGAACAGATATAACATATGGAAAAGATGACCTTAATTATTATTATATTTTTAAAATATTGTATACAATGTTTTTACAACTTAAAAAGAAACAAAACAAAGTAAGGTTTGTAGATGAAGATGTACTACAACATATTGAAGGAGTTGAAGCTGTTGAGTTTAAACAAATGGAAGAAAAGTTTAATCAAGAATTTGACAAGCTACATTGGTATGATCAGAAAGTTTTTGAGATTGTTGCAAGTGGAACTAAGATTAGTGAACTCAGTAGAAAAACAACAATAACATATATTAGTTTGTATAACACATACACAAAAGTAAAGAAGTTATTAAAAAAGAAAATAGGATTATGAAAATACAAAAAGCAATAAAAAGATATTTTCAAAATGGATATAGACAGGCAAGAGGAGTTAAAACAAAAAAAGAAATGAAGTTAGGAGATTTAGTAGAAAAGATAATAAGAAAAATAACCTTTGGTTATGGAAAGACAATAGCAAAAAAAATAGCTACATTATTTGGTTATGAAGATTGTGGTTGTGATAAAAGGCAAGATAAGTTAAATAAATATAAAATTACAAAAAATGGGATTGAGAAGTTATAAAGCAATGCTACAACAACAAATGAATCAGTATGACTCAGCAGAGTTTGATTTATTCCTAATAAAAATGGAAGATGGTTTTACTGATGAAGATTTAAAAATAGTTTATGAATTACATGCAAAGTATTTTGAACATCATTACAATGAACCATGTGGATGTGGTGGTGCAAAAAAGATTGACACTATAAATAAGTGGATTGATGATTTAAAGAAAGTACATGCAAATGGTGTTCAGACCAAAGAGCTATAGTAATAAAGAAAACTGGAAGAAGGGATCAGAGTCTGAGGAAAGGTTCAGATTGTTTATGAACAAAATAGGATTGGGTGCAAAAAAAACATCTTATGATGTAGACAAGTATGATCATGTTGATTTTATAGTAGGAGCTTTTACACCAGTAGATTTAAAAGGAGATAAAAATACAGATGCTGTATGGTTAGAAAAAACAAATGTATGGGGAGGTCCAGGTTCTTTAATGGGAAAAGCAAAGTATATGGTGATAGAGTATCTTGACATAAACACATATGTTTTTTATGATAGATTGGAATTAGTTGAGTATATTAAAAGATTCAAAGATGTATGTAAACATAAATCAGATTATCATTGTTTA
>Ga0209631_10004515_pt1 | contig 15390 bp, 21 predicted proteins | sample COG_08_FD_184752 | JGI IMG/M metagenome (GOLD analysis project Ga0209631, IMG submission 184752) | Pelagic Microbial community sample from North Sea - COGITO 998_met_08 (SPAdes) (version 2) | ecosystem: Environmental > Aquatic > Marine > Neritic zone/Coastal water | place: Helgoland, sampling...
AATGTACCATAATATAAAGGATTTGTCAAGTGGTTATATATTTAAAACCATTTGTGCGTCTGAGTTTTCAATCAACATTTCTTTTTCTTGTTCAGAATTGTAATGTCTATTGAGAACACCAAGTTTATCCTCAGAATGTGCAATCACATCTACCTGTGTGTCAATCGCAGCTGCAAGGTCTGGGTGTTCGCCTATACCTGCTGGGTTAGTCACATAAACTTCAATGTTTGCTTTTGCATTTAAAATGTCTGCATTATATTTTGCAGCTAATGCTTTTATTAAGTTACTCATAATTTTCTCCAATTATCTCTGTTTTTAAATGTTTGAACAACCATTTTATGGACATTTATATCATTTAGTTCGTTTATATATTTTGTTCCTGGCGAACTATTAACCTCTATAAAATATGGTGGTTCTTTTTCTCTATCTTTAGATGGTATAAAATCTACACCTACCCATGTTCCCTCTACTGCTTCTGCAGCCTTAACACATTGTGATTTTTCTAACTCTGTAAGTTTTATTTTTTTAGGTTCTTGACCTTGACTTATATTACTTCTAAAATCATCTTTAATAACATCTCTTTTTAATTGTGCAACTACTTCACCATTTAAAACCATAACTCTGACATCATATGGTGTCTTAATATATTCTTGTACAATCATATTAATATTTTCATCTATTTTATTAATTAACTGAACTGTTGCAAGTAGCGTTTTTCTTGAATCAATATAAACTACACCAACTCCTTTAGTTCCTTCTGTAGTTTTTAATATCATAGGATATTTACCATTAATTTTTTCAATAGCAGTATCAAGGTTTTCTTCGTGACTTATTATAAATGATTTTGGTTGTTTTAATCCAGCTCTATATAATGCAACATAATTTAACCACTTATCATCACATACCATATGACAAAATGATGTATTAATAGTTTTAACATTATGCATCCTTAATTGTTCAGATAACATTGCACCCCTACCTAATGCAACTCTGATAATACAGATAGTATTTTCTGGATTTATTTCCCAACCTTTTTTATCGTGTTCTATTTTTTTATCTGAAGAGTCTTGATTTGGTTGTAATTCTTCTACTGAAAAATTATGAGCCATTAAATTACCTTTTTCATTGACCGAAAAATATCCACCATTAACTTTTAATTGATATGTAGAAATTCCCAACTTTTCAGCTTCTGCAACCATTTCGTCACCAGTTTTATTAGGGTCATCTGGTGTATCATGTATTAAGTTTAGAAGACGATAAGGTTTCTCGTTATCTTGTTCTTTTAAAAATTCAGCAAACTTTCCCATTAGTCTTCTTTTTTCTTACCGATATTATATTTTGTTTCTAATGTCCATTCATCTTTCTCACGAAATGAGAGTATCTTAATTTGACTTAAAGGAGCCATAGGTTCTACGCTACCCTTTACTTCAATTAGTCCCCAATCGTTTAAAAGATTTGCAATTGTATTTCGTCTTGCAATGTCATTTTCTGATAGGTTTGTGTCTTTACCGTCAAGTGCGAATAGTTCTTTAAAATGCACAATAAAGTATCTACCTTGCTTATGCAAGATATGACATGATTGATATAATGTTCTTTCTTTTCTAGAAGCTACACCGATACGAGAAAGAGTTTCTCTTACCTTTAAGAAGTCATCTGGTTCTTTCAGAGTGACCTCTAACATCTGCTCCTGTGTCCAATTAATGCTTTCCATTTTTTCCACCTTTGTTCAAACTAGCCTTTATCTGTTTTATCTGTTCACTAGTGAGTATGGTAAGAGCAGACTTTGCCTTTGCATTACTGTATCCATAAAACTCTTTAACATACTCTAAATTACTTATTTTATTCGCTTTCATCCAAGGCGCAAATCTTTTCCTTGTTCTGATACTATTTAGTAAAAAGTCAAACTGTAACTTCTTATCTAGGTGGTGGAGTCGGTTCATTTCGTTTACAAGCATGATTGTATCTTGAAACGGTGCAATACATTTATTCACAATAAAAGGTGGATACTTCTTCTCCCAAACCTCATCTTCAGTATCCATAAGAGGTTCTTTAGTGTGATTAACTGCATTTAAATATTCTTTCAATTCATACATAATTAATCTTTCTTTACATTTGTTTTAAATACAACACATGTTCTAAGTTCGTAACACTCTCTTGAAACTGGTTGAGCTTGATGTGGCATAGATGCTGTAAATAGTATTAGTCTATTCCCTTTATATTCAACAAATTTGTCATTTACAAAAGTACCACCACCCCATTCTGTTTTCCAATCTAATCGAGGATAATAAATGATAGTATAATCACCATCATCTACATGTCTGTGTGGTTCAATCCCATGTGTGTGTGCATTTAGATACACTCTTTCCATATCAAGTTCTGGTTTATGTTTCTTAATTACATTCCAGATGGCAATAAGATAATCATAACCATTATCATAACAATCATCTGTATTATGTCCACAGAATACATGCCAATGTTTGTTCACACCATTCTTTACAGAGTCATAGTTATACTTCCAAGATACATCTCTCAGTTGCATATCAATGAGTTCTGCAACATGAGACTCTAATGCGTTATCATGTACCTCTATCATTTAAATTTTACCTGTCCCATGATTTCTGTAAGACATGCCAACATATTAATCTCTTGGTCTGCTACAAACGCTGATTTGTATGCGTATTCAGCCAAGATGATAACAGCATGGGGAATAGTAGAAGCGTCCACGTTATCATATAGATTGTCATAAATAAGACGAAAAATACGAGTTGGGTCATTATCAAGATTATGAACAATCCACTTTCTAACAACCGTGAACTCTTTTGCTTTAAGAGCTTGCATAAGTTCATTTACATTTACCTCTGATATATTTACGAGTATTCCAGCATCAATTTTACCAGATGCAGAATATCTCTGGAGTTCATTTAAAACCCTTCTCCAGTCTGGAAAGTATTTATTGATTAGTTCTGCCACAACCTTTACATCATACTTAATATTTTCTTTCTCTAGAATAGTTTTAACTCTTTCAAAGAAATTACCAGCAAGTCTTGGTTTTTCATCATTAGGCATAGTGAAATCTATAACACTACAACGACTGTGTAATGGTGGTATCAAACGATTTTTGTAATTACAAGTAAGAATAAATCCACAGTTATTACTAAATTCTTCCATGAACCCACGAAGGGCTGGTTGAGTAGATTGTGGATTTAGATAATCTGCCTCATCAAGAATAATATACTTTCTACCAGTTCCTTCTAAGGAAACAGTAGAAGCAAAGTTCTTAATTTTAGTTCTCAGTACATCTATACCAGACTCCTCAGAACCATTTATCATCATAGAGGTTGCACCAATTTTTTCTAACATTGCTTTTGCAGCTGTGGTTTTACCCACACCTGGCCCACCAGATAGAATTAAATTTGGTATACTTTTTTCTCTGATAAATTCTGTAAAGGTTGTTTTTAGTTCGATAGGTAATACGCAATCACCTATGTTGTTTGGACGGTATTTCTCCACCCACAAGAATTCTTCCATAATATAACTCCTAGATTAAACTGAATAGTTTGATTCAGGCTCAAGTGCAATCCAATACTCAATCGGAGTGCTTTCATTTTTCATGTGTGAAATATTTTTAGATGAAACCTCAACATTATACTTACCGTCTATAAGTTTTAGGTTTTCTACTTTGAAGAAGAAACTGAATTTACCTTCACCTTTTGTTTCAACACCCATAGAATAACTATTTGCAGTATCATTCTTTTTATCTTTTACAGTCAAAGATGGAGTACCACTAGAATTTTCTAACACTAAATCAGCAGAACCAATTACTGCAGCTGCTTTAGTTATGTTGGATAATGTTGCACTTTCTAAAGTAAATGTTACCTCATTACTTGGCATGGTAATCATTTTACTTGGTGTTGTTACAACACTTGGGTCTGAGTAAAAATATTTAAGAGAAGTCTTAGGATTGTTTTCCTCTGTAATATTTACATAAGTATCTTGAAATTGAAGATTTGGACTCTTAAATAAAGATAGTGCAGATAAGAATTCATTAAGGTCATAGATTGCAACCTCTTGTGGAAATTCTTCTTCTACCTCTGCTCTTGCTACAATGTTTTTCATTGCAGACATTGTTGTTATTTCTTTGCCTTCTTTAATCACTAGATTTTGATTAATAGACGCATAATTTTTTAGTACACTTATTGTATTACTACTCAGTTTCATTCACTTCTCCATTATTTAAATTTAATGCTATTATAGCATAATGTATCACTTTTAGTAAGTCAGCCCTATTCTTACCATTCTTCTTTCCGTATCGTTGAGCATACTTTAATATATTACCGATACAAAATCCTTCACCATGCCCAGAGTCTATAATAAACTCAGTTGCTTGGAACTTACTCTTACTATAATGCATATCATAGGTTGAGTCAATGTATTTTTTTAATTCTTCTAAAGTTTTGTCTTCACCAAATTTATAATCAATTGTCATTAAGTGTGTGTTCCTCTTTTGGTTCTTCGTAATCGAAACCATCTAAACCATAGTTTTTAGATTCTTCTTTACTGTAATAAACATTAAAATTTGCAGATAATGTTCTACGTTCACCCTCTCCAAAGAATGGCCATACTTGGTGATTTAACCATTTTGGAAATATAAGCATTTTTCCAACTTCTGGTTTAATCATTTCTTGCCCTGAATTTTTTAAAGAATACATATCAAGAGTTGTAGCTGTACCCCAGATAAGTTGTGTAAAACCATCACAATCACCAGATGCACCATTTAATGTGGGCACTTCTGGTTTTTCTTTGATACAGTCTGGAACTTTTAGGTATATTATACAAGATAATCCAGCAGGTGTAAGAGTGCCATGACTATGAAATGGATTGTAATCTCCAGCATAACTATGTACAGTCCAACATTCGATAGCATCAGCTTTTGCTTTTCGTTTATAACCCTCTGTTAAAAGTGATGTGGCACACCCATCTAACATTCCTTTAAAATTTTGACCATACGGTGATTTTAAATCAAAATCTAACTGTGAAGATTTTTTATCTCGATTAATTTGACCGACAAGATTAGGTGAAGAATCTTTATTTTCTTTTATAGTAATACCATCAATATACTTGTTAATTTCATCTACAGCATTTTGTGGAAGTATGCCAGTCATCATATGCATAAGATTTATTGCATGGGTCTGTAATTTAATTTCTGATTCCATAATCTTATCCCTCTGGTGTATGTTTTCTGTAATGGTCGCCAGTAATTTTACTTTCTGGTACTACATTCATATTTGCAGAAAAAGTTCTTCTTTCACCCTCTCCAAAGAATGGCATTACACCATGTCTTAGCCATGATGGAAATAATAACATTGTGCCAACACTTGGTTTGATATATTCTTCTGTTATTGGTCTAAGCATATTGATATCTCTCATGCCATTTATTCCCCAAGATAGATAAGTAAACCCATCAACTGCACCAGATGAATTATTCAATCCTTCAAATTCCTCAGAAGGGTTTCCAAGTTTTTCTATTTGTGGTGGAACTTTTAAATATAGTATACAAGATAATCCTATAGGAGTTCGTGTGCCGTGGTCGTGAACTGGATTGTAATCACCCTCATAACTATGCACACTCCACATTGTTTCCATTGATGTTTCAGATTTCATTCCAGTAACTTTAGTCATATATTCTTTACCAAGTCTTAAAATAACATCTGAGAATTGTTTTCCAACACCGTCATCATCATGGTCGATTGTGAGTTGTGCTGACCTTTTATCTCTACTAATTTGTCCAACTAACCCACCACCAGCATCTACATTTGCTGGAATAACCACATCATCAATATGTGCATTAAATTCTTCCATCACATTAAGTGGAAATTCAACTTTCATTATATGAACTGCAGCTTTAGGTCGCATTGCAATTTCTAAACCACTTGGATTTTTTTGTTCTAACTTATTACCTTCAAGTTCTGAGGTGTCCTCACCAGCTTCTTGTCTTCTATTATATTCTGCAGCAAGTTCTCTAGATTTTTTTCTTTTCTCTTCTTTCTCTGCATCTATATCTACTACATTATCGTTCATATTTTTTCCCTCTTCAGTTAAAGCATCAACTGCTTTTTGTTTGAGTTTGGCCGCATTTTCTGGTTGACCCATTGCTTCAAACATTTTACTGTGGTCTTCTATTGTATAGGGGGTTTCTGGTGGTTTTTGAATCTCTACTGATTTCGTAGGATTGTCTTTTGAACCTTTGTTGGTTAATATCTCAATTCCCATTTGGGAAGCACCAACGTCAATTTCTTTTACCATAGTATTCTCACAGTTTCATAATTTGTATTCATTATATAATAAAAAAGGGGTTGAAGTCAACCCCTTTTCTAAGTTTTTTTTGACTAGCTTTTGTAAGCGTAGTCTGTACCAAGTACACTTGCAACACCAGCTGCAATGATAGCGGCTGATGGTTTGCCTATTCTATAAGCAACACCGTCAGAAGTTTGGTTTGTGTAAACCACATGACCTTCTTTTTTAATAGTGTCAATCATAGCCGTAGGGCTTTTCAAATCAAAACGAGTTCTTAGATGTTTCCAAGTTACGTTTTTACCTTTATTAAGAAGATTTACAATCTTCTCTTTTTTAGTCAGTTTCTTATACATAATATCTCCATTGTATAAAGTATTAAATCAAGCGAAATTACTTGATTTCGATTGTACGAGGACGTTTTTCCTCAGGCACAATTTGTTCTAACTCAATAGATAGTAAACCATCTTTGAGTTTTGCAGATTGAATTACAATATCATCTGCAAGAGTAAACTTTCTTTCAAATTTTCTATAAGAAATTCCTCTGTGAATAATTTCTTCTTCTTCAGATTCATTATCCTTATCTGATTTGACTGAAAGTATACCATCTGCTAGTTTAATCTCAATATCATCTTTCCCAAACCCAGCAAGAGCCAGATTTATCACATAATTTGTATCACCAACTTTCTTTATGTCATATGGGGGGTATTTGATATTGATTTGGCCATAACGATTATGGCCATCTAACAGATTAGATTCTAGTCTATCGAAGGTTCTATCGAACCCAATAGTATAGTTTAGAATTTGTGGAAGTGAAAGTGTGTCGAATATTTGTTTGCTTACCATGATTATTTCTCCTTTATTAAGCAAGATTTAAAACGAAGACCCTTAATGGCATCTTCTATATTATATATGGGGATTGTCATGTTAAATGTCAACCCCTATCATAATTTTTTTCATATTAATAAATAATCTTTTTGAAATTCTAAGAATTCATCTGATAAATCAAAAGGAAACCCAAAAACATATTTGCCAGTATTCTTATTAAATAATTTATCAACACCAGCAGCTTCGTATCTTTTTTCTGTTGGAACTCTTAATCGTAAAACATTTCCAGTTGTTTCATCATTTACAGTATATTTTTTAAATTTATTATTTTCTTCTACTGAACAAACTACTGTGGTTGAGCAAACTAACATTTCTTTAATAAAATTATCAAAATTATCTTGAAATAAATCCCATCTTGAACAAATAAAATGTGCATAAGTTTGTGGGGAAAAAATATGGTCATTTGTAATTAGTTTAGTTTTTTCTTTTCCATCTAATAACTTATCAACTGAAATTTTTTTTGCAGCTGGAGTTATAAAACCAGAAATTTTTGTTAATGATGCCTCATAAACTATCCTAGTTATAGAACGTCTTGCTGAAATTATTTCCCAACGATTTCCATATATAGGGTGATTTAAATTACCTTCTAGTGCAATATAAGCAGTTAAAAATCCTTCGGCTTGTGGTGTGGATAAATTATATTTTTGAATTAAACTATAGTATTCTTTAGGATACATTATGTTTTAACTCCAATCTTCCACTCATCTGATTCATATTGTTGTGGAAAGTTTAATGTTAAGTTTCCTCTTTTAAGATTTTCATCTTCATACTTAGTAACAAAGTCCTTACAAAAATTATACAAGTAAGTAAGAGAAACTTCTTTTTCAATTCTGTTTCTTTCTTCTTCTAACTGTTTTAAATCAGAAGTATCTTTTACTTTAATAGATATTGACAAATCTTTACCATCCATTAACTTCTTTGTAAGAGCAAGTAACCTTGAATTGTTTACAATAGTATCTCCAATTGAAATTGAAGCAGTTGTATCAAGATTTTTTCCAGTTAGTGCTGTATATTCATTTTTAATTTGTATTTCACTAATTGGTCTATGAGCATCAATTTTTTTCCCCATCTTTCTTAAACAGTTTTCAAGTATTATTCTTTTATCAGATGGTGTTTTTTGAAGATTTTTTACTCTTTCTTTAAGACTTTCTTCATTAAAATTTGGAATTGATTGCCACATATTAATAAGTGAAACTTGACAATCTTCATTAGTTGAAACTTTCTTTTTAAAGCTATCATCTGTTTGATTTTCAAGTAAATTGTAATCTAACTCTGCTTGCAAGTCATCAAACCTACAAATTGCAACCCACATATATTCTTCGTTTGCTCCTACATGACCTTCTTTTCTATGGTGGCCAGCATTTAAAATACCTTTTTCATTAATAACTGGTGGTCTATATGCGTGGCCAGCATATTCATTATTTTCAATAATTTTTTCAATATCATCAATATCAGTTTGCACCATCACTTTTGCTCTAGCAGGATTATTAAAATCAGATATAATATCAGATACTTTTACCAAAACAAACCTTATAAAAGTCATACCTTTTGATGGATATGGAACTTTATTGTACTTTATAGCAAAATCTATTAACTCTTGGTCTGGTGTTTTGTATTCGAATGGATATTTCATATTAACCTCATCACTCTCTCTCATCATTAAATATAACTTATTGTACCAATTTTTTATTGGTATGTCAACCCCTTTCAAAATTCTTAGTAAAAACAATACCTTACAGAGATTGAAAACTGTAAGGTATTTTTAAAAAAACGAATCGATTCGTTTTAAAAGTCGTTTTCGTCCTCAATAACTTCTTCCTCAACTTCAGCTTCTTTTGAAACTTCTTCTAGAGGATTAATTCCTATATCAATTTTGGAGTACAAATCAAGGAAGGATTCTTTAGTGTCTTGCTCAAACCTTGCAACACAAAGGTCAATAGATTTTGATTTGTCTTTAAAGATTGCAAACGCTTTTGCAATATGGTCAAGTCTTCTTGTGCTGACTACGTCATTTATTCCGCCATCATAGAAAGTTTTTCTAATGACATCTGCCCAAGTGATTAGATTGTCTGCAAATTTTTCGTCAACTGCACCATATTTCTTCATTGAATTAACAACGATTTTCTTTTCAATCGCAACAGAAGGATATGGTTGCTCTAAAGTAACAGCAAATCTTTCAAGGAATGCTTCGTTCAGAACATTAGTTCCTATGAACATACCGTCATCTGAACCTTTACCTTTAGTATTGGCAGTAGCCATTACATTGAAACCATCTTTAGGAGTAACCCACTTGTTTACTTTTTTAAGATAAACACCTTTACCCTCAAGAACTGGCTGTAAACACATTAACTTGTTTGAACCTAAGTCACACTCATCAAGAAGTAACGTACAACCTCTTTGCATCGCCTCAATAACTGGGCCAGGAACGAACTTGGTCTCACCGTTAACTAATCTGAAACCACCAAGTAAATCGTCCTCGTCAGTTTCGATTGTAATGTTAACCCTAATTAACTCTTTTTTCATCTCAGCATGTATCTGCTCAATCATAAGAGTTTTACCGTTACCAGACAAGCCAGTAACAAAGATAGGATAAAACAAACCAGACTTTACAATCTGTTTGATTGTTGAGGTATGACCCCAAGGCACAAAACCTTCAAACTTTGATGGTATTAAATTTTCTATATCACTTGACATAACTAAATTCACACTCATATTCTCTTGAGGAACTTGAACAATCGGAGCAGGAGTATTTACTTGAACCTCTTTTACAATATCCTCTTTAGAGATATTAATTGGTTTAAGTTTGACTTGAGCATATTCACCCACGCCAGTAACCATACCAGATTGTTTTAAATGACCAATACCAATTGCCCTCTTAATATCTTTAAGAACTTTTTTTGCTTGGTCAACAGTAATAACTGCCTCACTACCAAATTGATTAGTTGCCTCAACTATAAAATTTTCTATTGCCTTCATATTTTCACCTCATTATTATTATTATTAAACATCATCATCAAATATACTTTATTATACGACTTTTTTACTGTAATGTCAAGGGGAGTACCTAAGTCATTGTTTTTACTATGTTTTTTCATCATCATATAATATAACCTTTTATCAAAAAAACGAATCGATTCGTTTAAGCAACCATCTGAATAAACTTATTAAGAAGTACTCTACTAGTTACTTTACCTTTAGAAGCCTTTACAAATGCTCTCTTTAGATTTGCTTTTGAAGCACCAACTTCTACATCTAAGTCACCACTTTCAATATCTAATTTCTCACCACCAGGCATTAAATAGTGTTCGTCATAACCTTCTTTTTTTGAATTAACTAATACTTTGTTTTTGTTAATTTCTTTTAAATATGTACCAGCTTCTTCCCAAGAACAATTCATTTCTTCCATGATTATATCTTTTTTAACATAACCCTTTCTACCAGAACCAGCAATAAAGAACCCTAGAATATTCATATCTGGAACTCTTTTTTTAAGTAACTTTAAAAGCATGGTAGTTTGAGAAACATGTCTTCTTCTAAAACCGCTGTTAGATTCTTGTATAATTGTGGTATTTGTAATAGGGTCAGTTACTACTGATTGAACAAAAGTAGATGAAACATAATCATCTGTTTTTTTATCATCTATTACAACATATTTTTTCTGTACTGTATGACTATAACCATCTGTCAAAAATACTGTATTCAATCTTTGAACGCCAGTTTCTTTTTTGTATTTTGGTAATATATCCATTGCAGTTACAATAGCGTGATTTAAAGGAGTCCCACCCAAAGTTAGTTTTTTTGGTGGAGTTATTGGATAACCGTCATTTCTCCAATCTCTAAAACCTACCCAAGCCTGACACATTTTCCAAAGATAATCCATCATCTCATCTTGGTCGTTTTTATTCATTTTACTTGATAAGTAATTTAATAATTTAACATCATTAATTATCATATCTCCAGATTTAAAATCTTGTATTTTTGTTACTCCTTCTTCATTACCATAATATCTAGAACCATTCCAAGCGTCAGTAAATGCATAAACCTCAAATGGAATTTTTACTCTATTACAAAACCAAACTAAATTGAATAATTGTTTTAGAGTTTGTGGTAGATTGTCAGCCATTGAACCAGACCAATCTAAAAACATAACCATTGCATGATTTGTAGCACCAGGCATTGTAGTAACCTTTGCGAATAAATCCTCGTTGAATTTGTAAGAATGTAACGCACCCATATTTAATGAGCCAGTTTTAGAAACAGTAGCTCTTTTATACAAGTCAGCAGATTTTTTCATCTCAAATTCTTTGACCATGTATGAGATAACTTTTTTACTATCGTTTTTAATACCTTTAAGTTCTTCAGTAGTAGAAGAAATAAATTTAACATGATTACTGTCAGTTGCCTCAGTTATCTTGTAATGTTTTCTACATATTTCAAATATTTCTTTTGGAGAGATAATTGCTTTATCTAATTTTACTTTAGGAATAAAAGAATAATTTCTATCTTTAGCATCTATATCTCTTACTTCATTAAATTTATTATTATAACTAGTGTCAGTAGTGGCAGTAAATTCTTCACCTTGACTTTGACCACCCTCTTGACCATTAGTTATTATTTCTTGAGTACCCTCAGTTTCTTCAGAGTCTTGTTTTAATTGAGCAGTAGAACCATCTTGTTCCTCATCACCTTCCTCATTATTAGAACCTTGACTTTGAGTTTGACCAGAGTCATTATTAGTTGATTCCTCTGAACCAGAACTTTGACTTTGTTCTTGACTTGTTTCTGAACCAGCAGAGCTTTGACTTTCTTGACCTTGTTCTGGTTCTTCACCTTGAGACTCTTTGTTTTCTTGCATCCACTTGTATAATTCTTCTGCAAGATTTAAAACATCATCTTCGGTTTTTACATTACCAACTTTCTTCACCCAGATTTTTTCTTGTTCTGCAAATGGAGTATCACTTGTACCTTTGTAATACAAGTTAATTCTGTCAATCAAATTCATTTTTGAAATATCTTTATCTTTAGTACCAAAGAAATCTTTGTCAATCAATTCTTTGTAACCTTTAAGAAATACTGACCTTGAACCAGCATATTTCTGTTGAACCATCTTTTCAATTCTTGCGTCCTCAATGACATTAACGAAAGTTTTCTCAATCTTTCTCTCAATCATTTCATTTAACATATTCTCTGAAGTATACAAAGCATGACCAATCTCATGGCACACTAGTAAATCAGCAATATTATCAGACATCTCATCTTTCCAGATAGGAAGGACTAACTCTCTGTTTTTAACGTCAAACGAAGCAGTAGTTGCTTGTTTCTGAACTACGTTAATATCTTCCTCAGACAGTAATTTTGCGATTGTTGACTTATTTCTCATATATAACCTCTCTCGTTGAATATACTTTATTATACACAATTATGTATAGAGAGTCAAGGGTTTATATAAGTCATTGTTTTTAAACAGTTTTTTACTATCACGTCAGATAGTGTTTGCTAAAAAAAAACGAATCGATTCGTTTTTGGTGGAGCATGAGGGAATCGAACCCACGACCTCCTGCTTGCAAAGCAGGCGCTCTCCCTACTGAGCTAATGCCCCATATATCTTATGATATAAGTTGTTGATATTCCTTATCTTGTGCCAGTCTTTCTTCAGTCTTCTTTTTCAATTTCTGTGCTAAATCGTCCATTTTTTTTTGTTTCTTGATGGCCATATCTAACTTTAGTTTGCTTACCTTTTCGGTAAAATTAGAACCTTCCATGTGGTCATATTCGTGTTGGAATATGCGTGATTGCAGTCCATATAACTCTCTTTGTATTTTCTCACCGTTCTCATCTTCGTATTCTACCTCGATTGTTTCTGAACGATTAACCTTTACCCACAGGCCTGGAAATGATAAACAACCTTCATCTATCAATACCTTTTCCTCACCCTCTTTGATTATCTTAGGATTAAAACATGCAATAATCTGTTTTGTTTCTACATGATTATACATTACAAATACTCTTTCCATAACACCAACTTGGTTTGCAGAAAGTCCTATACCTTCGTAATGTTGCATAGTTTCAATAAGATTATCTTTTAGTTCTTGTCTATTCAACTCTGGGTTACAATCTTCTAATTTTACCTTTAATATTGAATTGTCTGATTCTAATAATTTAAATACTGCCATGTTCTTTTACCTTTTCATATAATAGTTCACTAATGTATTCTTGCCCCAATGCATTTGGGTGTACATTATCATAATTAATAAAATATTTCTCTCTCTTGGGGTCTATGTCATATAGTAAACTTCCACAAGAAAATCCACCGATATTCTTCATCATAGGCCAACCTATAAATGTATCTGTATTTATTTCGTCTGCAACTTGGTTAAAAAGAATGTGTTTACTTGCCTGTAACTCATTTGCTTTACGAGCTGGTGGCATACCCATTATTTGAAGTAATGGTATGTTTCTACTCTTACATATTTCTTGTGCATCATAAAAATGGTTTACAGATTTTCTTAACATTGCTACTGGGTGTATAAGATTATGTTTATTTAATACTTCTGTTACTTCAATTTGTTTATGTCTTAGATTTTTATTGTGGTCTGCATTTTTACCACCTTCTGTGGTGGCTGCAATGTTATTCTTGAACCATTGAAATTTATGTCCAAATACAGTCTTTTGTACCATCTCCATGTCTAATCTCATAAACTCTGACCACATTATAATAACCATTCCTATATCATTTCTACCTACTGTATTTTCTAAGAATGTAGCATAAATACCATCATTACCAAAACCACATTGTGCATAGTTTTCATACTTTATGTTTAGTCTTTTTGATAATAGTTCAGGCCAGAATGGAAATGGTTTTGTCATATTTCCGTCATTGTCTTTTAATAAGTCTATAAGTTGTGGATACTTTGATGTAAGTTCTATATACTTGTCATCTGTATAACTACAACCAAATGTTAATAGTTTTTTCAATTCTTCCTCGCAAGTATATTAAAGAAACCAGGCCAATAAGAACTCTCTTGTAGTTTTTGTTGACCAATCAATTCATACTTCTGTTCGTCTTCATCAATAGAACTATATTCTAATGTCATATCTAATGTACCCAATAGTTCTTGCATTTCTTTTAATGTATATTGGTTCTCATGTGGGTGTAATACTTGGTCACGAAACCAGCTACGTAAATGTGTCTTATCAGTAATCCTTTTGTCCAGTTTACAATACTCAGCAAACAATTCATCTTCTGATAGTCCATCTTGTTGTAATTGTTTAAAATGGTCTAAGAACGGTTTTCTTCCGTATTTGTGGTACAATCCTAGATACATGTGTCCACCCTCTTTTATGAACTCAGAACAGTATTTAATCGCATTTAAAGGGTCTGTGGTGTGATGTAGCACTCCAATAGATACTATGACATCAACTAATTCTTTGGGTTCATAATCAAACACATCTTCAACAAAATAATCTACAGATAATCCTAGATAATCTCTAACTTCTTTAGCTCTTTCTACAACTACTGGATTGAAATCAAATGCAGTAACATCACATTTGTAATGATAATTAACACCATTACTGAACCACCCAGCACCACAACCTACCTCTAATACTTTCGTACCTTTTTTTAGTAGTGGTTCTAAATTTTCTCCATAACTTTTTCTTTCCATTACACTAAGTGCATGATTTTCTACTGTACCTTTATAATTAAAAGGAAGTTGTTTATAAAAATTTAATACTTGTTTATCAATGGGGGTAGATATCGTTGCCATACTCGTCCTTGTTTCTTTTCTTGAATGTTGATAAAAATAATTTTATGTGTAATCGTAATCTTCTAAACCATGCTTTCATTAGTTGTCCTCCATGTATCTATTCCAATCCCTCTGGATTGCTTTACCCTTTTCTTCATCTGATAGATTTTTAAAGTTATCATCTTTAAGCTCATAGATAAAACTACTTCCTTTAAATTTTTTCCTTTGTCTAAAGGTTGACATAAACAATCTTACTTTAAGAGTAATTCTGGTTATACTTATCATATAAAATCTCACTTATCAATTCATGTCCTTTTGCATTAGGATGTCTATCTTCTTTACTTATAACATACTTTTCATCTTTTGTCAAGTAATCATCTACACATTTTCCACCAATTGATTTTATAATAGGCCAACCTAAGAAGGTAGCTTTAGGAATTTCTTTTAAAAAATTATTATTGATGAT
>Ga0209631_10004516_pt1 | contig 15384 bp, 10 predicted proteins | sample COG_08_FD_184752 | JGI IMG/M metagenome (GOLD analysis project Ga0209631, IMG submission 184752) | Pelagic Microbial community sample from North Sea - COGITO 998_met_08 (SPAdes) (version 2) | ecosystem: Environmental > Aquatic > Marine > Neritic zone/Coastal water | place: Helgoland, sampling...
AATAACCATGCGGGGGGCTATGCCGACACACCTGGGAGCGAACCCACGCAATCACGTTACACACTACTCCTGTTCCTCCCTGGAAATTTTTTTATTATTACTTCAATCATATTATTGTTAATCTTATTAAATCTTACCTTCGTATCATACATATTTTATATAAATATATGATTGAAATATCTAATAATAATGTGACATCAATAATAATAATAATAATCAAGAAATGACGAAGAATTATATATCACTATGATATTAGCATTATATCGCATGCATATTATGATGAGTGCATTCATATATATTATGATGAGTGCATTCATATATATGTATTTAATATCAATATATATGTGAAGGAACGAAGTGTTCATCAATAATAATAATATAGAAGCTCCATGAAACGTATCAATCGACATCCATGCTTTCCACTTGTGATAATAAGATGGACTTGTCATCAATGAGACGCTTCGAAGTCAAGAAGGTAACATATCCGGATACAAATATACCTTATCATCACACTCATTGATTTTGATGTCTCTTGTCGCAGTGGAATGCCGTGGCGGTCTGGTCGTGGTCGATATGCACTGATACGTGTGCTATATGTAGAAACAGCCTTCATGAGCCGAGCATAGAATATCAAGCAAACCCTTCTGCAGCCTCCGAAGAGGGTCTGAGCATCGCTTGGGGAAACTGTGGCCATGTATTTCATCTCGATTGCATCTCGAAATGGCTTCGGACCCGTAGCAACTGTCCTCTATGCGTAAGTTTGTGTTTGGGATTCTCTAGTAACCGAAGATCGTGTTTTTATCTCAAACTTTACAGAACAAAGAGTGGGAATTTGCGAAGATCGAGAAGGTTGTTCTTGTTTCTTTACTACAAAGTATTCGCGCCAAAATCGCAATAGTTTGTCCACTTCTTACAGACTTTGTTGTCCCTTATTGACCTTACAATCGGATCCAACTTCCCGTGATGGGGTTAGACTGAAATAAGGGCCAACAGCTGTTAAGAAAGATAGCAGCCCCGGATCGCCACGTTTGATTGCTTTCCACTCACAACGCGCGTCAAATGAGCCAGAGCTAGATTTGATCGCTCCTGATGCAAAACACGAAAAAAAAAAGTTTAATGGCAAAGGATTCAACCGTGTGTAGAAGCTCTCCCGGAGTTGGATGTATATATTTGGCTCATACGTATCAACTCATACGAAGAAGCAAGCCCTTTGAGATCGAGTTGTTCCCTAAATTTAGACCCCAGCGCGCCAAAGTCGGCCTGATAGGAAAGTCACTCGCCAGGGGAAAATGGTTTCAAGAACCACTTGCGAGTTACCTTCGAAGTAAGTTCTAAAAATGATATTTTGATAAGGGCACCGGATTGCATCGTGTAGCTAATGCGGAGCCCATCATTTACGAACATGGACTATCCGTAGCATCTCGTCACGCCACACTTTCTGTGGACTGCTTAATCACACACGTATATCCGCGAACCGATGTCCTTTGCACACCAATCCATACCTTGAAGCAGTCCCTCTCCTGTGACTGCACTGCATGCCTCAATGTGCCAGTGCCTACTCTGCATTCTTGTGAGATCCAAAACCTGAGCAATTTGCTCTGTCGACAGTGCGCCGGGAATATCCTGCTTGTTGGCTAAAATCAGCAGCGTCGCGCCGACTAACTTCTCCTCGGACAAGAGTGCGTGGAGTTCTTTTTTGCAGTCCTCGAGCCGTCGGTGGTCAGCGCTATCGACTACCCATATTAAGCCGTCCGTGGTCTCGTAGTAGTTGCGCCAGTAGCTCCGCAAAGTTTTCTGTCCACCAACGTCCCATATGTTAAAGGCGTAGCCCCCGTACATCAAAGTTTTGATATTAAAACCCAGGGTTGGAGAAACGGAGCTAAAGTCCTCGCCGTTTATTCGCTTGACAATCGTCGTCTTCCCTGCATTATCAAGTCCAACCATCAGGATGCGCAACTCTCTTTCACTTGCCTTAACTTTCTTTATTACAGAGAGCAATCCCATCCCATAACGATGGCTGTGTTCTATGCCCTGATATATACATGCAACGCTGGATGTGATTTCGGTCTTCAGTTCTTACTGTTATCTACGTAAGTGTTATATTGGTTATTACCTTCGAAGGTAAGGTTTCGAAGGTACCTTCGTACCTTCGAAGGTAAGGTTTCGAAGGTAACTTATTATTATTCGTATGATATAATATCTCGTCACGTAATCATTATTATTCGATATTATTCGTACACATATTTATTATTAAGATCATTCCATTGACCGGGCGAAGTTCGAGTGTGTGTTTTCAATAGGGTGCGCGTTTTCCAATTTTTTTAACGATAGCGAGTTAATAAGTTATATTGACACACATATCCTTTCACATATCCTTTCATATTATTATGAAAATCAGAATATATCTTCGCACGCTTGATTGCTTGCTTGAGCGATATATGTGATATTATCTTCGAACGAAGGTATATTATCTAATATTTTATTTTAGATCTTACGAAGGTAATAAATTTTCAAGCAAGCAATATTTCAAAATAAACTCGTATTATTATTTATTTACTGCTGGATTCTTCTCCGGAACTCGCGCATCATACTTGAAAAACTCGAGGTAGGGCAAGAGACAGTGTGTTTCCATACCGCAATGAAAAGCGGGAAAATATCGAGGAAGTCCCTGATGCAACGTTGATGGCCGGAGAGAGCACGCCTACGCCTGTGCGCAGAACGGGTGCTCATGATGAACGTTCGCCTGTTCAAGGCGTGACTATATTTTCAAGTTCTGAAGCCTTCAAGAAGTCAGACCAAGAGAGGGCTACGGGAACGAATGCGTCAAACTCCGCCAAAATTGGACGCTGTATAGTCTCAGAAGATACTGTCGTGTCGCGCCGTGATGCAAAGGGACACTTTGACGGCGAGGAAACTTCGTTTCGTGCTCTTGGCCTGAACAATTGGATAAATGGTAATCTTTTACGTTTTGGACTGACGCTTCCCACGCCAGTGCAATGTAGCTGCATACCTGCCATACTTCAAGGACGAGATGTCATTGCCACATCACAAACTGGCAGTGGTAAGACGGCAGCTTTCGCGCTGCCGATAATACAGCTGCTCTCTGAGGAACCCCACGGGGTCTTTTGTCTGTGCTTGACTCCGACCAGAGAACTTGCTACTCAAATTATGGAGCAGTTTATAGCTTTCTCACCTGGAATGACACTTCGCTGCTTGTGTACTATCGGGGGCGAGAATAATCGCACACAGGCGATCGCTCTCGTGTCCCGACCGCATGTGGTTGTGTCTACCCCTGGGCGGCTAATGGAACATCTTTTACATGATGATGACAAGAGCATCGCAAAGTGTTTTGCAAACTTGCGCTTCCTTGTTCTCGATGAGGCAGACAGATTACTGGATCCAGGCTTCGAAGATGATCTGCGAATCATCATGCATAATCTTCCTAGTAATAATCGCCAAACGCTACTTTTCTCTGCGACAGTCACACGATCGATTTCTGCTTTGCAAGAGGTGAATCTGCAGAGCACCTTTCACTTTGAAGCTTATGAAGGTTTACAGGTCGTTACGCATTGCGAACAGAACTATTGCTTTGTTCCAGCTAAGATGAAGGATGTTTATCTGCTGAATATCATCGATATAGCAAAGAGACGAGGGCTGCGCTCAATTATCGTATTTACTGGAACAGTTCGAGTTTGTCAGTTGTTGCACGAGATATTTACAGTTCTTGGGTGCCATGCAGTTGCGTTGCACGCTGTCAAAAAGCAACAGCATCGCACCGCCAGTCTTGCTCGTTTCAAATCTGGCGAGGTGCGGATACTGATTGCAACTGATATTGCATCTCGCGGCCTCGATATCCCAACAGTAGACCTGGTTATCAACTACGACATTCCCACTGTTCCCCGAGACTATGTTCACAGAGTTGGACGAACTGCACGAGCTGGGAGAGCTGGCCAGGCTGTGACACTTGTGACACAACACGACGTATTCCTCTTGCATAAGATAGAAGAGTTGGTAGGAATGCAATTGTCTGAGCTTTCAGGGGTTTCTGAGACCTGCATTTTACGCGACATTGCCAAGGTTTTCACTGCTCGACGTCAGGCTAAAATGAACATGAGTGCAAAAGGCGGTTTTGATGATCATGTTCGTGAGAAAAAAGCTAAATTCGTTTCGTTCCGTAAGTTTATCAAACTGTGACTTCGTTCGGGTTTAGGGTTAAAATATTGAAACCGTTATTTTATACGAAGGTATTCGGCATAGCCGATCTTACGGGGATTTCCCGAAAAAAATTCAGTTCGCACCTGGTATCGTTAGTTAATCAAGATCGAAGGTTTATTTTCCCCGTACATTGTAACACATTTTGACATCGTTAACTCAGAATCGTTGGTTTAGCGTTACATACAGTTGTTCCTTTATTGGACGAAATAAACCAATTTTCTTGAGTCACGTATGAAAAATTTGTCCCATTGTGTTTGCCATACGTGAGGGCGTATATTATATAAACCATTATTTCACATTTGTTAAATTACACACATACAAATAATACCAACCGACCAAACAACCAACAATAATAATCAACATAATATATATATGACATACATACATACGCATGTAAACGTGTACGTAATACGTAACGTTGTTATTAATACCCGCAATTCTATCATGATTTAATAACCATGCCGGGGGCCACCTGGGAACGAACCCACGCAATCACGTTAAACACTACCTTCGAAGGTACTACTCCTGTTCCTCCCTGGAAAATTTTTATTATTACACCAAGGTATATATCTTATTTAAGAGTGAGATATTGACCAAGCAAGTAATAAATAAAGATGCATGGAAAATAAATCATCACGTTACCTTAAAACGAAAATTGTTTGAATACTTGGCCGTGATGTCCAAGAACGGAAACGGGGATTTACCGGGTCACTTTACTTCTCAGCGTGTTGACGGTGACCGACCTTGTGTGCCAAAACGCGACCCATGGCTATTTTTGCGAAGCTTTTTCTTGAAAAATCGTAATAAATTTCGTCGATTATTTTAAATAGGTAGGGGATGACCCTTATGATTATAATTTTTATTTTATATTGTAATAATATGTAAATAATACATAATAATACATATGATATTAATAATCTTATTATTACATATGTTTATTATTTATTTTTTATAATATATAATAATTATTGCCAGTAAGTTTCGTAAGAACTTATTAACACAACATATTCTAAAAAAGGCTAAGAGAACCGTGAATAGCCGGCAGACCAGACAGACACTCAAAAACCCACGCGCCAACATGACAGGTATCGCAGTCGGCCTCACAAAAGGACACGGCGTCTCTCGACGCAAGCTTGCCACCCGCCCTGCTCAACGCAAAGGGGTGCGTCCAATTGATTTCGCGCCGTTTTGAACCACGCGACGCTTTGCAAGTCGCCTGTTCTTTTTCTTATTTTCTTATTCCGGGAATTCACGCCCTCGCTCGCAGAAGCTTGGCAAGCGCGTCAAGATGATTCGCGATCTAGTGCGCGATGTTGCTGGCAGCGCGCCCTATGAGAAGCGGCTCATGGAGCTCTTGAAGGTCGGGCGAGACAAACGCGCTCTCAAACTTGCGAAAAGAAAGGTAAGAAGGGCTTCTAGGGTTTTGTTACAATCGTCCCGGCTTTATCGAGCCGTACAATCGAGATTTTGCATGCGAAAGTTGCACTTATTTTTATCGGCCGTTCATGTTCATATCATAACTGGCCATTAATTGTTCCAACCGATCATTATGAGCTGAGCTGAGTCGTTCGTTTTCCCGAAAATTGACCCACCCTATTACCCTCACCTCAGCTTGGCACACATCTCAGGGGCAAGAAAAAACGCGAAGAGATGGGCAATCTCCTCCGCAAGATGTCACGCAAGGCAGTGCCGACGACAGCTTAGATATCGCTCCCTGAACGTGTCAATAAGATGCAATTCCTTTGAACCTGTTCTCAGAATGATCCTTTTCCTTGCCTGGGTGTTTTCTCACTTATCGAAAAAGTCCTTGGCAACAACTCCAGAGAGGTAATTTTATTTTGCATACTCGAGGCGGCAGTGTGTGGATAGGATTCAGGATTACAACGAGATTTAGCTCCGAAATTCAGGGGATGACCAGTTGCGACACTGGCAGGCACAACCGCCATCCACCCGTATTTCATATTGTTCGAAGAGGTTTCACAAAGATCTCATTGGTTTGCTTTCTGACAATATATGTGTCTTGACTTGTTCTATGAGTCCGTGGTCGAGGTTTGTTCAACAAGCAAAACGCTCTTCAGTGACAGAAACTTACCCTGACTAGCACAAATGAGCATCTTACGTTCTGCGTGGTAAGTATTGTGATGTCCAGAGGTCAAGACTGCCCTGGGCATTGCCGTCAAAAAGTTTGGCTCTGCAATACCTTTTCAAACTCGTTCGGGCATCCTGTAGAAGACCTCTGAACGTTCGCTTCCCTGTCCGCGTCAGATCACGCCTTAGTGCTAATGTTCCAGCGTACTGAGAGCTTATGCGATCACCGTGATCAGCCCACAGAACCTTATGAGCTCCCTTGCATCGATTTCGGAAATCAATATCAATACCTGTCATCGTGCGCATCTGTTCCTGGAGAACAGAACGTGCAATTATACTCTGGACAAGGTTTGTGCGATCAAGGCAGTCCTTGCAATTTACTCGAAAAATACCGTTTTGTAGTTTCGTCTCACATCCAGATACCTCTAAGTCTGATGCCAGCATAAATTGACCAAGATCTGAGACTTCAGCCTTCGTCCATGAAGTCAAACTCTCCGGTGCAACTGTGTTGCGATCACTTGTCTCTCTGTGAAGGTCAAAATGAAAATATTGCACGGAAGAATTTGGCTGATTTGGGAGAGCGGAAACCGATCGGCGGAATGCGTGCTTCAGCATTCCCTCTTCTCCTTGACACGAAAGAAGGTCGATTACCTTTATACGACCATAATTCGATATCAAATTTGCGAAATGTCTCTGGGTGACAGAAAAGTTTCCCTCACTTTCAAAAATGATTTTTGGATTCCATGAAAGATCTCTTAGTGGCTGTGACCATCTCAGAGGAACTGAGCCCCTCACCATGACAAAGGATGATAACGTCACGTGCTTCACATCATACTTCACATGCAGGATTTGCTCTGATTCAACGAAGTTCGCGACTTCTCCTTCTCCATTTGAACCACGACAATGATGCCGGATTCCGAATCGAGAAATTGATGTACGAGCTAGAATGGAGAGCGAGTTTCCTTTAGCGTCTTGAAAGCTATCAAAGCTACCGCAGATGAGAGGCAATAGTAATACGCGAACAGAAGGTCCCATATAGTCCTCTGGCGAAGCTATGTTATCCAGCATCTCTCCAGCATATCGGTTCCAGCAAAAACTTTTGTCTGCAAGAGACCACTGATCATCTTGTCGGTGGCGTGAAATCACAGTCACAGAATCATCGTCCTTGAAACCGTCATTCAGACCATACGGATGTGTCTCACCACCAGATTTGGAACGGCTGACCACCTCGCATTCCGCACTGTTCCGAAAAGGATCCTTGTGTAATAAGGTCGCTCTGATTGAGCACCGAGGGCGGCACAAAAGATACTGAGACTGACAGTTACGCGACATATCATGGCCATGAACAAAGTAGAGATGTTTGGTGTTTGCCACAAGTGAAGCACGGAGAAGATGCAGATATCGAGCTTCGTCCCTTTTGTGCTGTTTCGACATTGCATGAAATGAACCAGGTGCCGAACACCTAATGATCCCAAAATTAGTTGCCTTGAAGACAGCGCGTCCTAGAATGCGTTCAACAAAGCAGCAAGATGTCAGCACGACAAGGTAATATCCTGATAGGAGACGGACTACTCCAGCACATCCGTACACGGCTCTGTTCTGCTTCACAATACTTTTGGCAACGCAACCTACAAGATCTTACTTTCAGAACAGTGCATGACATTTACAGTTAAATTTAGACAGTATAATATCAACGCACTCTGTGCCTTCTGCCTGCTAGTGACGAGGAAGCGACCGACTCCTTCACGCAGCACCAGCAAAGAGTCGTCGTCACTGCTGTCAGAATCTGGGAAAAATGACACATGGCAGGGGCTCTCATTGAGCCGGTATACTTTTGGGTGTTCCGGGAGTTTACTTTCAGCAGCGTCACCTGCTCTTCTCTCGCTGCATTCCGTGTCGATGTCTACGGTCAGTGGAGCAACGCGGCATAACCCGATTTTCATCGCCTCTGGCAACTCTCAAGAGGAGCGTGAAACGTTGCTCCGTTCTTGACTACCGCGCGGATGATATGGTATGGTAAATAAAAGGACGCTGTTAGCCACGACAAGAAAGGCCAACTAATACAAGGCAAGGGCTGTAATAAATCATACCTTCGTACTCGTATCATAATAATAAAATATGCGTTCGTTCGTTCGAAGGCACCTTCGTAATGAATAGAATCGTTCATCGCGACAATTCACGAGAATTGACTGGTTTTTGGTTTGAAGTACCTGCTTTATTTGTGCCTTCGAGCGAGGTGAAAGTGAACCACGCTCGGACAAATTTCAGACGCGTGACGCAATCAAGAAAAAATGCTCGTTTCGTTTCGTCTAATAATATAATAAATAAATAAATAAATATATGCATGATATACGATGCGAGAAATAATAACTTATGATTCGTATCCGTTACAAGGTGTATCGGCATAGCCGCCGTGCATGCACGGACTTATATATTAATTTAAACATGATGAGACTGATGAGGGTATACGTACGTACCGTCGTAACTACATACGTACGTTTATTTATTGGTTGCTGGTCGGATGGTATATATGATATGTGAATTAATTGAGTTATATTCACATATAAATGTCGATATGTGTTTCGCTCTGAAAAACCAAAACAATGTTCAAAGTTTTAAATATTATGTAAATTTTTATTTATGTGCCATTTAATATTACCTCTTGTCAATTAAACGCATGTGTTGAAAGTTGATCGAGTCATGATCGACGACATGGAGGCGTTAGACGACCTGTCTGACTCAAGTGTCGACGGAAATACACCAACACCGATATTTGTCCTTGACAAAGATGCGCTAGGACAGATCGCTAGGTTCTTAAAGCCGTCCGATGTGTTTTCATTGTCACTGACGTGTAAGTATTTTTCTGAAAACGGCAAATTCATAATGGGAACGATGAGGCCGTCGTGTCAGAAACTAACACCGTCGCGGCCGAAAACGACCACTACGACGCCTTCAGAAACGCGCCGCGGCGATCATCCAACAATTCTATCGGCGAAAGAAGTTTCATGAGGACTATAAGTTAGTGAACGTCTCTCGCCAGAGTTAACCGGTAAAATAACGCTGGTGTACGATGATCGTTACTGATAATCATACATATGGTATGCAAATGATATATTATATATAGCGAATCCCCTAAATCATAATCATGCATGTATGTATAACTAGTCAGTTTATTTGCTGATAGCTTCACGTGTAAGACCGCAAGCTATGACGAAACTAATATACCATTATCATCCATTATCGCTATAACGCCGGTCGGTTGCAAATACTGACATGCGCCACGCGCCAAACTTCAAAACAAATATCATTATTATTAGATAAAATAAGTTTTAATAATCAGTAGTGATGATAGATCGGTGTATTAAAAAAATATAAAAAATACCTTCGCGAAGGTACATAATAAGATAATACCTTCGAAGGTAAGATTTTAATAATTTTACGTAATTTTAAATACAGCTGAAAATTATGTCAGGGGAGAACATATAATAATATCATATGTTTAAAAATACGAAAGTATCAGTTTGAATCCGTATCTATTCTACAGAAATATCGTCGTATTTACGGTTACTACCAGAGCATTGTCTCTAACGTAACCTCCAGAATTACGTATGGCTTTAACAGGCAAAGGGTTAGGCGACGCTTCGGCTTCCATAATCATGCATGTATATATGTATATTATTATACCTTAGGTATTAAATGATGCCGTTGTTCGTATAATATTACGTAATGTGTGTATGTTACACACATCTCGTTACATATATATATACACATACTTTCTTCTCATATGTGATTTAAAAGTTGACGATCGACCAGAAACGTGAATTGCATATGCATGCATGATAAATATATATAAATATTGCATGGATATTGCCCTTAAATGCTTGCTTTTATTCATTATTATTCGTAAAAAGATCTTAAAATGGAGAGCTCCTTTATTTTCTGCTGAGCTCGAGTGGACCGAGGCGTGTTGAGCTGTCAACGACACGACGCGAAAATGCGCCCAAGTGCTCTCGCCAAAGGTCCGCGCCACGATTCCGGATTCCGTTTGGCATAGCCGGATTCCGTTGGGCACAGCCGGATTCCGTTGGGCACAGCCGGATTCCGTTGGGCACAGCCGGATCCTGTTGGGCACTCGCCGTTGGTGCCGGAATGGGCCCATAACCTCCCGTTTCCCACGAACTGTTTATTTTGGATGAAAGTGAGGAAGACTATCAACCAAAATACGGTGGCACAACAGTGTGTCCCCTTCTTCTTGGAAAACTGCAACACGCAGTGAACACCGTTGACATGACACTCGCAATAGCGCGCAGGCATGTATTTTCGCGTCCTTGCGCTGATTCCAGACGACAAGAAAACCCCCGGCTCCGTCCAGGTGGGGTGTTTCAATCTGCTCGTCAAACGCATAGCTCGGCCTCGGACCGTCGGCTCTGCGTAAGGCTCTACGCAAGCCGCGATCCTATTCCTAGAAAGGCATATTTCACCAATCGCAAACATACATTAACTCTATCATCACGTACGTTTCGGCATATTGTTGCGAACGCAGCGACTCCGCTGAAGCAAACATTCGATACCGAAACGGGAGGTTACAGTCGTGACTTTCTTCTCGTGCGAGTTGCCGTGTTCTTGAGGTAACGCCAATTTGAGCGTCGTTTGATAGTTTACACTTACTCAACGATTGTGCAGCATTCTCATTGGATACGCATGTTACTACCTGACCCGTAACAGTTTGACCTTCACCGCACCTGCTATGGTTGCTTCGCCTGCACTTGGCTTGGATATCACCTCAATTGGAGTAATTACCTCAATTTTCCCTTTGTGTTATGGATGCAGCAAGTTTGTAAGTGGAGTTGTTGGCGATGTCCTATCCCCCAGTGTCATGCTAGGAGGAGGTTTGATCGCTACGGGAATGGTGCGTTCCAACGCCCCAATAAGCTTTTCTTATTATCTTTTGATTTCTGGGTCTTCCAACTTTTTTATCAGGTTAACATAGCATTCGGAGCAAGTTCAACTTTACCACTGTTTTGTTTTCTCTGGGCAGTCAATGGTGCGGACGCCTTTTTTTCCCGAATTACATTGTTTTAAAATAACAACTGTTACTTAATATATTGCGAACACATGTTGCCAGGCATCCTCCAAGGTTTCGGGGCTCCAAGTTGTGCGAAAATACTTACCTCTTGGTTTGCTGCCAAGGAACGAGGGACATACTGGGTGAGTATTCGGGACTTCAGGCTAAATTCATTATTATCAATTAGCACGATCTGGCTGCAGGGTATGTGGAACATCGCACACAACCTCGGAGGATTCGCTGCCCCAATACTTGCAGGCACTGCAGCTCGCACACTTGGTTGGAGCGTGAGTGTTGTATATTGTAGAGATGCTCTAGATTCCTAGCTGACAATCGTTTTCCCGTTGGGAAGTGGGGCTTATGGGCCCCAGGAATCATCGCCCTTTTTGTTGGATCTCTGATCATGTTGACATTGAAAGACTCGCCTGAAGCAAGAGGTTTCTCGCCAGTTGAGCTCACAACAGGTATTTCATTGAAAAACTTCCTTTTATGATGCTGACATATGTTGTGTCAGTCACGAATTCTCAACCTGCTCATTATGATTCCGGAAAGAAAATTACGTCCGAAGAATCGGTGTGAAAACCAACCGTCTTGCCCGCAAATGTACTTCGCGCAATAATCTTTCTTTACGACAAAGGGGGGAAATACAAGCTTACTGGATAATTTATTTCGGAATGTCCTTTCAAATCCATTCATCTGGTTGTGACTTTTGTTCATTTTGCTTGAGTCTGAATGTCATCCAAGATCTTATGCACACAGGGGACTTGCTTTCACGTATTTCTGCGTCTATGTCGTCAGACAGGTAGAACTGGCCCCATGTATAACTGAAGTATTTTTTGCAAAGTGCATGCCTCCTAAAAACTATGAAATCTCAGGGCATTACTTCCTGGTCTGTGTTCTATCTCATCAAAGAAAAAGGTGTCATAGACGCAGGCGCTGCCGCAGTACGACAATTAACTGCAAAACTGCCCGAATTTTCGTTCAGAAGTTTTTTTGTGATAGGTTAGGGTCTCTGGTTTGGAGCTTGGTGGACTGCTCGGTAGCCTCATCGCAGGTCGAATTAGTGACTGGTATATTGCGACCTCGCCCGGAGGCGCCGTCGGGAAACGAATCCAAGTTGTCATGGCTTATCTGATCGGAGTCGCCGCTATGTTGATCGCCTTTAAGGCAGTGCCAAGTGGTAAAATATTTTTTTCGCATTGATCATACGAACACACCAGTTCTCCGCTTATTTGCTGTGGTCAAATTTGCAGGGCTACCCCTCCTGCAAGGCATCATTGTCTTTATGATTGGATTCTTTTTATATGGACCGCAAATGCTCATCGGTGCGGTTTGAAATAAGATCGGTGAAGACATCATGTTTTAACCTCATCTTGTGATGAGCAGGCCTCTGCGGCGCAGAAATTGTTGGACGCAAGTCTGTTGGAGCAAGTGAAGGATTTTTGGGCTGGATTGCATATTTAGTAAGTATTTTCATTTCCCGGCGTCGCTCTATTCTAACTCTGCTTCGCAGGGAGCCGCAAATGCTGGGGTTCCCCTTTCCCTGTTGGTGCAACAGTATGGTTGGAATGCTTTCTTTTCTGCTTTACTTTTGGCCTGTGCTGCTGCCATGTTGCTGCTCGCCCCAATAACCAGTGCACAAAGCTACGTTCAACGAAGCATGAACAAGTAAAATATCTGCGTCAACGTTTTGATGCTGCGACACCCGTCAAAGTAACGATTCATGACAAGTTCGATTTCTTTTGGAAGCGAATTTGAAAGAGTTCCCTCTCAGAATTTAGCCATAAAAATAAATTTAGTCGAGCCAGCTATGTTTTTTTTTTGGCACACATGCACGAAACCTGTTCTCTACAACTTGCTGCCAAGTCACAGCTCACCCGCATACATGGGAATTCCAGATGATCGCACTGCAATGTCAGTGGGGTGCTCGATTACCGAGTCAATCAAGCCATAATCCTTTGCCTCAAAGGCTGACATGAAAAAGTCGCGGTCAGTGTCTTCCATCACCTGTTGAGTTTAATTTGATAAGCATTTAAAAAAACTGCAAAGAGCGTAAACTTGGCATAGTGGTTTCCTACAGTGTCTAGCGGTTTTCCAGTAAATTCGGCGAGATATCCATTGAGAGTCGACTTATGATGCTGTGGGTCCAGTCAACTTTGTGAGCGCCAAAATGTTGCATGGGACATTATCAGAACTTTCTCACCATGATTTCATTGGCTTGAATCTCGATGTCTGCAGCTTGACCTTGGGCTCCACCTAATGGCTGATGAATCATGATCCGGCTGTTTGGCAGGCTGTATCGCTTTCCCTGAAAGGTATCCGAAAGGTCATGAGAAGCCAGAAGAAATAAATACTGGTGTGTTGTCTTTCACCTTTTGACCAGAGGCAAGCAGGAATGCGCCGTTGGGAAGGGAACAAGGACCGTGGATATTTGGACGATTATATTCGTTTCAAGTCAGGTAGAAGCAGATTGAGCACTCACCCATAGATGCAGCAAGACCGACACACACAGTGGAAACATCTGGGCGAACATGGCGCATGGTGTCGAACACAGCCATCCCGGCAGTGACAGAACCACCGGGGGAGTTGACGTATATGGTGATATCCTGGAAATAGATGTGTTAAGCACATCACAACGTCTTCTGATGAGCTAGTTTTCCCTGCCTTTTTCGGATCAATCGCGTCAAGCCAAAGGAGCTGTGCAACAATCAAGTTGCAGCTGTCATCATCGACAGCACCACCAAGCCTGATGATCCTCTGTTTCGTCGTTCGCAAAGATGAAGAACGCGAACCCAAAATAAAACACAATTAAGCATACTCGCCTGATTCATTAGTTGGCTAGCGACACCTTGGAAACGCTCCATGACGACAGGAGAGGGGCCTTTGCCTTGCTGCGCAGTGAAGTGATGCCTGAAATTGAAAACTGTCGTGTGAGTCCGCAGTGCCCACGCATGCAAGGGTAACCAAATGATGCCGGGACTGTCCAGGGCTGGGGAGTATGATGATCTGTGGAAGAGCGGATCTGACCTGGAAGCACTCGTTGGTTGCGGGTTTTCATCCAAAGCTTTCGCACGCGTGAGAAGCCCAGCAGTGCTCGATCTGAGACGAGACGGGTTTTGAAATAAAAGGTTAGGGTTTCCACACAACCGGAAACATCGATCATTGCCGCCACTGAAATGGGCCTACACAGTTATTCAGGTCGCAGTGTGGTACCTCGATTCGAAGTGTCTACTTTCTCGGCGAAGCCCTCTTACTGCCCCTCGAAAAGGAGAGCGAAAGTGAGGAGTCGAAATGGAAAGTGACATATTCCGTGGAAGTTCTCGAACACAAGAGCGGTCGATGGGAGTTATCGTCCGTAAATATGTGGCTTTTAACGGAGCCGATATATGCCGAGATTGTGATCACTGCAAGCACTCGCAGAACCCAGTGGTCGCACTTTTCGCGATTGTTTGGACTCGAAGTCTCTGGATTTCGTCGCAGTCACGTTAACATAAATTGCCTGCATATGCACATAAATAATATCAATAATAATATATTTCATATCATACTCTATCTATACAATCAAGTATAATAATTTTTCAGAAATTTCTCTATATCTCATCTCTACGTACGTGACCAATTCCGCGAGTCGATGAAGAAAAGTACTGCCGTAGGAATTTTCTTCATCGACTCGGTACGATTGATTTATATATCGTATGGTAACATAGTGTACGTTAATCAAATATACGATCCAAATCACGTGATTTGTGACGGATTCCCATACAAAGGTGACATCGCCGCGCACGGCTAGGAAAAAAGCTGCGCAAAAACTCAGACTCCATTTCATACGAATACGTCACTGTGACGAATGCATTTGCCGTTGAGTTTGAGTTTTTGCGCAGCTCGAGTGTTTTGATGTGACTGGAAACAAATTCTGTAACGTTGCTCATACAAAAAACTTTGAAAACCGACAGCCTCCACTCTTTCGCTTCGCCATGGCCGAACGACGAAGCCAAAGAGGACAGCCAAACCTTGGC
>Ga0209631_10004520_pt1 | contig 15367 bp, 19 predicted proteins | sample COG_08_FD_184752 | JGI IMG/M metagenome (GOLD analysis project Ga0209631, IMG submission 184752) | Pelagic Microbial community sample from North Sea - COGITO 998_met_08 (SPAdes) (version 2) | ecosystem: Environmental > Aquatic > Marine > Neritic zone/Coastal water | place: Helgoland, sampling...
ATCCATATTGATACCCTTTATATCTATATATTAATTAACCTGGATCGTAAGAATCATAATCAGATAAGTATTTGATTAAATCCTCACAATCCGCCTGCATTGAAATAAGCCAATGTAATCCGTCAGTAGGTAAAGAGTTGTCCTCTGGATTGATAGAATCTATATGTTTATTCAAGATCATATCAAACAGTTTTAAGGTTCTCTTTACTCTAGCAACTTCTCCTAATCGGCTCATTTCAACATTTCCTCTCTTATGGTTGCCCACTCAAAAGGCATCTCACTAGGCAAGCCATATCTGTTCTTGGCCATATAACCAGGTGCTTGCTCAGTAAAAATAGTTCTGTCTCCAGCAACAGTCTTGGTAGTCATACCCATCTTGCCTTTGACTTGTACAGTTCCAACTTTGTAGTTGGCAAAAAAGACTGCATCGCTATGTTCTACTAACAAGTCAGCAGCTTTACGATGTAGTTTGATTTCATGTCGATCATGTGGATCATTAGATGGGTCTTCATATCTGCGAATCTGATTGTGTGCAATCTGTATTACAGTCATGGACTTCTCATCTCTAAGTCTGTTAAGAACCTCAACATACTCTTTCCACTTATCTAGAGCTGCAACATAGCCTTTACCATATGCAGGTGTATCTATTTGCGCCCAACCATTTTCATTACAGACATGATCCCATAACAAAGTTTCTAACCAGTCTAATGAATCAATACAGGCAACACGAAACTCGTGATCTTCTGTAAGTAAAGAATTTAAGTTAGTCATAAACTCTTCATAGCTTTTGGCTACTGGAAAATGATCGCACTCAATCTTTCCGATACCATCTTCAGATTGTACGATTACACATTTATCCATGCTTGCGGCAAAAGATGTTTTACCAATACCACCTGGGCCATAACATATAAGCCTTGGCGGTTTAACCTTACCTTTCTTTTGTATTGCGGCTAGACTCATTCAACCACCTCAACTTTAGAATCCTGTGATAAAGCAGAATCTAGTTGTGTGGCTAAATTGCTAGCATCCCTTTCAAGGCTTCTAAGGGATTGGGTAAGATTTAAAGCTTGTTTAAATAGATCAGAATCCCTTAAGCTTTGTATTGTTCTATTTACACTTGTAAGCTCATTAGCTAATGGAATTGTTTTTTCATCTAAATCAGATTCAAAAACCTCGTTTGTAGTTCCATCTTCACGATTAATTGTAAAGATAGGCTCTTTTTTATTTTCTTTAGTCATATTTCTCTCCTAGAGTAGTTTTATAAGTATCACAATCTGCCTTGGCATTACAGAATCTGCAATGATCTCCCGCAGCATATTGTGGGTTTTCTTCGTCACAAGCATCAGTAGCTTGTTTCAAATCGTTGTAGCCCCAATCAACCAGATTGGTAGCTGAAATCTCGTATGTTCTTATAGCGCCATCTTTATGCCAACCGCGTGGTTGTACAATGGTCAGCTCCATGGTGGTAGTCTCATCCCCATACCGCGCGAGCGCACCCAGTCCATAAATCATTAACTGCTTATTCCTTTCGACATCGACACCCCACTTACCAGACTTTAAATCTATAACTGCGATGCGATCTTCACCAATTAAAATTGTGTCAGCAGTACCAAAACACTTTGTTGATATCTCATCCATGTAGACTTTTTCTTCTATCAACATCTTAGCTTTGAGTTCTTCTTTTCTTTTATGTATGTACTCTACATATGTTTCCGCGCACGCAATCATATCCTCATCAACTTCTATCTCAAAGTCTTCGACCACCTGAACTTTGCCTAACCAATAGTCACGCAAGGTCATGTCTTTGAGTCTGCCTTTTAATAGCATCTCGCACATCTCATGGATAAGCGTTCCTGTAGCCGCAGGGATGCCTACCTTATATTCTGCTGAATAGTTTAAGTACGCGCTCGCTGGGCATTTAAACCAGCGATCTGAGGATGAGGGGCTAAATATTGCGTGAGCCATTGGAAACGTATGAGCTTTCTTCTAATTCTTTGATCTCTGTTAAATCATAAAGAACTTTACCGCCGATCTTATAATAGTTAGGGCCTCCGCCTTTGCGCCTTAAATTTGATAGCGCGTGTGGATTTTTGCCCCACCTTTTAGCTAATTGCTTAGTGTCTATAAAGACTTTATCGGTGTCTGTCATTTCCTAATACTCCCTTTTTGTATTTGAATGTTGTTAAATTTACACTAAAGTTATATGATATGCAAATATATTTATAAAAAAGGAGAAGAATATGAGTATAGATAATGCAACGCCAGAGGAATGGGATCAAGCAATCGATATGCTTGCGATCAATAACCAGGTAGGTGGTAATCATTATAAAGGCAATGGCATACAACCTATTGAGTATATTTACGCAAATGGTTTGTCATGGTCGATGGGTAATGTATTAAAGCTTATTACCAGAGACAAGGTTGATAAGATTGAAGACTTACTTAAAGCCAAGCATTACATTGACCTTGAACTACAGCTTGTACATGGTGTAGACGGAGAGGGTAATAAATTAGGCCAATACTCTAAGGAGGTAAAGGTCTAGGAGTAAAGCAATGAACTTGTTTGATTTTGAAGATCCAGTTCTAAATGAGAGGAACAACAATACGCCTGTTTATGTAAACAGATATATTGCGCGTTCTTTGATAGATGTAGCTGGGTTGGAAAACAAAGATCCTCAAGCATTAGCGGAGTATTTCCTGCAATTAGGAATTAACTCCGTTAAGCATTACAAGGATCAAGAAGTTGTATTTGATATTAAGAATCTTTAATTAAGATTTTTTAATATATCTTTGATGTTTTTGATAGCATCATTGTTCTTCATGTGTTCATCGTTGATGGTTAGTTGAGCTTGGTCTAAAGGTTTAGAAAACACCACATTTCTGTGAGTTATAGAAACAAAAGCAAATAAATCTATTTCATTATTTTTGTATTTTCTGTGTGCAACTCTTTGACCTTTGCGCATATCAAACCGCCAGTTGCCTCTGCGTTCTTCTATTTGTGATTGAGTTTTGACTTGGCACTTATACAGCTTTAGGTTGTGTTCAAAGATGATGTCTGCGGATGCGTTGTGTGGAACAATGGTTACTGTGTCAGAAACTTGAGAGAGGATTGCTGCTGTGAGATATTCACCAAAACGACCAACGCGTTCTGTTGCAAGGGGCATGGGTTACTGCGGTGGTTCGTTTAAATACCTTGGAAATTGTTGTGATGCGTATCTTGTCAAACCACCACTTGCATCACTCAAAATCTTTTCTCTGAAGACTCTGCTTTGTTCTAACTGTTGCATTAATTCAAATATTTCTTGTTGTTTTTGTGGATTTTGTTCTAACAAAACTTTGCCAACTTTTCTTGCTCTTTTTTCTGTTGGGTTTGAAATAATATCTCTTGCTTTTGTAAAAAGGCTTGCTTCGGCCCTAAGACCAGCAGAGCTTGTCGGCGCGGTTGCCATAACAGCAACATCTGATAATGCTTGTACAGCATCTTCAGCATCTAATATTTTTTCTGCTGTATTTGAGCCGCCAATTACAGTTCCAGTTTTTACGCTAATATTTGATTCTCTTATTAATTTATTGACAAATTGATTTCTAGCATCAATATCATTTTCAAATAATATAGAAAGTTTTTGTCTTAAATCTGGAGTATCAAATATTTTTTTAACAAGGTCTATATTGTCACCAGTCTTATTAATCTGATTATATATTTCTTGAAATACTCCAACCTTAAAAGCATCTTTTTCTACATTGGTTTTTAGATTGTTATATTCTTTAAAAAATAATTTTGCAGTAGAAGATGGTTTGTGTGCAATCGTTCCCTTTTCAAATGCCTCTAGTAAAGAAAACTTATCTGCACCTTGTTTTAATACTTCTACGTATTCATCGCCTATCGTAGATTCTTTGAGAATATTTCTAAAATTATTTGCAATTTTTTTTCTGCTGATCGCTCTATCTTTGTTTATTGATCCATCTACAACTTTTTGATAAGTTTGTTGGTCTGCTGATTTTTTTATTAAATCTAAAAACTCTAGTGGAAGTTCTTTTTTTACTCCAACTATTTTTTCTTTTTCTGTTAAAAATAAATTTCTTAAAGGTGGAATGGGATTGGGTCTTTCTCCACGCGCAATTAATTTTTCTCTATAAGCTCCTATAGCATCAGAATATGCTTCTCTTATTACAGGTGTTTTTAAATATTTATATAATTCTAAATTATCTATTTGTTGATTTTTTATAAATGCTTGTTCATACAAAGGGCTTAAATAAGAATCTATGGTGTTTACTAAATCATCTACTCCGCCAGATAAATCTATTTTTGGGGTTTTTAAAGTTTGTTTTGTTACGTCTTCCAATGATTTGAGTATTCTTGTTGATTGTATATTTGGATCTTCTAAAGCATCTAACGCAGCTGCTTTTTGCTCAACTGTTCCAGAGGTTCTTTCTATTAATTGCTTTTCTATATTCATGCCAGGAACTCTTGTTTTAATTCCTCTTAATTTTCTGGTAACGGCTTCTCCGCCATAATCTGACAATATTTCTACTGGAGTTAATCCAATTAATTTATCAGCCTCAATGTTGTTTTGTATTTTTTTTAAAACAGTTTCAATTGGTATTTCATCTGCTGCAAACTGATCGCCAATTATTTTTATTGACTTTATATCTTCTTTATCAAATTGTTTTTTTCTAGGTATAACCATACCTCCTAACTTACCAGCGCCTGCCAAAGTTGTAGGTATTGCCACGCCCAAAGTTCCGCCAGCCAAAGTTCCCAAAGCTCCACTTAGCAACCTTTGTTCTGCTCCTCCTTCTGCATAACCTATTCCAGATATACCGCCTTGCAACGCACCTATTTTTGCACCCTCTGCTGCTCTTCCCAATAAACCAGAGCCAGGTTTTGCAATTTTTCCAGCAAGTAAAGGGTTGCTCAATATTCTGGCACTAGCAGCCGCAGCTCCAGTAGCGCTTGCGCCTCCAGTAAAAGGCATTAACAGTAAAGATGCAATTGCAGGAGCTACAGCACCAGTCATTTCGGCAGCCAAAGCTGCTTTTGGGTTTGCTTTTTGAAAAGCCTGCAATTCTGCTTTTGATTCTTTAAGCCTTCTATCAAATGATTGTGAAAATGTTTCATCGGTAAACAATGATCCAATAGATCCTATTGCTGCTCCGACTTCATCTGAAAGACCAAATGTTAGTCCTTGCAATGCGGATGATGTTAAACCCCCTAAATATGAATCATTTGGCTCTCTGTTAACTTCATTGAAATCAAAAGATTCTTCTTTTTTTAAGTTTTGTTGGAGTCTTTTAATTTCTTCTACAGTTGCCATTATGGCTTCCCTTTGGCTTTTAAAACTTTTTCAAGTATTTTTAATTGTTTTTCTGAATATTGCAATGGGTCTAATGTAGCTAATTCATTTAAACTCATTGATTCTAATTTTCTTGTAAATAATTTTTCTTCTATTGGCTTTCCGTACTCAGTAACTATTCTTGAGGGCTTAAAACCATATTCTTCGGCATATCCTTTATATTCAGATTCTAAATATGCCTGTGAATCTGCTTGTGTTTGGTAAAGATTTTTAGCTTGCTGTAAAAAATCTTCCCTAGTGTCAGAAGTTAATCTTTCACCGCTCTTAATTCTATTGTATTGCGCCCTAATTCTTTCTGGAATGCCAGCAGAGTTTTGTGCAGTAGCAAACTCTCCCTCTCTTACAACAGAACCAGGGTCTAATATTTTCATGTAATTAAATATTAAAGCCAAATCCCCTGCTGCTGTTGCATCAGTTGACAATATTCTTCCATAAGCATCTCTAATTTTAACAAATTCTTTTGAGTCAGCTCTAAAATCATCTCTAAGCTTGTCTTCATTTGCAAAATCAAAAAGTTCTTTTTCTTCTATAACGTCTGGAAAAACTCTTTGCCCTTTCATTGGGCCCTCGGTATATCTCCAAAATTTATTACGATCTTGTTTCATACCATAATCCATTTTTTGTTTTTTTATATTTCTGTCTTGATAAGCCAAAAAACCAGCGCCAGTAGGCTCTTCTTCTGCCCCTAAAGTGTTTAAATAATTTTTATACTCGTTTGTTTGGCTTTGAATTGAATCTTTTTCTTTAACTTTTGGCAATACTCTTTCACCCGTATCTGCATAATAATTAAATCCATCCCTAGCTTTAATTATTTTTCTGTCTTGAGTTTTTATAGTAGCAAGTTCGAATTGTGCTTCAGCTATCTTATCAATCCCCTCAGAGCCGACCATTTTTGAAAATTGGTATAACGGAGACTCAGGATTCATTTTGGCAATCATTTCATTGTATCTTTTCTTTCTTTCCTCTTCCTTCTTCTTACCTTCTTGCATTTCCTGCAATGCCAAAGTATTTTGCACAAAGTTTTTATCACCTTTTAAAGCACCGCCAAGCGCGTAAAGCATCAAACGCAATCTTTCGTTTTGATCGTTAGTTTGCGGTGTAGTTGTTTGGGGTAAAGTTCCTCTTAACATAATATTTTAACTAAAAAGATAATCTAATCCTTGGCTTCCTGTTCCTGTACCTAGTCCAGCAAAAGGATTTCCAAGTAAACCATAAAGTTGTAATCCAGTTCCTAAAACATCGCCTAATCCTGTGCTTTGTTTTGTTGTAGTAGATATTGGCGCTTGACCTGGTAAACCACTTTGTAATAAACCAAGCTGTTGCGGGCCATATCCCAAAGCTCTTTGAAATTCTCCGTAAGGAACATCCAACGCGCCTTGTTGCAATCTTTGTTGTTGTAAACCAATTTGACCAAGTTGACCCAATCTTTGTTGCTGAATTGAACCCACGCCCCCAAGCAATCCTGCTTGTTGTTGTCTTGCTTTTAATTCTAATTCTGGGGCAAACATTGCCATTTGCTGCTGTCTTGCGATGTCTGATTCTGCGGCTCTTTGTGCTTGCTCAAAACCAGCTTGTCTTAAAGCAGCAGCAGTTCTAGCTTGTTGCTCGATATAAGGTCTTTGTGATTCAGATTCTAGCAAAGCAGAGCGTGAACCACCAAAAGCACCCGCGCCAATTGCTGTGTCTTGCGACATACCTCTGGCTATATCGGCTTGTCTTTGAATATCAGCCATCGTTTGATCGATAACTTGTTGTTGATAAGGTGATTGATATGCACCTATGTCAGCGCCTAACAATGAGCCAACTTGACCTATTTGTGGGGCTTGTTGCTGTGCTAATTCTTGTATGCCAGTTAAAGGGTCATACTCCATACCAGTTTCAAATAAACCACGAGTGGCTTGAAATTGTCTTAGTTGATCTGGGTTAAAACCAGCAACTCTAGGGCCTGTGTATGGAACGAATGGTTGACCAGAAATTCCTTTAGCAGCTTGGAAAACTTCCTGCTGCTGTCTTTGCATATATTCTGGTATTTCTGCTGTTTGTGTTGATTTGCCTTTACTCATAATTCTTTGCTTATTAAATTTTCTGATTTAAAACCTAAATGTTTTAGTTTTCTTAACCATCCTTTTCTGCCACCGCCATATAATCTTTTACAACCAGCGGCTTTTGCAAATGCCTCTAAGGATGGCAACATATCCTCTAACTCCTTGTAATCACCACCACAAAATAGCAAGTTCATTGCTGTATTTTGGGGGAATACTACAAATTCAGTTATCATAGCCGACTTCTTAGCTGGCCATAAATGGAATATTCCATGTCTTATTTTATCCTCTATATCGTCTATTGTATAGGAATCTTGATGTTTGATAGCTTTTGCTATATATGGCTTACAGCGTTCCCATTGAATTTCCCATTCTTCAGGTTGTTTTTTAATGGGTGTGACTTTATTAGTCGCCTTTTCCATATTCAATAATACTTAAAACCAAGTGAATGTTTGCATGACTAACTTGTGCTTTTATGATTTCACCTTGTTGGATAATGATTCCTGCGTTGGTTACTAACTCTTCAGTAGCGTGTGCCGCTATGTTATGTTGCTTATAAATAAAAAACTCATTAGAGCTAGTATCTGTTATAGATACATCTAAATTGGTTTGTTGATTACCATGGTCACAAGCTAAAAAACTTTTAACTATCGCAAAATCAAAGTCACCACCGCTAGGTGCTGTATAGATAGTTTGCTGTGTGGTAGCTGTAAAAGAATACTTAATATTGGTTGCTCTTTGAATGTACTGTCTTTGTGCGGATAGATCCATTATCTTCTACCTCTATTGCGTACATCTAATCTAATTTTTCCTACTTGGAAATCTTGTGTGGTACTGCCTGTGACTGTCAATGAAACTTGTCTTGCAGTAAACCTTGCATCTGTGTAGCCATCAGTTTCAAAAGTAAATGATCCAAAGTCCGTTTCAGGGCCTAGTGGAGTGAATCTACCTTTGAAACTAAGGGTAACACCTGGAAGTGTATTAGCTTCTTCGTCTGGAAGTATTTGATTGCATTGCACATAATTATCACCATTGCCTATTTCGATAGGCCCAGAGGTGGCATATGGTACAGCATCGCCTAAATTCGGTGAGTTACCTAATAGTGTTGATTCGTGTTGATAAATAAATCCAGCATTATCTGCTGAAGTTGGAAAATCAAAGACACCTTGGTCAACCCAACAACCTCTGTCTAGTTCACCAATAGACCAAACATTTTCGCCATAGTTCCATATAACGTATTTGTTAGGGGCGTATTGATTATCACCGCTAGGAAAACCCCACCATAATTCATTAAAGTTAGAGTTATGACCGCCCCAACAAGCCTGTCTACCTGGTACATTAAGTTGATCGTAAACATAATCATGCACTTCGCATGGTATTTCTCTAACAGTACCATCGTACACAAAGAAAGAGTTTTCACCCATCCATGTTAAGAAGTTGCCAGTTGTAACAATGGATCTTCTGCTGACTGTTTTACAGTTAGTGCCTGCATCTGCAATACCATAAACAAATGGTGAACCAGCATAAAACATTCTGCTTATACCAGTATCACTAAAAATGATAATGTCATTGCCATGTGATGCTGCCATGATTGCTCTACCACCTGTAGGTATTTGCAAATCACCTGCGGTGTTTGTAGCTTTAGATGTCCAGTTAGTGTTGTCTTCTCTGTCTGACCATGAGATTTTTCTTGGATCTCCACCTGAACCAATCGCTACCAAATGTCTTTCATTGGTTACTATGATTGCTTGACATCCTGTAGGTGCGTTGGTTACGACTGTACCTATGGTATCGGCTGTACCGCCTGAGTTTGGTCGCCATTTATAAATTTTGCCATCAACGGAAAAACAAAAGATTAGGTGTTCTCCCCAGTTGTCAAAAGAAAAATGACCTGATTTTAAAGGCAATCCTGATTGTGAACGAGCATCACCATAATCTTCAACATTGTAATGGTATGCACCATAACCTAGTGGATCAGCACTTGCATCATTAACAAAACCTGATGGCGTAATATCAGTCCAGACGTTTTTGTATAAAACATAAACCTTTTCTCTTGTACCAACTGCTAATATAGGTTGACCTAAATTATCGTTATAGGCGTACATCCCAATGGGTGCACCTGTTAATGCTGTGCTTCTAAGTTTTGTCCAACCACCAATAGGTTTTAAATACCCGTTTTCAAAACGAACTAAATTTCCATCAACCCAACGGCCTTTGTTGGCATAATCAGTTCCATTTTTGACTATACCCGCAGGAGGTGTGATTGGAAATAATGCCATTCAATTAAGCAACTAATTGTTTTGTTTCACTCGTTGGATTAATTTCGTCTGCAATTTTTGAGTCAAGACCATCTTTTAAAGATTGTACTTGCTCTTCACCCATTGCACCTTCAACCCAGCCTTGTACTTGAGCAGCAGTTACGCTGTCAAAGTCTGTGAAATCAGAAAGATCAGATGTGTCTAATGATTGTGTTCCATAAACACTTGCTGTGTAAGGATTACCCTCTGGATCTACCTCAGTATCAGTAGCGTTTATTCGCCAATGCACGTTGTAGATAACATTAGTGTGATCTTCGTCAGTAGGATATACATCCACTGTGTTTACATTCCATTCATATGATATTGCCATTTTATGCTCCTTTTAATTCTGCTACATCGGCTTGTAGCTGTTCTATTATTTCTTGCTGTTCAATCATTGCTTTAGCAAGTAATGGAACAAGTTTTGATTGGTCAATGCCTTGGTATTTAGGCTCACCTGCTTTTTCGTGACCTTCAGGATAAACTTCGTCTTTATCACCACCTACAGATTCTGGTACAACTTCTTGTGTTTCGTGAGCAATAAAGCCATCAATAACAGTATTTGTTGAGTCTTTAATCCAGTTAAATCTTACTGGTTTAAGTTCTTTTAATCTTGGAATAGCATCCCAATCATAAGTTACATTTTCTTTTAGCCTGTAATCTGATGAAGTTTGATATTCCACACTATTAGAAAGAACTCGTATTCTTCCAGAGTCTGTGCCTTGTTGTCTGAAATCTATTACATAAGTAGATTCTGAGGCATTGATATTATTTAATATTAAAGCTTCATTGCTACCAGAAAAATCAAAGACTTGTGTACCTCTACCATCACTGCCAAAAGACCAGCCTACAACTGTTGCATCTGTAACAGTTTTTGTTACAAAAACATTTTCACTTGAATCAATGGTTAATGCATTAGATGTAGCATTATCGTCAATACCAGTTGAAGTAAATCCTGTAATTTTATCGCCAGATGTAAGAACAATATCAGATCCGCTTGTGCTGTTACCAGCAGTTAGAACTTGAGTTAATGTACTTGCACCGCCTGATTGTGAATCAACGTATGCTTTAACAGATTGCTGTGTTGGTATTAAGGTTGCTGAATTAGAAGCCATGTTGTCTTCGTCAACCCAACCAGTTACATTAATTGTGCCATCATTTAAACTGCCAAATGTTAGAGCTGTAATAGTGGTTGCAGCAATTGTTCCGCCTTCTACTTTATCACCGCTAATTTGATTGTCAGCTAAAGTTAAAGTTCCAGCAGATACGTCAAGCGTTTTGCCAGAACCAACAGTAACATTGGAAGTTGCAATGGTAGATCCATCAATCGTTCCGCCATTAATGTCTGCGCTTGTGGCTGTTAAACTTGTAATGGTGATGGCGGCTATAGTTCCACCCTCAACCTTATCGCCTGATATTTGGTTATCAGCTAAAGTTAAAGTACCAGATGAAACATTTAAAGTTTTACCAGACCCAACTTTAAGGCCCACACTTGTTCCTGTGCCATTGGCTGTAAAAATGCCATCCAAGGAATCAAGATCTGTATTTATTTTTGTACCCCAGGTATCGGTGGATGCACCAACCTCAGGTTTGGTTAAGTTTAAATTAGTAGTAAATGTATCTGCCATAATGTGTTAGTGTTTTTAAGTTTAATTATAAACAATATAATTAACCTTCGTATAATTATTTACGCAAATGTTTAATTAAGCGTTTTCTAGTGCCTCTAATCTTGCTGTTAATTGTGTAATTGTATCTTGTTGTTCTTTAATGCCTTGAATTAACAGAGGTATCATTTCTGTGTAACGAACCTGTAAGTAATCTGTGTCAGTATCAACAACCTCTGGCAGTACAGCTTGTACCTCTTGAGCAATAACACCACATCTTTGTGTGTTTTCCTCATCATCATTCCAAGAGAACAAAACACCTCGCATTGCATCAATCTTATCAAGTGCATTTGGTATTTCTCCAGTAACGTCTTTTAAACGGCTGTCTGAGTACGATGACCAAGAAGTCGCACCATTGGCAAGACGAACACCATTGCTGTCTGATCGAATAATTGTCCCAAGGTCTGTGTTTGAGGTATCAAGAAAAGAACCTTGGCTTCCTCCACTATCAGAAATAAAACCAAACTCCATTTTATCCGAAGTCCCATTAAACAACTGGATTCCATGTTTTGATTGACTCCCTGCGTTAAATTTTGGCGATGTCCATTTAAATTTTGTTTCTGTAGAGTTGATATTTGCAGAAGCTAAAACCACATTACCAGTTTGGTCGATATACATTCCACCCGTTGAACCTGTGCTTGTCATTCCCACCAACAGATTTCCTGATGAGTCTATTCTCATGCGTTCTGCGCCGTTAACATTTGTGGCTAGATAGTTACTAGAATGACTATATATAAAACCACCTACGTTATAAGCATCAGTATCGCTAAGATATAAATTAGAAAAACCTGTATTTCCTGCAAGAATTTGTACCTGTGCTGTTGTTCCTGCTGCTGAACTATGGCGTACAAGTAAATCTGTATCGCCTTGTGCTGCTGTAGAACCGCCCTCAGAAACTTCTAGCTTAGCGGTAGGGCTACTCGTACCAATACCAACATTTCCATTTGTTGTATCAATTGCCATTGCTGTAGCACCAGCAGATGAATTGTTATGATACTTAAAATTAACAATATCATTCGTACCTGAACGACTTTCTAAAACAATAGAGCCACCAAAATTATCATCATGGCTACGCATATGTAATCCAGAATCAAAATTTCCCACATCACTACCATCAACCTGAGTTTTGATGATTGCGTTTGCACCATAAGATTCTGAACCTACTTGTAAAAGTTGGTCAGGCGAAGTCGTACCAACTCCAACGTTGCCTGATGAGTTGATACGCATAAACTCTGATTTTGTAGAATTTCCTGAAGTGGTTGAACCACCTACCATTTTACCAAAAGTTATATCAGCAGAGGTCGATGATTGTGCTTCAGAGCTTATATAGTTTCCTGCTTGCTCATTTACAAGTCTAATATTCGCCTGTAGTAATAAGTTGGCTGAACCTGAGGATTGGTCATATCCACCTGTAATACCAATCCAATTATCTTGAGCTGCCGTTCCTTGTACTTTTATGTAAGCATTGCCAGAAGGAATATGATATGTGTTGCCTGACGACCATGTGCCTTTTGCAGACGAGCCTAAATCTAAACCAGCTTGGGGAGAAGTTTGACCGATACCAAAGTTTCCAGAGTTACTGATTCTGGCTCTCTCGCTTCCATTATTAAACAACCTAAAGCTACCAGCTCCATTGTTTTTTATAATACCATCTGTTCCTGAAGTAGCTATCTGCATAGAATTATCTAATGCAGTAAAGTTTACTGCTACAGAGTTATCGCCACTTTGAAAGTTTGCAACTGTATCAGTGGTAGCATGGTAAACATGTAAAGGTGTTGTTGGCGAAGTCGTACCAATACCCACTAAGCCAAGGGAGTCAATTCTTAAACGTGAAGTACCCCTATTACTTATGTCAAAAGCATTAACCCCAGCATAAGGTCTACCTATAAAGAAATGTTCAGCATCAGATTCATCGTAAATAATAAAACCTGCTTTTCTATAAAAAGGAGCTTTTACAGAAACACCTGCAACAAGAGCACTCACACTATTGTTTGTACCTTCAACTAAAGATTCTGTTAGAGTGCTTGAAATGTGTAGCTTTTCACTTGGCGAAGTTGTTCCGATACCTACGTTTCCTGAGCTATCTACGCGAAGTCGTTCCAATGCTCCAGTACCTAAAGCTAAATGATTCGTGGAATTATCATATTCAATATAACCTCTTGCAACAGAGCCACCAACAGCATCACTAAACTGCAAAGAAGCTACACCACTATCACTACTACTAATCATGATTTGTGCTGAACCTGATAAGTCTGAAACATGGAGTAGTTTTTGTGGGTTAGTAGTTCCGATACCTACGTTTTGACTGCTATCGATTCTGATAGCCTCAGAACCATCAACTTTAATGCTTACACTTGAATTAGAAGAAGCATTGGCTCTATCTGCTTCTAAAATTAAAGAACCATTAGACTGGCGAATGTAAGAAGTACCGCCACTATCTTTTAAAGCTAAATCTGCAAATTGGTCTGTACTTTCAAATAAAGCAACTTGGTCTGTTGCTCCTGAATTGACAGTCAAGCCATCCATTGTGGCTGTGCCTGTTACGTCTATGCCTGTGGCTGTTGTGGTCAGCTTAGTTGATGCATTGTGTTTTATTTCTACAGTGCCACCAGTGCCCGTATCAGTCATCTCAATAAAAATATTTCCCCCAGAATCTGCTAGATTAAGATGTGTGCCACGGACACTTAAACTACCTGTTCCAGAGTCTTTTATAATACTACTACTACCAGTGTGAAAAATCTCTAAATCTGAACCTGTACCAAAGATTAACTTCTTATTATCAGCAAAGTTTATTTGATTAGGATTGAGATTAACCTGTGTACCAGAACTGCTAAAAATAGCATCAAGAGTATCTAGGTCGGTGTTAAGTTTTGTACCCCAATCTAAAGATACATCAGGTTCTGGTTTAATTAAACTCAGATTAGTTGTTGTAGTGTCTGCCATTTATGCTGCCTCTTGCTTGTCTAGTTCCGTCCAATCAGTTGATGGATTGTTTATTTGTGTCCAAGATGTTGCTGATACAGATTGATCTGTCCAGTCTTCGCCTGGAACTATAATGTCATTCCATTTTAAACCACCAATCGCATTGAAACCACTTGTTTGTGCTATCAAAGAAGATTGTCTATGAATAATTCCGCCTAACGCATTAACACCAGATATTGCCTTAATGTTTGCGTTGATTGAACGGATAACGAAACCACTTGCAGTAACATTAGATGTTGCACTTATGGTTGCAGATCCCCTGTCTATTTGTGTACCAATAGCAGATGCGGATGATGTGGCACTTATGGTAGCCTCACCAACAAATATGATTTGGCTGTCTGCTGTAAATCCAGAGGTTTGTGCAATGGTTGCAAATCCACCATTAACCTTAACGCCTGTTGCAGTAAAGTTAGAAACAGCAGATATGGTTGCCTTACCAGAATCTAATAAATCACCTGTAGCAGACGCAGATGAAGTTTGTGCTATGGTTGCACTGGCTTCATCGTATTGAAGGTTATCGTATAGGGACTTGTTATATTTCCCGTAATTATAGGCTTTTTCAGCCATGCTATTAAGCTAGGGTGATGTCTAAATCACCAGTATCGAATCTAAATACATCTCCAGTTGTTACGCTTTTTGATGTGTCTAAGTTTGCATAAGCAAGTAAATTACCGCTTGAAGATGCGTCTAAAATACCAACGGCAACCACAGTTCCATAATCGGCTGTAGCTGTTGGATATTCAATTGCAGCAGAGTTACTTGCTGTTGTTGGGTTTGTTCCTGAAACAGTAAATGCTCCACTTTGTCTTGCGTAAGATCCGCCTGTTACTTCAGTGCCACCACCTGTATCGGTAGGTGCTACTGTATATAAAGCAACATACAAGGTTGCGGGTGCTGTATAAGCATTGCCACCAAATACATGGTCAAGCACCTTGTCTTCTAAATAATCACTAAATCCAGCCATGTTTTGTACTCCTAATTATTACCAAAATAATAAATATCTTTTCTGCGTTTCCCGTAGGTTCTTC
>Ga0209631_10004521_pt1 | contig 15366 bp, 11 predicted proteins | sample COG_08_FD_184752 | JGI IMG/M metagenome (GOLD analysis project Ga0209631, IMG submission 184752) | Pelagic Microbial community sample from North Sea - COGITO 998_met_08 (SPAdes) (version 2) | ecosystem: Environmental > Aquatic > Marine > Neritic zone/Coastal water | place: Helgoland, sampling...
CCGGCCTCAAACGACCGTACGTTCAGGCTGTGGTGCCCGCGGAGCTTGGAGACGACGCGGTGCCTCACGTTCAGGGGGGATTCCATCACGGCGATGGCGCTCGACGCTCGCAACGGGAAGGTACTCGCGGCGATGACGGATCGGAAGATGAGGGTGTTTGACCTGGCGAGGATGGAGGGACGGAAGGACAAGCACGGCAACTGGATCGACGACGGCGTCAAAGGCGATGAAACGAAAGGGGAAGAGGGCGAGGATGCGTCGGAAGGGACGGAGAAGCCGACGGGGACTGAGGAAGGGGAGGAGACACCGAAAGAGGAGAAGGAGGAGAAGGAACAACAAGTCGAGGAACCGCCGGCGCCGAAGGTCCCCAACTTCGCCGGCATATACGTCGACGACGACGCCGAGGCTGACCACATCTTCTGCGGGCACGCCGACCTAATCCGCGCCATCGTGTGCACGCCGGGTAAGGCGCAGTACATGACCGCGGGGTGCGACGGCGACGTGAGGGTGTGGCTCGCGCCCGACAACCCGGGCAGATCCTCGGCGTCGCCGCCGGAGGACGATTCATCATCCGGGTCCATCGGCCACGAGTTGGACAAGGGCGTGGGCGAGTTCGAGCGCAAGAACCCGTTGGTGGTCCCGGAGAGCATACGCGCGCCGGACCCCGCGGCGAAGATGATCGCCAGACAGTTGGAGGAGACTACGCGGAGGGAGCTCGAAGCCGAGGCCAGGTCGGCGATTGCAGAGGAGACTCGCCGCGAGCGTGAGATGTCCACGAAGTGCGGGAGGATGTTGTGCGGTCTGCAGGATACGCTGCTGGGTCGCGGGGATGCGTCCGAGCCGGTCAAGACGAAGGTTCGAGCCGGAGGACGATGATGGATCACGCGGATGTGCACAATCTTTCCGCTTGTGTACAATAAACAAAGTTAACAACCACCGGGGTCGTCGTCGACAACACGCACAATGCCGCGATACAATATCTCACACTGGAACCACGTTTGGCACCGGGGTGCAGAGCCACATGCGCTCTTTGGACTCGTCGCCCTCCCAGTCGCACACCACGTCCAGGGACAGCGCGTCTCCCTCGATGGGCAGCTGAATCTTGCGGTCGTTCCCTTCCTGCCAGTGCATCTCCCCGCTCATCCCCTTCTCCTTATCCTTGTCGCTCAAACCGCCCTCGACGACAAACTTGAACTTGAAAACGGACCCCTGGGGGATGTGCACGGTGGTGGACCACGTGCCGTCCTTCTTCTGATACTCCATCTTCGGAGCGGCGTCGGCGTCCCAGGCGCCGAGCTCGGAAATATCGCCGCAAACCACGACGCCCTCGCCGAACACCGTCTTGACGTTGACTGAGAGACGCACCGGGACCGTGGCGTTGATCGGCGCCGGGTCCCTGGGGTCCGGATCACCGCCCTCTTGGGCGTCGCCCTCGGAGTCTAGCTCGGAACCTGACTGCTTGGTCGTTGGCTTGGGCGCGACGTTGGACTTGACGTTGGCAGTCATGTCGCCGTATCGGCCGTCGACGTCGCCGAGGTTGATGTCGCGTAGCTCCTGGAGCAACGCGTCCTTCCGGCGCTTGGCCAGCGCAGCCTCGGCGTACTCCTGCGATAGTGACGATTCCATCTCCTTGGTCTCCTGGACCAGCAAGTCGGTCTCGATCTCGACGAGCCTTCGGAGGATTGCGGCGGATGTAGACGCCGTGACGTAGTCGCGTTCTTGGACGGCTCGCGCCTCGAGGTCGATGTGCTTGGCGCGGGCCTCGCGGACGTCCGCGATGTACTCGGGCTCGAGGCTGCCGGAGTAGCGTTCGCGGAGGGCGTGCGCGTCTTGGCCCATGGTGGTGGCCGCGTGGACGTTGTGCTCGTGCGTGGCTCGCGCGCGGTCCTCCTCGGAGACGGTGGGGGTCGCGTGGGTGATGTACTGCGCCTCTTCGTGCGCGCGGATCATGGCGGTGGCTTCGGTGTGCGCGGACGCGATGGCGTTGTTGTTGAGCTCGGTGGGCCTCGCGGGCTGGTTCGGGTCGACGTACGGAGGCTCATCGCGGTTGCCGACGGGCATGTTGTACATGTTGCCGTTGTACTGCTGCTGCTGCGCGCGAACGACGAGGGCGCTTTTCCCCCGAGGCGTCGTTTTCGCATTTGAAGGGTGCGGCGCGGGTTGGACGCGTCGCGGGGTGAACAAAACGCGCGAGTTCGTCGCGCGGGCACCGAGAGTGACGGTGGAGGCCATCGCGGTGGTCGGGAAGGCCGGCATTGTCGTTGGTGGTGAGTGGGGACAGCCAAGTGCGGGCGCCTTTTGGCTGGCCAATTGTTACCCGGATAACTTTACACGTCAGCGCCAATTTTGCCTCGCGCGGTGTTAAATTCAGTGGACAGGGCGCGGACAGGGGACACGCGATGCCGGAGGAGGAGGCAGGGCAGTATGGGACCTTCCTCCGGGCGATGCCCGCGGCGCACACCTACCTCGGGGACGTGCGAGATCTCCCGGGCAATTCCGACATCCGATACGAGCTCTCCAGGTCAGGGGGACCCGTTCGCTGCAACCTCCCGCTGCTACCTGTGCCATATCAGGTCCTCTTCCCGGGGGACACCCTCCCGCTCATGGTACCCAGCGACGACCCGCTGACCCGTCGGGTCGTCCACCGCGCCATGGCGGCGCCCCCGCCTCTCAAAGGTCTCTTCTGCGCCCTCACGTTCGTCCCGGAGATGTTCGACATGGCCGTCGAGGACCCCGAGTCCGTCGTCGGCACCGTGATGGAGATCCGACAGATGGACGACGCGCGAGAGGACTCTCCCCTCAGCGTGGTCTCCAGGGGCATCCTTAGGCTCCGGGTGGTGGACCTCGACTGGCTCACCCAGCTCGCTCGCGCCCCACCGGACATGCGCCACATCGGCGTGCGCGCCGCGACGTCCGTGGACGTCGAGTGCGACATCCTCCCCGAGGAAACCTTCCCGCGTCAACACGGACTCCCTAAAAACGCCTTCGCCCGAAGCCACCGATCCCTCGCGCTCACGCCGCACAGCGCCGCGGTGTACCGAGCCTTCGACGCCAACCTCCTCGCGGAGCGCGTGAGGCGGAGCGCGTTCATTGCGCTCACGGTGCGGAACGTGGAAGCCTTGCCGAAGGATCCGGAATCGCTATCGAACGCCGTCGCGTCTCGTTTGCCACTGGACGCCACCCAGCGGTGGCGTTTACTTAGCTCAAACTCCACCGTGGAGCGCCTCAAGCTGGTGTTGGACTTCCTCAAGGAGAGCGCGTCCTGTGACTTACTGCTGACGTGTGCACGGTGCGGCGTGGGGTTGGCCAAGATGTCGGACATAGTTTTGGTATCCGACGCGGGCGCAACTGGATCGTTCGTCAACCCCGGCGGCGCCGTCCACGACATGATCACGGTGAGCGGTGCATCCGCGGGTCCCAAGCTGCGGCTGCACGGTGTGCCGAGCAGCGAGCACAGCTGGTTCCCGGGGTACCAGTGGACCATCGCGTCGTGCGGGACGTGCGGGACGCACATGGGGTGGAGGTTCACTCCCGAGCCGGATGAGACCAACGCGGAGGAATCTGCACAGCTGGACGCGTTCGTCGAGGTCAACGAGGGTTTACCCGTCGCCGCGCGGAGGTTCGCGGACGAAACGTCGAGACTCGCGATGGACACCGCGAGGACGATGGGCGGGAGGCGCGAGGCGGAGTTTTACGGGATCCTGAGGCGCGCGACGGTCGCCGCCGAGGAGGAGCAAGGGCCGGGCCCCCGACTTCAGGTGCGGCGGGTCAGGGACGACGTGGTGATCGCGTTCGACGATGGCGATGAGGACGACGACGATGAGTTCGAGGTCGTGGATGATGGGAGCGACGATGTGGGGGATGCGGACGACGACGAGGTGTCCGTGGATTGAATCTAGATAGACGTAGAACGCGACGCGACGATAAGAGCACTTAGCAGCAAACTTTGATCTCTCGTGCGAAGCGCTAACATTCATTCCACAAGGGCGCACCGCGGAAGGGTCCGGGGCGTGTGGATTCATGACGGCGCTGGACGACGCGGAGCGACTTCTGGTGAGCGGATCTTTCGAACGGGCGAAGGGCGAGGCCGCCGCCGCACGCAAGGATGCGCGGTCCACGTCGGAGCGCGTCGCCTCCGAGTGCGTATGGATTCAGGCCGAGTATAAATTGGGGGGATTGACGCGACACGACTTGGACGCCGCGCGCATGGTGACCGGGTTCGGGGAGGAGTTCCATCGCGCGAGCGTGTTGCTCTGGAGCAGGCTGAGGCTGGCGGACCCTACGGACCCGGCCGAGGCGGAGGCGGCGGCCGAGAAGGCGCTCACGCGAATCTTCGAGCGAACCCTCGCCGATCGACGAAAGCCGAAGGAGGACGGGGACAAGGACGCGGAGATCGTGCCCAGCGCCGCGTGGCTCTACGCCGTCCACCTGACGTCCCAACGCCGGGGTCGAGTCCAAGATGCGAGGGCGTGGCTCATGAGCCGCGTGAACGAAGGGACGCTCCCGGCGGATGCGTGGCGGACACTCGACGCAGAGGTGGAGGCATCGACGACGACCTCGGCACCCACAAACGGCGGGGCACCCGACGGTGAGATCCAGCCCGTGGATGACGACGACGACGTACCCGAGGTGGTGAAGCCCCCGAGGAGGCCGAAACCGTGGGAGGATAGAAGACCGGAGAGGACGGGTGGGAACGTGGGTAACGGGCACTCGAGCACGGCGGCGGCGGCGGGGAGTAGCGGCGCAGACGCAAACGCTGACGGTGATAGTTTCGGGTTCACCTCGATGGTCAGGTCGGCCGCGAGGCAGCTCGGGGTGGCCGAGGCTGACGTGCGGGGGATCAGTCCGGCGGTGGCTGGTGCGGTTGTGGTGACGGCGGGTGTGGTTGCGTTTTCGATGGTATCGGAGGTTAGGCGGGCGTGGGGCGGGAGGTCGCGGCGGCGGTGACGGGTCGCCGGCGCAAAGGAACTTGGTAGACAAGTAGCTAGGTGCACTAGCTAGGTGACAAGAACTGTTCATTATGTACATGGCGGGGTGGGGACGGTGGAAACGATGGAGGCGGTGGAGGGGCTGCCGGTGTACCCACTAGTGCCTCCGGTGCTAGAGGGGGTTATGGTTTCCCCCAGATGATGCAAGTCCCCAGAAGACGTCTCATCAGATTCCCAGTCATTTGTGCCAAAAGTGCATTTGTGCCACCTGATATCGCACGCCTCGCAGTAAAGATCACCACATTTAATGCAGTGCGTACTGCACTTGACGCAGAAACATTCATCGCAAGCGCAGCACTCCTTGGATCCTCCTTTATTGCAGTCATCGCACAGTGTGGAGTCACATGTTGAACAATAGGATATTTCGGGAGCGGTGCCACAGCGATTGCACCAGTTGCTTTGGCAGGCATCGCAGAAAACAAAATACATATGACGCTGCTCGCAGTCCTCACAAATCGCGTCCAAGCATCCCTTGCGAGTTTCACTTCCGGAGCAAACAAGGCAGCCCGGTCGCCAAGAGCACGCTTTACAAAACTGGAGGTCACAGATGCTGCATGACATGTAGGGCTGTCCCCCAAGACACTCTCCTTGCAGGCACATGATATCCTTGTTGCAGTAATCACAGAGCTTCCAAACAACTTCATCATCTTCCACACAGTGCGAGCAGTAAGGGTGTTTGCAACCCTTGCACTGACTGCCTTCACCTATGATACAATCACAACCAGTGCACTGGCACAGGTCGAAGGGAGCTTGCAATGACTTTTCAACGTTGGGCTCGTGCCGAACGTACGTCCAGAGACTGACCAAGGAGGACACGGCTTCGTCCAAACCATCGAGCTTGCATCCACTGAGCATGAGGCGATCGAGTCGGTTCTCCTTGGGCCGCATGTGGATATCCGCGCCGGCAAGAAAGTACGATACGTCCGTTATCACGGACAATGCTTTGCAACCGCGGAGGTCAAGCACTTGCAAGAAACTGAAGCAAAGAGGTTGTATGCGAGGTAGTGGCACGACGTATCTGACAATAGGCAGGCCACAAAGCGCGGAGCTGTGTATCTCCAACACTCTGAGCTCATCACCTGCATATACAATCAGCTGCTTCAAGTTTGGAGCAAATAATTCGTTGGACAACCTCTCCGCGACAGCTCCTTCGACCACGAGCGAGTCGTGGTAGAGCCCCCAGCAGCCAGGTGACCCAGCCGCTGACCTCCAAACCTTGGAAACGCACGCGAGCGCGAGCCGATCGCGGATATCGGGCAAGTGAGCGACGATGAGCGAGGCGACGCTCTCATCGACCTCGAGCGGGGCGACTTGCGCGGCCATGCTCGCGTCGTTGTCGTCTGGGAAAAGCCACGACTCGCGTCTCTGAAAAAGCCACGAGTCCAGTTTCGAGGTTGGCGGCGTTTCAGGACAGGATAAAGCCCGACGTACCGAGCGGCGCTCACTTCGACGGGCGCATCCGCTCGACCGAACCGCGCCGCGCATCCACCGCACGCGCTCACGCACATCCCCGGCAGTCGTCACACCACCGCGATAGACATGTCCTCCGCCTCCGCGCTCTTCGCGCCCACATCCGTCCGCGGACTTCGCGGCTCCTCCGATCGCGTCGTCGCCCGTCGTCGCGCGGGTGCCCGCTCGTCCGTCGCGGTCACCGCCGCCGCCGATGCCGTCAAGTTCTACAAGTACCAGGGCCTCGGCAACGATTTCGTGCTCGTGGACAACAGGGACAGCTCGGAGATCAAGCTCTCCTCCGAGCGCTGCGCGCAGCTGTGCGATCGCAACTTTGGCATCGGCGCCGACGGCGTCATCTTCGCGATGCCCCCGGGCTTCGTGCAGGCCGACGAGGACTACTCCATGCGCATGTACAACTCCGACGGCACCGAGCCCGAGATGTGCGGCAACGGCATCAGGTGCCTCGCTAATTTCGTCGCCAAGATGGACGGCGCCGAACCCAAGGCGTACAAGGTTGGCACCCTCGCGGGCCTCATCCAGCCCGAGGTTCGTGCCGACGGCCAGGTGAGCGTCGACATGGGCGAGCCCGTTCTCGACCCTCCCAAGGTCCCGTGCACCTTCGACGCCACCCAGGACGGCGCCGCGGTCCGCGCCAAGATGGAGGTCGACGGCGAGACATGGCTCGTCACCGCGGTGAGCATGGGCAACCCCCACTGCGTCACCTTCGGCAAGGAGGGCCAATGCGATGAGGGCGGCATCAAGCTCGACGATTTCGCCCTCTCGCACTACGGCCCCATGTTCGAGAAACACTCAACCTTCCCGGCCAAGACCAACACCGAGTTCACCGAGGTGGTGAACAGGAACTACGTCAAGATGCACGTGTGGGAGCGCGGCGCGGGTGCCACCCTCGCATGCGGCACCGGCGCGTGCGCCACCGTCGTCGCGGCGGTGCTGGAGGGGAGGACGGAGAGAAAGTGCACGGTGGAGCTGCCGGGCGGGCCGCTCGAGATTGAGTGGCGCGAACGCGACAACAGGGTCATCATGACCGGACCCGCCGAGCTCGTCTTCGACGGCACGTGCACCACCGCCTGAGAAGGGTTAGTCATTCATTTAATCCCGTATCATTAATCGCGCTACGAGTACTCGTAAGTGTGCTCATTCGTCCTCGTCGTCGCCGAGTTCGTCGCCAAACGCCTTTAATCGTTTTTGTTCATCCTCCTCCGTGGACTCGAGGCCGGCTTTCGCAAAGTTGGTGAATCCGTCCCACATCGACGCCTCCAGCTGCCGGCCCCCGAACCACCTCCCCTTCATCGCGTCGACGCACTTCTGCGAGTCGGCGCCATCCTTGAACCGCACGGAGACCACACCCTCGGGGTTGGTGGTGAACACCTTCACCTTGTCGACAGCGCCGAATTTTCCGCACTCCGCCTCCACGTCCTCCTCGAGCTCCACCCTAAAGTTCAAATCTCCGAACATCTCGTCCAGCGTGAACATGTGCTTGATGATCACCGTCGTCTTTTTCCTATCCTTGGTGTCGTCGAAGCCTCCCCACCCGAGCTCAGCCTCCTGCTTGGCGATGGCGGCGGCTTTGCGCTTCTTGCCGCCCTGGCGCTTTTTGGCCACAAAGTCACCCTTCATCTCAAACTTCGCGGCGGTCACCGTCATGTTGGTGCCCATCGTGTGCCTGAACGGCGCCCCGTCCAGGATGGTACACGCGAGCTGGACGCTGGGTTCCTTGAGGTACGTCACCAGCCCGTCTCCTTTCAACGCGTTCGTCTCTTTGTCCCTGTAGAGTTTGATCCGCGGCGCGGCGGTGTCCCCGTCGAGCTTGACGACGCCGCACTTGCTGAACACCTCCTTCACCTCGTCCACGTCGACGTCGTCCGGGAGGCCCGTGACGTAGACGGAGGTGTTGGTCTTGAGGTTGAACCACCCGGAGCCGTCGCCGTTGTCCGCGTTCGCCACCCTGGCCTCCTCCCGCTTGGCGCGTCGCTCCTTCTCCTTCTCGATGGCGTTGATGGCCATCGCGCTCATCTTCGGCGCGGTTGGATCTTCGGGCGCCTTCTTGGGATCGGGCCCGACGTCGTCGTCGTCGTCGCCGCCGCGCTTCAACGCCGCGACCGCCTTCTTCGCGTCGTTGAGGGAAGGGATCGTGTCGTCTTCGTCCTGGAAGACCATGTCGGCGGCGCTCCAAGTCGGCGGCGGGGCGGCCGCGGGCGGGGCCATCACGTCCTCCCCCTTCGGCTTGTACTTGCGGGTGGCGCGATCCCAGACGTACATCGTCCCGTCGTCGTCCTCGAACTCGAGCTCCTCGGGGGTGCCATCGCCGGTATCGTCATCCTCCACCGCTGCCGTCTCCACCGCCGCGATCTCAGCCTGGAACGCGGCGAGTTCATCCTCGGCGGACATGGTGACGCCCGCGCCTCGGACAATGGGAGAATCGGGCCTTTATTAGCTTTCGTGACTTCGGCGAAGGGAGCCAGACCATCGCGCGCGGCCGGGTCGACGACGGAAACACATGGCTTCGTCATCACTCGCCGCCGCGTGTATCGCGCGTCCCTCAGCATCCCCCGCGGTAGCCCCGGGGGGCTCGAGGCCCAGCCCCCGGCCCGCCCCGCGATGCCGCGCGCACCCCAACAACGCGGGATCCCGACGGAAAAACTCGGGGCGGCAGGTCCGCAGGGATGATGACCTGGTGACACCCCAAGGGACGTACCCCGCACCTTGGGCGGCTGACCTGGCGGAGATCTTCGAGTGGGACGATGTCCTCGAGGCGGCGGGGCGGCAATTCGCGGGCGAGAACGCGAACGGTGACTCGTCATCCGCCGACGCGTCCGACGACGCCGCCGCCGCCTCGTCGTCGAGCGCCAGGCACACCCGCATCGTCCTCGACGGCGCCAACATCGCGTGGTCCATGGGAACCTCCGTACGATCCCGATTCAAGTGCAGGCAGTTCCCGCTCTCCGCCGGCATCGTCCGCGCCCTGGAACACGAGCCGTGGAAGGCCCGGGGCTTCGACGTCGTCGCCTTCCTCCCGAAGGAGTACGCAGTCGGAGGCCTCCAAACAATCTGCGACGGCGGCGGCAGAGCGACTCTCAACGCGGAGAAGGTGCGGTACCTGGGCAAAGGCACCTGGGTCAACACCGAGCTCATGGACCTGGTGGACGCCGGCGCGGTGCGCCTCGTGGCCCGGGGCGAGGGCACGGAAGGACGCAAGAGTGACGACCTCACCATCATCGAGTACGCCAAAGAGAACGACGCGTGGATATGCTCCAACGACCAGTTCCGCGACCACAGGAGGAACCGACAACTGGGGTTCTCCGGAGCCAGGGACCTGAAGGCGTTCGCGCGGACCCGCCGGTTCGAGCATTCATTCCAGGTCGCCCCGGGGCTGGACGATGGCTTGCTACTGGCGATGAGGGAGAGCGCGGGGTGGACGCCTCGAATCGGTGTGAAAAACGCGACGTGCCGCGACGGATCCGCAGTGCCGGAACCGCGAACGTCCCAAAACCGGAAAAAAGCGATACGAACCGCCGCGGACGACGACGCCATGGGCTCGGTGATGGACGGGCTGATGGACACTGGCGGGCCGGAGGGTAAGACCGGAGACACGCACGTCGACGACGAGTGCCAAATCGACCTCGAGAGTTTGGGCGGTGACGGGTTCGGCGCGAGGACCCGCAACGATAACGCCAACGCGTTGGGTGGCGTGTTCCCGTACTACGCCGCGCCGCAGGAGTGCGTGCCGGTGTTCTTCGAGCCGATGCCCACGGCGGCGATGATCGCGGCGAGGAAATCGTTCCTCAACAGGCAGGGATGGCAGATGGCGACGGCGGGGTCGACGGCGCAATGACAAAAATTTATCAATCGTCTGAAAAAATCAACACTCGCGTCCCGGCCCGAGGGACGTTCACACGTTTCTGGGCCGGGGAAAGAACCCCCCGCGTCCTCCCCGTCCACCCCGACCTCCTCCGCGTCCTCCCCCGCGACCCCCGCCTTGCTGGTTACCCACGGAGTTGCCCCCCCCGCGACCCCCGCCGAGGACCCTCGGAGCCGGCGCCGGCACAGAACCCTTCGGCGCTCCGCACCTGAAACAAGCCGACTTAGACGCGAACACCACGCCGCAGCCGCGCGGACAGTTCCAGTCACCCTCGCGGCCACCCTGGAATCCACCTCCCTGGTACGCACTCGACCCGGCGTTAAAGCCGGTCCCAGCGCTCGGCGCGGCGCCCCCGTCCTTCGCGAGAACCGCCGCCGCCGCGGCCAACGCCGCCTCCAAGTCAGCCGGGAGCGCCGCCGTCGGTCTCTGCACCTTGGCCGCGAACGCCCTCGCGAGCCTGATGCGCAGGCACGCCAGCTGCGACAGCACCGCGAGGGGTACGCGGAACTTGAGCCAGTCGTCCGCCACGAGAACAGCCTCGCCCGACGCGTCCTGTTCGCGCTGCATCATGTCCCGTTCGCGCTCAGCCTGGGCGGCTTCTTGCGGATCGCTCGAATCGTGCGCCGGGAGCTCCACCGGGGGAAGCTGCTCGACGGTGAGGGACGACGCCACGAGCACGAGGGACGTCGCGGACACCACCGTGCTCTCCTTGACGTACATCTGGCTCTCCCCGCGCGTGATGTCGTCGAAGCAGACGAGCACTGGGGCGGGTTTGCCGACGCCGTGCGGGCCCGTCCTCGGGACCGCATCGTGGAGTTTGCAGTTGACGGAGTGCGGGTGAATCTTAACCTTCTCGCCGCGGAGGGTGGCGAGCGTGGCCTTCATCCCGCCGCCGGCCTGTTGCCCGACGCCGGGTACCAACAACCGGCCGATGAGCGGGTACATGCCCACCGCGAGCACCGCACGGACGAGCGACCCGGCGCCGGCGTTGCTCGACGCGGCGGGAAGGTTGCGAACTAAGCCCCGGCCCGAGAGCGCGGTGACCAGCTGCTGCCGCATACCCCGGAGCATGTTCAGGGTGGCGCCGCTCAGGGAGTACCGCCCGTTGAACGTGCGTTCACTACCCGAGCCCCCGCGCGCCCTCGCCTGTTCCCAGCCCACGAACGCGCGAGCGACGGCGAGGTGGTCGGAGCCGCCGCCGGCTTCGTCAGAGAAACCATGCCGCGCCCGCTTACCCGCCTCGCGCCCGCCTTCCATGGACACCACGAACGGTGACCTGTACGCGGCGGCGCACGCGACGGTCAACACGGGGTCCAAGACTCCGAGTAACGTCGCGTAGAGGAGCATCTTGCCGACGCGGGGGTGCACGGGCATCTCGCCGAGGTGTCGTCCCAGCCGGGTCAAGCCCTCGTCTTCTTTCATCGCGCCGATGTCCTGGAGGAGCGCCACGGCTTGGGAGATGGCCTGGGGAATCGGGGGCTCCACCGCCTGGAGCAGAAACTCCGCGGTGGATCCTTGGCCCATCCCCACGGCGGCCGCACCGCCCCCACGCTCGCCCCCGAGGCTGGACGCCTCCGCGAGCATGCGCACCTGCAGGCACAACTCCTCGAGCGGCGACCGCTGCATCTCCGGGAGCTGAAAGTCGGCGAACGACGACATTCGCGCCGTCGAGTACAGGCGGTAGCACTCTCCCGGGCGAACGCGGCCGGCGCGCCCGCGTCGTTGCTGCGCGGACGCGCGGGAGATCCACGCCGCCTGCAGCGTGGACACCCCCGTGTGCGCGTCGTACGACTTTTCTTTCAACCGACCCGAGTCGACGACGAAGACGACGTCGTCGATGGTCACCGCCGTCTCCGCGATGTTCGTCGCCAATACAACCTTGCGAACGCCGCGGGGAGGGCGCTGGAACACCCTCTTCTGATCCGCGGGTGGGACCATGGAGTGCAGGGGTAACACCAGCGTGGTGCCGTCGGAAAACCGGGGATCCGCAGCCATGTTATCGCGGAGCTGCGATATTTCGTTCCAGCCGGGGAGGAAGACCAACACCGCGCCCGCGGGTCCCCCGTCCCTCGTCTGCATCTCCCCGGCTCTGTGCGTGAGGATCCAGTGTATGAGCTCCTGCGCGAGTTGTATGTCCACCTCGTCAGGGTCAGCCTGGATCTGATACTGCGACATCTGTGCGGACGCGTTCTCCATCGCGCTCAGACGCTTGATCTGTTCCTCCGCCGCGTCCAGCGTCTGCGCGATGTCTTCGTGACCGAACCGCCTGGCCCAGTCCGCGGAAGATGAACCGTCGCGCGACCTTTGCGTCGGGTCCGCGCCCATACCGATGAGCTGAGACACCTCCATGTGCCGGCCTTTACCCGCCGCGGCCATGAGGGCGGTGGCGCCCGTCCCCGCGTGCGCGACGCCCACCAGAGCCCGCTCTTCGACGCCGCTCGTGCTCCCGACTCCCCGGACGGTGTCCAGAAGGGAATCGAAGGATTCATCGGTTCCTTCCAGAAACGCGCGCATCACCGCGGCCTGCGTGGCCTGCCCCTCCGGTCCGTCCGGGTCCGCGGTGGCGGTGTGGACAAAGTCGTGGACCCCGCCGCCGCCGCCGCCGCCGTATCCAACCAGACTCAGTATATCCTCGAGGTGGTAATCCGCCACCGGGTGGGTGTATCCCGGCACCCTGATGACGGGGCACCCACCGAAGTACTCGCTGAACAGGTCCTCGCGGACCGTCGCGGACATCAGCACCAGACGTAAGTGCGGGTGCCTGGCCAAGACCCCGCGAAGGACGATTGTCAGAAAATCGGCGAAAAGGTCGCGCTCGTGCAGCTCGTCGATGACGATGTGCGACAGCGACTCGAGCATCTTATCCGCGCCGGGGCTGGTCAGCCTGCGCAGCAGCACGCCGTTGGTGCAGAACATCAGCGCGCACTCCGCGCTGGATTTGGTCTCGAGCCTGATCTGGTATCCCACGCTACCGGCTCCGATCTGTTCGCCCCTCTCGTTTGCCACGCGTTCGGACACGGTGACGGCGGAGATGCGCCTCGGCTGCGTGCACATGATCGCGGCGCCCTTCCCGTTGGCCCAGGCGTCGTCGATGAGGTACTGCGGCACCTGCGTCGTCTTACCGCATCCCGTCGCGCCCGCCACCAGGACCACCTGGCTGTGTTTGACAGCCTCGAGGATCGCGGGCTTGAACTCGTCCACGGGGAGCGCCGCTCGTTTCCGCTGAATCTCAATCAGCGATTGATCCGCCGCGATCCGTTGGGCCAACGCGGCGGCGCTCGATGCCGCCTGCTCCGGCGTGATGCTGCCGTGCGGCTTCATCTTCAGCGGCGGCGGGGCCTTGTGGCTGTCGCCGTGCCTGCCGCGCTTGTGCCCGTGGCCGTCGTCGGCTTCGACGTCGTCCCACGCGGATTCCAGGGATCCTTCGGCTGCGATCTGGAGTTCGCGATGGGTCTGTGGATGGCGCGCGAAGTGATCGGCGAGTGCCGCGATGGATTCCGGGTGCAGGTCCAGGGGGTGAAGTTCCTGCGCGTGGATCGATCGTCGGAAAGGTCAGGGATGGTGTACGGTACGGGGCCCGGGGGATGGATCGAGGGTGTATCGGAGGAGTCGCGTTCCGGGGTTTAGGGTTGGTGTCGGTGCCGAATTTCGGAGACGCATCCCGCGGGAGGGTTCAAGCGGAGCTCAACTCACCTCGTGGTCCTGCGGCTTGAACTCCTTGGGCTTGGTGACGTGAACCTTGCGGTTCTCCCCTTTGCCGTGGCTCTTGGACTTGAGCCCCAGCTTCTTGCACTCGGCGTGCACCACCGCCCTGTCGTGGTTGCTCATGTCCGCGGGGAACACGATCTCTTCCTCGTCCGAAGCCTTGAACCGCGCCAGCTGTACGTCGATCGCGATTCGCGTGCCCTCGGTGACGGGCCTCTGGCCGGAGGTGAGACGCCCACCGAAACCGCGACCACCGGGAGGGGGCGGTGGAGGTCCGCCCCCGCCACCCCTGCCGCCGCGACCCCTTCCTCCCATAGCACTATCGCCGACAATAATGGCGGGAGGTTTCTCGGAGCTGGCAAGTTTGTGAAGATGAACGTCGAGTGCGCGCGGTGGTCGTGCCTATGTTCAATGGTGTGCCTATGTCGCTACGTCGCTAGTCGTCCGTCTACCTATTCATCGCCGTCACTGCGATGACGCTCTCACGTTCGTGGTGGTGTCCTCGGCCCGCGGCCGGTCTTCACACGCCGCATCGGTGGCTCCCGGCGTGCTCCCCTGGGTGCTGCCGATGGGCGTCAGGAAAACGAGAGCCTGCCCTCCTCCACCGCCTACGTCCTCCTCCCTCTCCCGGTCGATGGGCCTCGCTCCGCCGGTCGTCGCGGGAGTCGCGTGTCCCGCCATCGCGTCGATAGCCTCTCGCAACGCCAGCTCCTCCTCCTCCTCGGTCCAGTCTTGAACCTCGAAGCTCTCCGCACCGTGCTCGTGCTGCAATCCCCCATCCCCTTCCAACGATACGAAACACGGCGCGCAGAGGTCGTAATCCTCGCACGCCTTGCAGTTGTGCCTCGCGGTGAGGATGTACCTGCCGCACCCGTCGCAGTGGCACGGGAGATCGATCGGGGTCCTGTCGATCTTCGGGTCAGCGGAGCCGACGACCCTCTGGCACTTGCTTCCGCGCGGGAACGTCACGGACTTTGGCGTGACGCCCGGGATCTGACCGGCGACTGTCTCGCTCGGAACACTGAATACCGGGGTCACCGGGGTCGCCGACCCGCCCAACAATTCATCCAGATCACCTGGGACGTACCGCTTGCGCTTCTTCAGCGCGGGGCGCAGGCAGTCCATGAGTGAGTGTGCCGGCGCCCCGAGGTTGTGAAGTGAACAGCGGCGGTGCCAACAGAGAGTTCGAGTGTGCCAACCCGAAAAATCGGCTCGTATGGGGAATCAGTCATCGAAAAATCAGTCATCAGACCGCAGCCTCTTTCCCCTCGAAGAACGAAGCCGCGATCTGCCTTTCCCCTCCCGCCGACGCCGAGCCGCGGGCGACACACACAACCGCCG
>Ga0209631_10004523_pt1 | contig 15360 bp, 15 predicted proteins | sample COG_08_FD_184752 | JGI IMG/M metagenome (GOLD analysis project Ga0209631, IMG submission 184752) | Pelagic Microbial community sample from North Sea - COGITO 998_met_08 (SPAdes) (version 2) | ecosystem: Environmental > Aquatic > Marine > Neritic zone/Coastal water | place: Helgoland, sampling...
CGGTTATGGGCCAGTTTCCTTGCCCAATCTCGGTTACGATTGATGAGGATACACAAGCGCAATGTCCGGTGTTCTTTGGCCGGGTTATTCGCGGCGTTAAAAATGGCCCCAGCCCTGCCTGGTTGCAAGATCGGCTGAAAGCGATCGGCCTGCGTCCGATCTCGGCGCTGGTCGATATCACGAATTTTTTCACCTATGATAACAACCGCCCCTTGCACGTCTTTGATGCGGATAAGGTTGAGGGTTCAGCCTTGCGGGTGCACCGTGCGACGGGCGGCGAAGTTTTCGCCGCCTTGGATGATAAAGACTATACTTTGAGCGAAGGTATGACGGTGATTTCCGATGCTGCCGGGGTGGAAAGCCTGGGCGGAATTATGGGGGGATTGCACAGTGGCTGCTCTGAGGGCACAACTTCTGTGTTTCTGGAAGCGGCGTTTTTTGAGACGGTGCGCACCGCCTATACGGGGCGCGCGCTGAAAATTAACTCTGATGCGCGTTATCGGTTTGAACGTGGTATCGATCCGGCTTGGACACCCTTAGGCGTTGAAGCTGCCACGGCGATGATCCTAGATTTATGCGGCGGTGAAGCCTCTGAGGTGGTGATGGCGGGAGCGGTGCCAGATCATGCGCGCGCCTATCGGTTGGATACGGATCGTATTCAATCTTTGGTTGGTATGGAAATCCCCGAGGCTACGCAGCGCCAAAGCCTGACCGCGCTTGGCTTTGTGCTGGATGGCAAAACGGCGCATGTGCCCAGTTGGCGCCCGGATGTTCTGGGCGAGGCGGATTTGGTGGAAGAGGTTGCGCGGATAGCCTCTTTAACAAAATTGCAGGGCAAGCCCTTGCCCCGGGTCTTACCCGGCGTGCCCAAACCGATTTTATCGCCCGTGCAAAAACGCGAGCAAGCTGCCCGGCGCGCCGGCGCGGCTTTGGGCTTTCACGAATGCGTAAGCTATTCATTCATCGATCAAGCTGCGGCCGCGCTTTTTGGCGCTGGTAGTGATGCAACCCGGCTTGAAAACCCGATCAGCGCGGATATGAGCCATATGCGCCCTGATCTGTTGCCCGGGCTATTGGCTGCCGCGCAGCGCAACCAAGCGCGGGGGTTTGCAGATCTTGCCTTGTTTGAAATTGGCCCCGTCTTTAGCGGCGGTGAGCCCGAGGAACAAGGTTTGCAAATTGCCGGTCTTTTGATTGGGCGCAGCGCTCCGAAAGACGTGCATGCCTCTGACCGCGATGTAGATCTTTTTGATGCCAAAGCCGATGCTCTGTCGATCCTTGGCGCAATTGGAGCGCCTGTGAAAACGCAGATACGGCGCGGCGCGGCGCCTTGGTGGCATCCGGGCCGGCATGGTCAGATTTGTTTGGGTCCGAAAAAAACATTGGCGGTGTTTGGTGAGCTGCATCCCAAAATATTGGCGGCTTTTGACATCAAAGGGCCGGCCGTTGGCTTCACCATTTGGCCCAATGAGGTGCCCTTGCCGCGCAACAGTTCGGCCACGCGGCCTGCGCTGAAGCTAAAAGATTTGCAAGCCGTCGAGCGTGATTTTGCCTTCGTCGTGGATCATAAAACCGAGGCGATGGATTTGGCGAACGCGGCGCAAGGCGCGGATAAAACGCTGATTACCGATGTGCGCGTGTTCGATGAATTTATCGGTGGCAGCTTGGGGGTTGATCGAAAATCAATCGCTATTCGGGTGCGCTTGCAGCCCATAGAGGTGACGCTGACAGATGCTGAGATTGAAGCCGTGGGCGCCAAAATTGTGGCCAAAGTGGCCTCTGCAACAGGCGGCGCCTTGCGGATGTAAATTGCAAATTCGCGTAAGTAAAACCTTTGGATGAGGAAACGGTCATGATGCTAACAGTTTATTTATCTGGTGAGATTCACACAGATTGGCGCGATCAAATCGCGCATGGTGCGCGGGATCTTAATGTGGTGTTTACCGGCCCAGTCACGGATCATGCCGCCAGTGATGATTGCGGCGTTGCCATTTTGGGCGCAGAATCCAACAAATTTTGGCACGACCACAAAGGCGCAAAGTTGAACGCGATACGCACCCGTAAAGGCATCGAAGAGGCTGATATTGTGGTGGTTCGCTTTGGCGAGAAATATAAGCAATGGAACGCGGCCTTTGATGCAGGCTATGCGGCCGCTTTGGGAAAATCTTTAATTGTACTGCATGGGGCAGAGCATCAGCATGCGTTGAAAGAAGTCGACGCAGCAGCTTTGGCCGTTGCGCAAGATCCCAGCCAAGTCGTTGCGATACTAACCTATATTCTTTCGGGCGATTTACCGGCTTAAAAGCGCCGGGCTGGATTTTAAGCAGAGTGATCAAGGGCCTTTGGGCCCTTTTTTTGCGGCCTAAAAACAATTAAAAATATACAAGACACGCTAAATATGCCTTAAAAGACGCGCAGCCTCAGAGGTGATTTTTTATTTTATTATTTAAATTTATTTTTTGAAAGGCACGTTATGTTGAAAGAGTTTCAAGGTTTTATTGCCAAAGGCAATGTGATGGATATGGCCGTTGGCATCATTATCGGTGCGGCGTTTACGGCGATCGTCAAATCAATGGTCGGGGATTTGATCAATCCGTTGATTGGGCTATTTTTGGGCGGGGTCGACTTTGGTAACTTATTCGTGGTTCTGCGGGGCGAGGGCGATTTCGTGTCTCTTGCAGCGGCGCGTGAGGCGGGGGTTGCGGTGTTTGCCTATGGGGCGTTTATCATGGCCGTGATCAATTTTTTGATCATCGCTTGGGTGGTGTTTTTGCTGGTACGTTACGTCAATAAGCTTAAAGAGGCGCAGAGCAAAGCGGAAGAGGTTGCGCCTGATGCCGCGCCTTCAGGGCCGAGCGAGTTGGATATATTAATCGATATTCGCACGGCCCTTCAGCGGGAGGTCTAAGTTTTAGGCTGTGTTTTAGGCTGCGGTTTTAAGCGTTAGATTGGGCTGGCTAAGCGCATAGCCCAATGCGTCTGCCACAGCGGCATGGGTCACCGTTCCGGCGTGAATATTCAAGCCGTTCAAAAGGTGGGGATCGTCAGCGCAAGCGGCCTGCCAGCCTTTATCTGCCAGCGCCAATAAGAACGGCAATGTGGCATTGCCCAAAGCTTGCGTAGAACTGCGCGCAACCGCGCCGGGCATATTGGCCACGCAATAATGTTGGATCCCATCCACTTGATAGATCGGATCTTGATGCGTTGTGGCGCGCGATGTCTCAAAGCAGCCGCCCTGGTCAATCGCGACATCTACCAGCGCGGCGCCGGGTTTTAAGCTGCTCAATTGATTTTTTGTGATCAATTTTGGCGCTGTGGCGCCGGGTACCAATACGGCACCGATGATCATATCGGCGGCGCTGGCCAGATCTGCGGTTAGTGCGCTATTGGCATACCCCGTTTTAAATTGCCCACCAAAGACATCATCCAAAAATCGCAGGCGCGGCAAAGAACGGTCAAGCACGGTGACATCTGCGCCCATACCCGCGGCAATTTTAGCGGCATGTGTACCGACAACGCCGCCCCCAATGACTAAGACATTGGCCGGCAAAACACCTGGCACGCCGCCCATGAGTACGCCGCGCCCGCCATTGGCTTTTTGCAAGGTCCATGCGCCAACTTGCGGTGCCAAGCGCCCCGCAACTTCGGACATGGGCGCCAATAGAGGCAATCCGCCCGCCTGGTCGGTTACTGTTTCATAGGCAATTGCGGTGCAACCAGAGGCCAAAAGATCCTGCGTTTGCGCCGCGTCCGGTGCCAAATGCAAATAGGTGAATAACAGTTGATTTTCGCTCAATTGAGCGCGCTCAACGGCCTGAGGCTCTTTGACTTTTACGATCATATCGCAACTGGCGAAGACTTCTTCTGCTGTCTCAACAATTTGCGCCCCGGCGCTTTGATATTCAGCATCCGAAAAGCCCGATCCAGCGCCTGCACCTGCCTGAACCATCACTTTATGCCCGTGCCGGGTGGCTTCGCTTACCGCATTTGGTGTCATTCCAACGCGGAATTCTTGAGGTTTAATTTCTGTAGGACATCCTATTTGCATGTTGAGCTCCTTTTTGCTTTGCGCAAATTATGACAGGTATCACACGCAATTTTCTTGAAAAGATTGTGATTGAATTACACTATTTTTCAAATATAATATAAATAATAGATAAAATATTAGAAGATTATTGCAAGATATGCAGATTGACTCAACGGATCGTCGAATCTTGGTTATCCTGCAGCGGCAGGGGCGAATGTCAAATGCGGATGTGGCTGAACGGGTAAACCTGTCTGCCTCAGCCTGTCATCGGCGGATCCAGCGGCTGGAGGCAGAGGGCTATATAAAAGATTATGTGGCCTTGCTGGATCCGCGCAAATTGCAAAAGCCGACCACGGTTTTTGTGGAAATCACCTTATCGGGTCAAGCGGATGAAATTTTGGACAGCTTTGAAAAAGCCGTTGCGCGGGTGCCCGATGTTTTAGAGTGCCATCTGATGGCGGGCAGCGCTGATTATTTGCTGAAAGTGGTGGCTGATAGCACAGAGGATTATGCCCGCATCCATCGTCAATCTTTGGCCCGGCTGCCCGGCGTGGCGCAGATGCAATCGTTATTTGCGCTGCGCACTGTTTTTAAAACCACGGCCTTGCCTTTGTAAATTTGCGCACGCTGACCGCGCGGGTTTATGGAATACTTGTGCTACGAGAGATGAAAAATATCTGCTAGATTTCTTTCAGCCTCAGCACTCATCAAGCGCTTCGATTTTTGAAATCACGCAGGCATCCGACCAGCCCATTTTGCTTGGCCCTGCTGCGAAAATCGCCAATTCACTTTTGGGTGGAAATATTGTTTTCATTCTTGATTTCAGATCTTGCGTATGTAGTTTTTTCAATTCGTTATGTAGTTTTGGAGCGATTTTTGGATCGCGTTTATCGAGGGCCAATTGCAAAATCGTTCGTGCGGCAATATTCACATAGCCAACATTTTTCTGCGTTTGATTAGCCATGCCATTTTGCAGATCTGGCAATGTTTCAAAATTGGGATTTAAGCGGTATTCTTCATATATTTCGGCGATATCTGCTGCCACGTCTGCAGCTTGGTCTGCGGCAACGGCGCCGGTTATAATCAGGAGCCTATTTTTGCGATTATAGTCGAAAAATCCAGCCTGAAAGCCGTAACTCGCGCGCTGTTCGGTGCGCAGAGCAGAAAATAAAGGGCCTGACCCGCTTTGCGAAAAATGCGATAAGGCTAAGCGGTCGGTTAAGCCATTGCCCTGAGAGGTGGGAGGTAGGCGGCCTAATATCCCGATTGCTGTTTTCTCAGCCTCTGGTACATGCAGAAAAACGGTTTGCGGTTTTATCGTTACGTTTACGTCATGCGGCGGAGATACGCGCCCTTTTGGCAGATCAAAAAGCAATGTATCCACTGAGCGGCCGGCAGCTTGCCGGGAAATGTCGCCAGTGACCACGATTGTTAAGCCTGATTGCGTAAAGGTTTGCTCGTGCCATTGGCGTAACATATGCACAGATACATCATCAATCACGGCAAGATCGGGCAGCGTCAGAAAGTGATATAGCGGGCTATCGCCCCAATTCGCTTTTCGAGCCAAGTTCCACATTTTTGTTTCTGTTTTTAAATGCCCAGACTGCATGTTTTGGCGTATTATACCCTTAACCCTGTGAACCCAACTTGGATCGAATTGTGGCCTGCGCAGCGCATCTGCAGCAAGTTTAATGACGTCTTCGCGGTATTCTTTTGGAAAGTTGATTTCGCCATATACGTGGTCCGCCGTGGGAATGAGCGATCCGCCTGAATTTCTGTCAGATAAAATTCATTTAATTCCTTTGGCGAGATCGCTTCAGTCCCGCCGCTTAACAGAGTTTCTGCACCAATATAAGGAACGGCCGGATTGAGCGATGCCTCATAGGCCCAGTCAGAAGGCCAAGCGATCGTGATCGTTATATCGGTAACGTCGGGTTCATAGATCGGCATAAAGTGAAATGCGTGCCCCTGCGGGGTCGTGGCCAAAATAACGCTGCGGTTTTCTTCTGGTAACATTTTGAATTCCGCTGGACGTGGTCTTTGAAATATTCCCGGTAACGATTAAAACGGCATTTCCCAACTCATGGCTTTTGCGGTGTAATTTTTTAGCGTTGCTTAAGTTGAAACTTCCTATTTCAGCTGGCGACCGAAGCAACGATCTGGCCCATGGTGAGCTTGGGTAAAGTAATTTATTTATATTCTGTTCAATTTCGAAATAAGGATTTTCTGCGACGTTCGCCTCATCTTCGCGCAGGATGATATCCCGCTCTTCCAACATAAAGCGTTCAGCCAAGGTGAAGGGTGCGCTAACCTCGATCAGGCGGTGCAGCTCTTTGGTTAACCACATCTCTGAACTATGCGTGACATGGGTTTTGCTGGTTAAATTGGTCCATGCATTAGAATGGCGAAGGGCCTCAAAATTTTTGCTTTGCGTCACGTTGAGCCAAGCCAAATGTTCGACATAATGCGCAAGCCCTTCAGTGTAGGGCTTGTCCAATTCACCGCTTTGGAAAATCAATCTGGCCTTAAAAGACCGCGCGTCGAGATCGGTGATGAGATAGATATGTTGAAAGTTCGGATGCCGTATCGTGGAAACGAGATCCGCGGCGCTCTCTGACACGGCTTGGGTTGAAACCGCGACTGCCACGGAAATTATCGCGGATTTTAGAAACTTAAAACAATACATTACAAAACCTAAAGGGCAAACAGACGCCCACAAAACACTTTTAAGGTGTGTTTCTTTTCTAAGGATCGCGCAAGCTAAAACTAGCCCGTTGCACATTAACCGAGGAATTTCTGTGGGTGGCCCTGTTTGGCGTATTTGGGCTGTATTGCAGACTGTCAACGCTTTGACGATCGCAGGAGCGCAAGAATAACCGCGCCAAGCGCGCTTGTAGTGCCAAGAATTGTAACCTCAGTGACATCTGCCATTGCAGCGTTTATTATAGTTCGCATTACAAAGGAATAAGAATGAACGAAACCTCCTCAACCCCGCGCGATTGGCTGGAAGCCGAATTGGAAGATACGCTGGATGAGCTCTATGAAAACGAGTTCAGCGAACCGATGCTGACCGAAGAGATCCGCAAGATTTACAAGGATAAGCATCCGGATATGCTGGATCGGCGGGTCTATTATCGCAACCTGTTGCGCTTGCAGATGGAGCTGATCAAGTTGCAGCATTGGGTTGAAGCCACCGGTGCCAAAATCCTAATCATCTGCGAGGGGCGCGACAGCGCCGGCAAGGGCGGGGTGATAAAGCGCATTACGCAACGCTTGAACCCACGGGTTGCCCGGGTTGTGGCGTTGCCAAAACCCTCAGAGCGCGAGCAGACGCAATGGTATTTTCAGCGTTACGTCCCGCATTTGCCAGCGGGTGGAGAAATTGTTTTGTTCGATCGCTCCTGGTATAATCGCGCCGGTGTTGAGCGGGTGATGGGTTTTGCTGAAGAAGATCAGGTCGAGCAGTTTTTTCGCGATGTACCTGAATTTGAACGCATGTTGGTGCGTTCGGGTATTCTTGTTTTGAAATATTGGTTTTCTATTTCAGATGAAGAGCAGCAGATGCGGTTTTTGATGCGCATCCATGATCCGATGAAACAATGGAAGCTTTCGCCGATTGATTTGGAAAGCCGCATTCGTTGGGAGCAATATACAACAGCCAAAGAAGATATGTTTGCCCGTACCAATATTCCAGAAGCGCCTTGGTATATCGTGGAAGGCAACGATAAAAAGCGCGAACGGCTGAATTGTATCGAACATATTCTGGGCAAGATTCCCTATCAGGATATGCCGTCTGAAAAGATTACTTTGCCAGAACGGGTGTTTAACCCTGATTATGAACGCCGCGTGCTGCCCGATAAATTATACGTGCCAAAGATCTACTGAGCGGCGTTATGCAAGCGGGTCTGAGGCAATATTGCCCCCGCAGACCAAAACTGCCAAGCGCTCGTCTGGCTCAGGTGTATAGGCGCCACTGAGCACAGCCGCCAGAGCGGCCGCGCCTGCGGGTTCAACCACCTGCTTAAGATCTTGCCAAAGCCTGCGCTGGGCCTGCGTGATGGCAGCGTCAGAAACAAGCACCGACTCTATGCCGGTAGATTGCGCCAGATCAAAGCAGATAGTCCCAATTTTTTGCGCGCCCAAAGCATTTGCCGCAACGCCCGAGACCTCAACATTCACGGGGGCGCTTGCGCTCAGTGCCGCGTGTAGCGTGGCGCAGCGTTCTGGTTCAACGGCAACAATTTTGCACCGCCCCTGAAACCATCCCAAAGCGCCGGCGATAAGCCCGCCGCCGCCCACCGCGATAAGCACCGTATCTGCATTTAGCCCCTGCTGTTCCCATTCAACGAAACAGCTGCCTTGGCCTGCAACCGTGGCCTCAGCATCATAGGCGTGAATTTGCATCGCGCCGGTTTTTTCTTCCCAGGCTTTGGCTTGTTCTAAGGCGTTTGAATAGGCCCCTGGCACCACCTGAAGATCGGCGCCGCAGGCGCGGATAAGGGAAATCTTTGCTGGGCCGGCAATTTCCGGCACATACACGCGGGCGGGAAAGCCCAGCCTTTGCGCCGCGTAAGCCACGGCGGCGCCATGGTTGCCCCCCGAGGCTGCCACCAACCCAGCCGCGGGCGGTTCTGTGCCAAGCAAAGTGTTAAAGGCACCGCGGGTTTTGAAGCTGCCAGCGTGTTGCAATTGCTCTAATTTAAGCGTCACAGGCTGCGTTACGGTGCGGGTTTCAAATGTCACAACTGGCGTTTGTCGAATATAGGGCGTCACGCGCGCGCTCGCGGTCTTTATAAGATTGGGCCAATCCATTATGAAATCCTTGATTGTCTAATTTGGGCAAATCTACTCAAAGCTGAGGCGTGCCACAAGTCCGGGGTCACAAGCTTGGAGCGGGGGCGCGGGCTTTTTCATCCCGCTTTATAGATCTGCGGTGCCATTTGCGTCACCGGTAAAATAAAAACCCCCACGACGTTAATCATGGGGGTCAAACGACTTTGCCCAAAGGCGTGGGCTTTTACATCATATTTTCGCGTTCGGCCTTTTTACGGGCCAGTTTGCGGGCACGACGGATCGCCTCCGCTTTCTCGCGCGCCTGTTTCTCCGACGGTTTTTCGAAATGTTGCTTCAGCTTCATTTCTCGAATAACGCCCTCGCGTTGCAGCTTCTTTTTCAGAACCCGTAGCGCCTGATCAACATTGTTTTCGCGAACACTTACCTGCATGTGGTTGTCACCACCTTTCTAGATTAAAGTTGCATAAAGTCGCAGGAGCTAGTCCTCTAGCAAGGCGCGGCTATTTTGTCTAGAGTTGGCATTTAGAGAAGGTTGTGAAAAATATGAATGATCCTCAACATGACGCAACACAAGCGTTGCTCGCGGCCATATTGATGCATGTGCCCTTTGACGGTTGGTCTGAAACCAGCTTCCGGGCGGCTTGTGCTGATGCCCAGATATCCGAGCCTGCGGCGCGTTTGCATTTTCCACGCGGGGCCTTGGATCTGGCGGTTGCCTTTCACCGCGCAGGCGATCAGGCAATGCTAGAGGCGATGCAGGCTGCGGATTTGTCAGAATTGAAAATTCGCGAGAAAATCATCTTTGCGGTGCGAACTCGATTACAGGCGGTGGCGGATAAAGAAGCGGTTAGACGGGGGTCAACCTTATTTGCTTTGCCGCAAAACACGCTTGAAGGCGCCAAATTAATCTGGGGCACAAGCGATGCCATATGGCAGGCGATTGGGGATAGCTCGCGCGATCTCAATTGGTATAGTAAACGCACAACGTTAAGCGCGGTTTATACATCCTGCGTTTTATATTGGTTGGGCGATGACAGCGTCAATTATCAAGCAACATGGGATTTTTTAGAGCGGCGTATCGCCAATGTCATGCAGTTTGAAAGCTTCAAACATAAGATGCGGGAAAACCCTGTATTCAGCCGTTTAAGCGCCGGCCCAAGCAAGATTTTCAGCAAAATCAAAGCGCCCTCTCCTTCTGAAGTGAGCTCTTTGCCCGGTCAATGGCGTGGTCGATCATGAGCGCGGTTCAGGAGCCGGAATTCGCGGCCCTTTCAAGAATGCGCGCCGTTGAGATTGAGAAACCGGGCGGCCCGTCTATGCTGCGGCTCTGCACCCGCCCTGTGCCGCAACCAAATTATGGCGATGTGGTGATCAAATTGGCCTATGCCGGGGTCAATCGCCCTGATGCTTTACAGCGCGCGGGCCTCTATGATCCACCGGCAGGGGCCAGCGATTTGCCGGGGTTGGAAGCCTCGGGCACGATCTGCGCATTAGGGGCTGGCGTGCATAATCTGCAGCTGGGTGATCAGGTATGCGCCTTACTGCCAGGTGGGGGCTATTCAGAATATGCGGTCACCCCTGCTGCGCATTGCTTGCCGGTCCCGAATGGTATGGATTTAAAGCAGGCGGCCTGCTTGCCTGAAACCTTTTTCACCGTGTGGTCAAATGTATTTATGCGCGGGGGATTGCAGGCCGGTGAGCGGTTTTTGGTGCATGGTGGATCATCCGGTATTGGCACCACAGCGATTCAATTGGCCCATGCATTTGGAGCGCGGGTTTTCACGACCGCTGGCAGCGCTGCAAAATGTCAGGCCTGTTTGGATCTTGGGGCTGAGCAAGCGGTGAATTACCGCGAGGCGGATTTTGTGGCGGCGCTGCGTGCACAGGGCGGCGCCCATCTGATTTTGGATATGGTTGGAGGCGATTATATCCCGCGCAATCTCAACGCTTTGGCCGATGATGGGCGGTTGGTACAAATCGCGTTCTTGGCAGGTCCCAAACTAGAGTTGAATTTTGTGCAGATGATGACGCGGCGCTTAACCTTAACCGGCAGCACGCTGCGCCCGCAGTCTGATTTGGCAAAAGCGCGGATTGCCCAAAGCTTGTTGCAAAACGTATGGCCGCTTCTGGAAGAGGGGCGGATTGCACCGGTGATGGATAGCAGTTTTGCTTTGGAAGAGGCTGCAGCCGCGCATGAGCGGATGGAAAGCAGCGCCCATATCGGTAAGATTGTGCTTCAGGTTTCATAAAGCTACAGCTTGCGTTGAGCAGGCTCAACCAGCCCGTGCACGCCTATTTTGCGTGGGGCTTTTTAAGAGCATAAGACATGTGGGTTGGGCTGTGTTATCCTAGGTGTTGCCGCAGCATGCAAGAGGGCGGTTTGCGAGATATAGCGACAGGCCATGGCGGTTTGAGGGTGGCCGGTCGCACATTATAATCGGGTCTCTGCATATGAGTTAAGCAATAGGGTGCGGTCAAAGAACATGCATTAAAGTGTGCCCCAACCTTTAAAACTGGACACGGTCATCATTGACGCCGCTAGGCGCTTTTATTTACGAAATCTTGGCCTTGCCTATAAAGGCCGGCAGCAAAGAAGAAGGAGCTGCTTATGCAACATGTGCGTCGCGGGGCGTTTGAAGTGTCAGAAACGGCCGAACAAAGGTTGAAAAATATTGCCTTGGTGTTTGGTCTGTTAAGCGTCGCAGCGGTGGTTTTTGATTTTTACCCCTATACGATGTTCTTTTCACTGCCCTTTTGTGCGATTTGGATTTATTGCGCGTGGCTGCGTAGCGAACCGCAGTTAAAATGGATCAATATTGTATTTTTTTTGCCTCTATGTGTTCGGTATTTCCCGGTATTTTTGGCTGGTGTGATTTAGCCGTGCTCGGCTTTTAAAGCGCGAAATATTATAGGGTTAAATTTGTAAGAGGCGCAAAGGGAGAGCACAGAAATTCAAAAAAACTGACGGTTTAAGCGGCGCTGAGATACCCGCCTAGAAGCGAGATGAACGCGCCAATATGCACCACCATAATGGCTCGATCTTTCCACATCACACCCACTGCGAACCAAAGCAGAATACCAGCAAAAAATAAATATATATTCCAAGGGGTGATCCCCATTCCGGTTAAACCATACCCCACCAATTGAACGGCTGTCGCCAGCCATTTTACATGATCTACTGTTTGCATATTAACCTCTATGTTAAGCTTGGTTTCGTGCGGCGCAAAAGCCTACGCCGCACCGCCAGTCATGCGGACATGAACTGCATTTTAACTGCTTTGCGCAGGTAACAGCCCGCATGGATAAAATGTTTATCTGTGATGTGACACTTAGGCTTTCACCCGCGTGGCGCTTGGATCATAGAGTGGCCGCAGTGAGGCTGTGGCTTTTACGCGCGTACCAGCAACGTCAATTTCATACGCCGAGGCCAAAAGATCCTCTCTGGTTTCGCCCTTGCAGGGCACATAACCCATGCCAATCGCAGCCCCGAGGGAATGGCCATAAGCGCCCGAGCTGAGATAGCCTACAATTTCGCCATCACGCAGCACGGGTTCATTGTGATAGAGCATCGGACCCGGATCTTGCAGTTGAAATTGCAGCAGGCGGGTGTTCAGCCCCGCCTCTTTCTTGCGCAGCACCGCATCGCGGCCGATAAATTCGGGTTTACTGGTTTTAACAGCAAACCCCAAGCCGGCTTCTAAGACATGATCTTCGCAGGTGATATCATGGCCGAAATGGCGAAAGCCTTTCTCAATACGCCCGCAATCCATCGCATGCATGCCACAAGGTTTTAGATCAAAGGCGGTGCCCGCTGCGCTCAGCATGTCGTAAAGATGCAGCGCCATATCGCTGCTGACGTAAATTTCCCAGCCCAGCTCACCCACATAGCTGACGCGATGTGCACGCGCCAAACCTAGGCCGATTTCGATTTCTTGCATCGTGCCAAAGGGGTTGGCCTCGTTGCTAAAATCATTAGGAGATACGGCTTGCAACAGCTGGCGCGCCTGCGGGCCCATCACAGCCATCACCGCCTCGCCTGCGGTCACATCGGTGATGACAACGGCGCGGCCGTCTAAATGGCGGCGCATCCATGTTTCATCGGCCAAGCGTGTTACGGCGGGCGTTATCACTATAAAGGCGGTTTCGCTGAGCCGGGTTACTGTGATATCCGCTTCAATACCACCTGCGTGATTGAGAAACTGCGTATAGACAATTTTGCCAATTGGCACCGATAAATCATTGCCGCAGATATAGTTTAAAAACGCCTCTGCATCGGGGCCTTCGACGCGCAATTTTCCAAATGATGACATATCATACATGCCCACGCCAGTTCTTAAGGCGGCTAGCTCTTGGGCGGCATTGTCAAACCAGTTCTGGCGTTTCCAGCTATAGTGATAGGCGCGCTGTTGGCTTGGCTTGGCAAACCAGTTTGGCCGCTCCCACCCGCCAGCTTCGCCAAAAACCGCGGCATCAGCATCGAGTTTTGAATGAAACGGGGAATGCCGGATATGGCGTGCAGAAGCTTTTTGCCGATAGGGAAAATGGTCGGCATAAAGCAGGCCCAGCGTTTCTTTTGAGCGCTCGAATAAATAATGTTTATTGCCCTGAAAAGGTTGCATTCGGTTAATATCGACATCCCCCAGATCAAAGGGCTTTGAGCCGCTCTCCATCCATTGGCTCAGCGCCATACCCGCGCCACCAGCCGACTGAATGCCGATCGAATTAAACCCGGCCGCTACCCAGACATTATCCATTTCAGGTGCAAGGCCCAAATGATAGGCATCATCGGGCGTGAAACTTTCCGGGCCGTTGAAAAACGTATGAATGCCGGCTTCACCTAACATTGGCATGCGGTTGATCGCCATTTCCAAAATCGGTTCGAAATGATCAAAATCTTCGGGCAATTGATCAAACTCAAAACTGTCAGGAATGCCATTCATCGCCCAGGGTTTTGCCTGTGGCTCAAAGGCACCTAGCATCATTTTTCCGGCATCTTCTTTATAATACGCACATTCATCGGGCACCCGCAGCACGGGAAGTTGGCTCAACCCTTTGATGGGTTCTGAGACGATATAAAAATGTTCACAAGCGTGCAGCGGCACATTGACCCCCGCCATACGGCCCACCTCATGGCCCCACATCCCGGCGCAATTCACGATCATATCGCAGGTGATATGGCCGCTACTGCCATCTTCCGCCCGCCAGTCAACACCGGTCACCCGCCGGCCTTGACGGGCAATCGCGCTGACTTTAACGCGTTCTTGGATCAGCGCTCCACCTTGACGGGCCCCTTTTGCCAAAGCCAAGGCAATATTTGCCGGATCGCCTTGGCCATCTTTGTCTAGAAATACGCCGGCCTTCACGTTTTCCAAGTTAAGATGGGGGTATTTTTCGCCGATTTCCGTTGGGGTGATTTCGTCAATATCGACGCCAAAGGCCCGTGCCATCGCGGCAGAGCGAAAAATTTCCTCTTTGCGTTCGTCAGTCAAGGCAACGGTGATCGATCCAACCCGTTTAAACCCCGTAGAGACGCCGGTTTCAGCCTCCAATGCCCCGTAGAGCTCTTGCGTATATTTTGCCAGTTTGGTCATATTCGAGCTGGCGCGCAATTGCGCGATCAATCCGGCGGCATGCCATGTGGTGCCCGAGGTCAGCTGTTTGCGTTCAAGCAGCACCACATCTTTCCATCCCAGTTTGGCCAGGTGATAGGCCACAGAACAGCCGATAACGCCCCCACCGATGATGACGACACGCGCGTGAGAAGGAAGGTTTGTCATGTGCGGATACCTCGTTTTTTTGGGCGCGCTCAGGCGCGCGCTTTTAGCGGGTTAAATAATGCGATAGCCATTTTGCGAAAGTTGCTTTGCGATTTCTGCGATATGCGCTGGGCCAACTTCGCAGCAACCACCAATGATGCTGGCGCCCTGAGCAACCCAGCCCATCGCATGGGTCGCATAGGCTTTGGGGTCTAAATCCTGCCGCTCTTGCAGCGCATCCACAGTTGGCGCTTCGGTCAGGAACCCATCCGTTATTTTAGTGAATCCATTGGCATAAGCGCCAAAAGGCAGCCCAAAATCTTTTAGAATCTCAAGGCCCTCATTTACCGCTTCGGGGCGGGCGCAATTGATTAAAACGGCGTCAGGCTTATGACGGTCGAGCACGGGTTTTAAAGCCTCGAGCGGCTCGCCCGATCGCAGCGTTTTGCCATTGAAATCATCCACGGAAACCGCCAGCCAGCTGGGTGTATCGGTTTTACCCGTGGCTCTTAGAAGCCCCTCAGCCTGATCGGCCGAACACATTGTTTCTAATATAAAAACATCCACTTTTGGCGCCAGCGCAGCCACGATATCTGCATAAAGCGCTTCCGCCTCTGCCGCGGGCGGGCAAAGGTCAGGGCGATAAGAGGCCACCAGAGGGCCAATTGCACCAGCAACACGGCCCACGCCATGGGCCTTGCGCGCCGCGCAGGCGGTTTGCACCGCGCGCGCCCAAAGGGTTTCGATTTGATCGGCCAATCCCTCGCGCTTGAGCCGGTCTTT
>Ga0209631_10004538_pt1 | contig 15333 bp, 8 predicted proteins | sample COG_08_FD_184752 | JGI IMG/M metagenome (GOLD analysis project Ga0209631, IMG submission 184752) | Pelagic Microbial community sample from North Sea - COGITO 998_met_08 (SPAdes) (version 2) | ecosystem: Environmental > Aquatic > Marine > Neritic zone/Coastal water | place: Helgoland, sampling...
CAAGGCTCATTTACAACTGAAGACGGTGACCGTTACACGGGTGGCTTAGATATTGACACTCCTATTGGATTTGGTGAGATGCATTACGCTGATGGCATCGTTTATAAAGGCGAGTTCAAGTATGGTAAAAAAAATGGCAAAGGTAAAATGACTTGGCCAGATGGGTCGGTATATTTAGGCTCATTCAAAACAGACAAGTTTCACGGTAAAGGAAAACTAATCCAAGCCGATGGCCTAATATTCATTGGCGGCTTCTTTAAAGATAAACTGGAAGGCGAGGGGACCATTATTTTTGACGATTCATCTCGATATGATGGCCAATTTAGGAAAGATAAAATGCATGGCCAAGGTAGATTAACTGCAAAATTAGAAGTAGAAGATGAAACTATTAATTACATTTGTAAGGGTGGGTTTGAAGATAACGCACTGAATGGCCAAGGTTATATGCTGGCTACTAACGAAGAAACTGGTGAGTGGGAGAAGTATTTCGGTGAATACAAGGATGGGTTTCCACACGGCACTGGCGCTGAATTTCATAGTGATGGAGAGCAGCGATTAGGCGTTTGGGTCAATGGCGAATATATTGGTGAATGGGGTACAAAAATCCCTGTGAAGACAAAGAAGAAAGCTCGTAAGAAAAAGAAAGACCCCGAGCCCACCTCGCAATCCCAGAGTGTTGATGATGGCAAAATTAGGGATCTTCAGGAATACAAAATAATGATAGCTAGTATTTTTAAGTAATAAATGATTGATTTAAAACGTAACAGTAAAAAAGAGTTAGTCCCTGCCACAGGAAGACGCACGCGGGCATCATCAATTTATAAGCCTCATCAGACTGAAGATTTTAAAATTAGTCGAGGTAAATTTTCTGATTTTCTCACCTGTGCTCGATGTTTTTATATGGACAGAGTAATTGGTTTAGATTCGCCCGGAACTCCAGGGTGGACACTCAATGAAACTACGGATTTACTACTTAAAAAAGAATTCGATATTTGTCGAGAGACGCAGACGCCACATCGCTTGTTTCAAGACAACAAACTAGAATACCTTGTTCCATTTCAACACCAAGATATGGATAAGTGGCGCGACTCTTTGCACCATGGACTCATGAAAAGATTTGGGTCAACTTGCATCATTTTAACGGGTGGGGTTGATGATATTTGGCAAAATACCCTCAATGGTAAGTTGGTTGTAGTGGACTATAAATCGCAGGCAAACACTAAATCGCTTGATCCTGAGTCCTACCTTTCGGACGCTTATAAAACAGGTTACAAAATACAAATGGATTTTTATGCCTACTTGCTCCAACAGATGGGGTTTGAGGTTGAAGATACCGCTTATTTTTTGGTATGCAATGCAGATAGAAATGCAAGTGGATTTTACGGAACAATGGCCTTTAGTGAGACATTCATTCCATACCACTGGAAATCTGATTGGATCCACAACAAGGTTGAAGAGATGATTGATTTGCTAAATAGCAACACGGTTCCTAAAGCGCATCCAAGTTGCAAAAATTGTGCATACGCAATGCAACGAGCAGAATATGAGATTTTGAAATCTTAGCTAGAATTGAGAGATTGATTTGACTGAGCTTGGTGTCGCTCTGAATGCTAGCCAGTCGATCTGGCCTGGCTAAAAACCTCTCCCAATCCTCACCATTGTTCGGCAGTGAACTTATTAGGACAGACCAACTTGGCTAACCCAAATTTCTAAGCTGCCTGTTCGGCAGTAAACTAATAAGACTATTCATGCCACCATATACGCATTTTCTAAGCTGCCTGTTCGGCAGTAAACTAGAGCGTAAGATATTTATTAAACTACTATTGTTTCTAAGCTGCCTGTTCGGCAGTAAACTATTCACGCAATGCAATATGAAGTCGCGTTATTTTCTAAGCTGCCTGTTCGGCAGTAAACGCACTTTGCTTCATGAGGTTACTCATTGGACTTTTCTAAGCTGCCTGTTCGGCAGTAAACAGGTAGAGGAAAATTTTTAACAATACCCTCTATTTCTAAGCTGCCTGTTCGGCAGTAAACAGTATGAATCCCGCTACTAGCATCAACAAGCTTTTCTAAGCTGCCTGTTCGGCAGTAAACTGTGAAGATTTGTATTTAGAAACAGCAGTTATTTTCTAAGCTGCCTGTTCGGCAGTAAACCATTATTCGATTTCGTTTTTCTGTGTCTTACTTTTCTAAGCTGCCTGTTCGGCAGTAAACGGTACATACCCCTCTGTTTTCCACGCGTATATTTTCTAAGCTGCCTGTTCGGCAGTAAACAGCCATATAATGCGATTCTAAGCATTTTATAATTTCTAAGCTGCCTGTTCGGCAGTAAACGGAGAACTTAACAAGAGAAGAGTACATTCACATTTCTAAGCTGCCTGTTCGGCAGTAAACGCTAAGTTCTATGATGAGGATAGACTTATTAGTTTCTAAGCTGCCTGTTCGGCAGTAAACCATTTAAGTCATCTCTAGTAACACAACCTTTATTTCTAAGCTGCCTGTTCGGCAGTAAACATGGACTACCGCCTATTAATAGATCAATTTTATTTCTAAGCTGCCTGTTCGGCAGTAAACATGACTATGTTCGGATTTTTGCTATACACTTTTTTCTAAGCTGCCTGTTCGGCAGTAAACAAAAAGCATTCGGTGAGCCTGAAATATTAAATTTTCTAAGCTGCCTGTTCGGCAGTAAACTAACCTTTAATTTCTAAGCATAGCTCCGCTAATTTCTAAGCTGCCTGTTCGGCAGTAAACACACAGTAGTAGTATCAGGCTTCATTACACAATTTCTAAGCTGCCTGTTCGGCAGTAAACTGGCACGCAACCAAGATTGTAGACCTATGGATTTTCTAAGCTGCCTGTTCGGCAGTAAACTGAAGTATAGTGCAAAAAAAAACAGCTATAACAATTACTTAGCTAAATATCTATGCTTTACCCATTAAGATTAGCAATCATTATAACTATTTGATTTTATTTTATTTTTTAAAAGAACAAATTATTTAGGTTAAATAAGGCAAAACGCCGCCTTTGCTCAAACCATAGGTATTAAACAATCCTTCCGTAAACGCTACCTTTTCTTGTTGTATAAATAACCGGAAACGATTATCACTTGTTTGACTCTTCATCCAAATGAATGGGGCCGCTGTTCTTTTGGCTACAACACCTGTGCATTCGACCAGTGCTTCTTCATAGCTAATACCTTTGTATTTTGCTACGCGTCTGGCAATACGTTCAGGGTTACTTTTTACTTGTAAGCGACTAAAACTCTGATAAATTTCTATCGCTTCAGGCACCTCTTTAATACTCGTCATATGTACGTAATCGGCAAGTCGTTCCAGCCAATGTTGAATATTGAGTTTATCCAACGCATTACGATCAGGTGCAAATATTCGGAATTTTCGTCCAAGGCGATGCTTTCCGGCATTAAATTCTGGAAATCCAATACCAATGGCTGAACAACCATTAGCATCTTGAATTTCTACCAATGCGAGATGCACTTGTTGGTAGACTTTTTCCCAAAGAAAGTGATGGCCAATATCATCGCTGGGGAGCAAGGTAATATCAATATAGACTTTCATCATGAGTCCTATTTTTCACTTTCACCAAAGACACCGCCACGCACTAATGTGGCCATAACGTAATGTTCATCTTCGTTACGTTTAAGTTTTTCGCCTCGCGCCCAAGCATCAAAAAAAGTATAAAAATCTTGTTTATCGGCGGGTGTACGGTAAGCCTTACCAAGGTTAGTGACTGCACCATAGGGTTCTATGGCAATAGGACCCGCACTGGTTTCAGGATCATTAAACTCAAGATACCAAGTATCAATAGTACGCAACGCATTACCAATTTTTTGAGAATGCATCGCAGCGATACCTTCTACATCATAAAGAATTTTACTTTTCTCTCCCTTTCCTTTATCTAGTACCAACTCTTCACTGGGGTAAACTTCCTGTGCTTTACCGACTTGCACAAAGCAACTGACATCCAATAATAAAAAATCGTTTTCACTGGCAAGAACGTCAGCAATATGAGCGGCTAATTGATTGATTTTGTCATCATTAAAGTCAAAGTTTCGAGTACTAAATTGTGTGGCATCAAACATCAACGATTCATCTACCACACTATTTTTAGCCTTGACGTATACTTCAATCTTTTCAGCACCTACTCGATTACGCCATAAAAAACGTGCATTGGCGATATTCGAAGCATAACGGCGAGCCAGTTCAGTAAAGCGCTGCGTGTTAATATAGTCACTGGCGGCGGCACTATAGCTTTGTTTAAACAATGCATTGTTACAAGCAGAAGGTTGTGTAATACCACCAAGAAATTTGATCGTGAATTGTAAGTTTAAAGTGTCTTGCTCAGGCGCCAGTGCACATGCGTCGACGCGTTGTAAGTTAGCCTTTTCAACTTCGGCATTAAGTTTAGCTGGGTCATTTTTAACGGCTGGTTTTAAGCGGTTAGATATTGTGCCGCGCACAGATTTTTCTTGTAAGGCAAGAGGGGTTATTTGACTACGATCTAACCATGTGGTGCCGTACATAAAACCGTCACTTGCCACTAGTTTTTTCTCAAATGCCAATACTGATGCGATGTTGTCTTTTTTAGCCATGATAAATATCCTTTTCTTGTTTCCAATGATAGGTTAATTAAAATTCTGATTCGATTGAGCTAGTGGCTGAATCCAGCTTCTTAGCTTGTGTGGCTTGAGCCTTTTGTTGACAAAGATATAAGTCACCTTCGGTGTGATAGCGCCATAACAAATCTTCAATAAACTTAATTCGGTGCGGCATTTTAAACTCGCCTAAAGTAACGATGCTTTCTGCAAATCGATGTGGTGTATCTTGATCTCTTTGGTTAAGAGCGTTGCCTAATTCACTGATGCCATGAAAGCCAGTGGCAATCGGCACTATCCATCCCGCCGGTTTATTATCCAGTGTTTTACGATAACTGCTCCACGTTACGTTGCCCTCTTCGTCGGTATCACACCGGTGATGAATGGCTAGATAATCAATCAATGCATCTAGTGCATCTGCACCATTTTCCATGGCATTAATCATCAGATCTCGGCGCTCAATCAAGGCGTAACCAGGCATTAAAGCACGCTGCACTTTACGTAAATTTTGGTCATTTCCTTCTTCGCTATTAAGGAAAAAAGGCACTTGAAAGCTTCTAATATCGCCTCCTGCTATTTTCATATTTGCATGCAGAGTATGGCATATCGCAGACAAGAGTTGCTCGCGGTCATCAATAGTGATCTGGTCGAATTCAATCACTAGACTCACATTAAGATGGCAGCGGGCTTCTTCGATAAAAGCCGATCTAGCACCGGTTTTGTCTAACGGACTACCCGTTCCCACAATCGAATGTACAAAATCGTTATCCCCTTTGTAGGTTTGTAAATCCATATCGTGACTGACCACTCCTGTCGCTAAAAAAACGACGGGGATATTTTGTGCGTTTAATTTACGTTGCAGTGCATGCACAGCACCCAACCAAGCCGTCATCGCTGGAAAACCTATAGTAAAAGGGCTTGAAAGCGCATTGGCGTTGTGCACTTTAATATGAGGAATAATCAGCAGCTTTTTAACTTCGCCTATCATCGCAACGCTTCCTGATTTATTAACACCAAATTCCGCATATGTTTATATTCATCGTCACCGAATTTAATGGCTTTTTTACCTACTGTTTTTTCGTAGCCATGAAAAATAAAAATGGTCACTGATTTAACAATATCATCCAGCCAATCATCTGTAGTATTGCGCAGTGCTTTACTCTCTTCCTGTTCGCACAACCATATTTTCTGTGCCGCAGGCAATTGGTTTGTTGTGGGGATATATTGCTCTAGTGCCACACTTCGAACTTGCCACATTTTTTCTATGATGTGATCGATCACGCTTTGATAATATTCGTCACGCTCAGTACGAATATGAATATTATTATCATTGCGACTATAAAGTTTATGTAACTGATTGAACTGATTATTACATTGGAAATAACTCACGGTTTGGTTAAAAAAATCAGAATATGGAAAGTGAATATTCCGATTTTTCAATTGCGGTGGCGCACTCATGAATAAATGAGCTCTACCGCCATTTTGATTATTTAACACACTGATATTTTGTGGTTTAGTGCCACCGTAACCAATAGTAGTTAAATTATAGATCTCACTATAAGGACCATTCTCTTGATTAGCCCTTTTCTTTTCTCGTGCTATTTTTATGTCATCACCAAAACGCATTGAATCAAGGCGCTTTCTTAATTCAAATAAAATTCCCGACGCTGTCAGGATGGATAACTGGTGATAAACATCAGCATCTGAACTTTCGATAATGAGATTATCATTAACGGGGAAAAAGACCTGCTTTATTTTCGAACTTGTAATACTTTCTCCGGCAGCAGCAGTCATCGCTAAAAACCCTCGCTTTAATGCTTGATAACTTTGATTTTCATCGGCATTTATCAGCGTCAGCAGACTAATCGCTAATTCCGTATCCTGTTCAAGATGTTCAATGAGGGTTTGGCCATCTACCATTCTCAAAGTTAAAAATTTATATACATCCAGCGCCGCTGCATTACCTAATGCATCGGTTGCTACATTGACATTGCCACTTCTTAAAAAGCCATCATTGGCTTGTCTGTTATTGACAATAATCGAGCTAGCATGGCCATTATTATTATTACGTGAACTAGGATGGCTAAAAGTGCATGGGTGGGAGGAAATAGATATTTGCTTAGCTCTGTTTGCTGCATGGGGTAACCATTTTTTTAAAGCAAAGACGGCCTCGCACTCCATTTCTTTTTCTCGCACCTCAACCTCTGACATAGATGCCTTGATATTATTCTTTAACCATAAAGCTTTTCTTTCATCAAAAAAAGCCGCTATTGCTGGATCAATCATAAACTGTCCTAATAAATTTTCACTAATCCAAATTGGTCGTTATACCCATATTGTTTTTTCTCATCGTGGGGGAAACTCAACTCCCCATAACGCAATGAAACCGACCTTTGATTACGTTGCTCATCTGCCAATGCCACACAACACTGATCAAAATCGCGTGGTAACCACAATCTTTTCTCCGCTTGTTCACTTAATGGAATCCGATGAATATTCAAAGGCTTCTCACGCTCAATAGGGTAGCCTCGCACATTTCTTTCACAAAATCGACTTTCTTTTTGATTGTTATCAAAGACTAAAAATACCTTCAAGCTCGGTTCGCTTTTTCGAAATGGTGCTAACGCTTGTGGCAAGGCAGTTAAAAACCAATGATGATTGAGCCAGCCTTGTAATGTGGCGGGACTGGTTTGGGCGCCATCGCCCGAGCTTTTGTAATTCGCTAGCCAATACCAAGTAGCAGCATGTTCTAATTCAGCTAAGTTTCCAGCTTGAGTTAAGGCACGTATATAATCTGTGGTTAATTGCGGTGAATGTTGAATTCGTGGAATTGCATCTAAACGTTGAGCTATTTTTTTAACATCAATTAATTGGTTTAGATCATGGCTTGTTAAACGAATGAGATCTTCAAATCCAGGGTGATTAAAGACTCTAGCATTTTCATCATTATGGTCTCGAATGCCTTTCCAGTTGTATTGTAATAAGGCAATATTGGGCTGGGCGACTTCTCCCTCACGATGGCGCTTTACCCTTCCTGCTAACTGGATAATCGAACGTAAGGAAGATGGCTCAATCACCGCCCAATCAAAATCATGGTCACGACCTACTTCTTCTACTGGTGTCGCTACCAATATAAACAGTACATTTTTAATCTCGGGGGAATGTGTTTTGATGGCGGTTAGATGCTGGCGAATAACAGGCTCATTTAGCGCATCGGGTATTTCTTCTGGTTTTTCTTTGCGCTTAAGCACCTTGTCTAAATGCTGTTCTTGTACTGAACGTAGTAACAGTACTTGCTGACTGTGATACGCCATGACCCTGACTTCTGTCGTATCGGGCCACGCTTTATCTAACAAGTATTTAGCGAGCTCAACACAAGGTGTGATATTCGCGACGCGGATCACTCCAAATGACACTTTTATCTGGCTACGCTCATCGTTGAAATGGTGGTCTTGATGTTTGCTTAATACACTTTGTGCAATCACATCAAAATAGGCCTTTTGTTTGCCTTCAGCTACCTCTTCCTTCTGAGGACTTTGCCCTTGTGTATTTTCAATTATGCTTTGGCAATCGATAATATCTGCTTTGCGTTTGGCTGGTTGCTGTTGAAGTTTGGCGACTCTTTTTTCAATAAATTTCGAGTGTTCTTGCCTATATTGCGATACAGCCTTAGGTGTTTCGACGGTATTATTAGTGCTTACCTCAGTAGAAAACTCATCTATCCACGCACAGCCAACAATATCGCTAGCACTACGGGTTTTACAGTATATTTGCCAACCGTCGCGGTAGGCTTTGAAATACCCTTCGGCGAGATAAGGCGGAATGGTGGCTGATGAAATCATCACCTTACGGCCAAGCATACCAGCCAAGTGGATCAGCCGACCAATGGCAATTAAATCATCACCGGTGAAGTCATCAATTTCGTCGATAACTAAATCTGAAGACATAAGACGAAAAGTTGGTAAAATATAGCGCCCTCCACGCTTTGTTTCTGTCGCTGCCATTAAATGGTCGATGGTGCAAGCCAACACCGGCGCGTATAAAAACTGTTTATCTCGTGCACAGGTTAATACTGTGCTTAAACCCTGCTCGGGAATATCACAGTCAAAGTCTAGATCTTCATCTAGTAATGTTTCTTGGGACAAAGAACCACTATTTTCAAAACTCTCTTCTTCTTCATCTATTTTTGCCTGTTGATGTAATTCCATTACTGCACTAGAGCCAATTAACACTGCAAGCTCACTATTATCTAAGCCGACTCTTTCTCGATATTCATCTCCGGTTTGCAAGGTTAATGTGCGTAGTCCTAAGGCTAAAATAAAACGTAAGCTTTTAGCATCGCCTGATAAAGCCCGCATGACTTTCGCATTAGCAAAGGTTTTACCACAGCCAGTGCTTGCCATATTAACTGCGAAAAAACCCTGTTTTTGCGTGCTTTGCTTAGCAGTTTCTTGCTGCCAAGCTTGGAGCTTATCTACCGCTTTGTCTTGCCATTCAAAGTGTTTAGGGCTGCGTTTCCTCAAACTATTCACGTCTTTCGCTACTGGTGGGTCCTGTTCAAATGCAGGTAGCAAATGCGCAGCTTGCAACGCGTTTTTCGCCACGCCGACTAAATGTTCATCAAGCTTTTGCTTTAAACTATTGGTAGCACGATCAGTATTAGCAAATAAACCTGTTGTATCTTGCCATTTTTTATCCGCTTGCTGTGATGAGTAAAAATGGTCTCCCAGCATCAAACACAGCCGAGCATGATTTATCACCAAACGATAACTACCATCATTTATACATTGCTTAGCTTGGCTTTGACTCGCTAATAATCTCTGCGACCATTTTTTCACTTGATATAACCAGGGTTTTGAATTGCTAATCAATCCCTTAGGAAAGCTAAAACAACCATGCAGCCGTTTTTGATACTCTTTTTCATCAAATCTATTTTCATAACCCCACTTTTTAGTAATTCGACTTAACATAACATCTATAGAATCAGCAGATTCTGACGTGTAATTGTTCCAGCTATTTTTATCAGGTAATGGTAAACGGTGATGAGAAACAATTAACCAAGCGACTAACTTGGCAATGGGCGGTAAATTGCTTAATGGTTGAGATGATTCCTGTTTTATCAGCTCCTTTAATGATACTTCATTAACTTCGCCTCGACTTAACTGGTTTAGCCACGCATCGTCGGTAGCACAATCTGTAGATTGGATAAACGCATTTAATAACAATAACGAAATCCACTCATGACGTATTGGGTCGCTCTTAAAGCCCATTCTATTTTTAGGATTGAGCTTTTCTTGAAATAACGCTGTCGCCTTTCCCCAGTCATGAAGCAAGGCCGACAACCCAACAAGCGCTTTAATTAACGGCATATAGTGCCAGTCGTTTTCAATATCAGAATTCAATAAATTGCGATTGGTACTATTAACGGGTACCAAACCTAATTCATTTACCTGCTGGCTTGGCTTCATGGGCGTCTCGAATATGTAGATCAATATAACTATCTTATAAAAGAATTAAAAAGTATAAAAGTTTGTATTTCAATGACTAAATTTAAGATTTCGAATAATGAGCGACATTGTTGATTGTTTATGACTGTTATAATTGAAAAATTACCGGTTTTATCTAAACAAATTCCAACGTAATAGGGTGGTGTGGGACTCCAGAAAATAATTGAGGAGGGTAGCCGGGGGCGAAATATCGCGTACTGCGAAAAAAAACATTACTGCCTGGGTTAGTAGTGAAATTAATTGGGGGTCTTTTTTGTGGGTTATCAAGATTTAATAGATATAATTTTTATATAAAACAGAGCTTATATCCATAAATTCGATTTTGGCTCGGCACCATCCTTAGTTTTATCCCTCCATATAAGTCTTATGCAGATTTAACTTTGCGTTGGTTATGTGTTTTACCACCTCGTGATAAAAATCATCCATAGTGCTTTTTTCCATCGGAATTCTCAGTTGGCCTAAAAATGGATGAACCGAATCTTTAAATTTACCCTCTCTATGATTCTTCATCAATGGGATAGCATCCTGATCTTCAACGCCAGGATGTATGGAGCATACATAGTTAAGAGGGCTTCCGTCCTCTTTCAAAAAATATAGAGCATATTTCGAAAAAATATCTTCCGAGGCGATTTCCACGCTAGCATTATTTGACATACATTTTGGGTCAAAGATCCCAACTACCTTTAGCTCTCCTTTTGTATAACTTACAACAATATCTGGTCTTTTTCCTCTTTTATGTGTACTTTCAATACATTCAATCTGTTTTTCTCCAGAACCTTTTATTATATTGGGTTCGTAATAAATGAATACTGATTCATCTATACCACGCTGTAAAAGGATATAGTCTATTCTATTAGCTTTCTTTTGACCCTTATTTTTAATTTCAAAGCCAACACTAATGAGTGCTTGAATTATATGAGTGACACAATAATATTCAAATATTTCAGGAAGCGGAGGAACCCTAGCTAGGTATCTACTAGCCCCCTTAGTATTATCTTTTAGGGTATACCAATTAGAAATTATCTCAAAGATTCGCATGTAAAAGGGGCTATTTGTAAACATATGACTAAATCTAGGTTTTTCTTCTTGCGGCGCGATTAACCGAAATTTTTTTGATAGACGAAGTCTATAACTTTCAAGCTCAGAAATTCGTTTTTGAATAGGTGCTATAAACAAGGTTGCACCTTTTTTTGATTTAATTTCTTCGGCAAAATACTCAGCCATAGATAGCAAGCATGATAAAATTAAGCGGTTTTCATAAATATTTAATTCTAAGTAAACCGTGGTTACCTGAGTGTCCTGAATCGTATAAGAGGTTCTGCCGCGCCGAAAATCTCCTCCATAACTTTTAATGATATTTTGAGGATTTTGCATCAGCCAGTCTATATCATTTGAAGCTAGATCAGTATTCGATGAGTATCTTTGTAGGCCGCTCTTTTGTCTAGCATTTGATAATACTGGCTGTTTGCTCTCAACTATATCCTTAACTAGCTGGAGATAGACTTCGTATAAATAGACTTTTTGGAAATAATTGGTGCCTTTGGATTTAAGACTGGATATATCGCTGTATGCATTGGCCCTTTTTTTTGCCTCAACTTCAAGAATATACATACGAAAAAACTCTGAATTTACAATTGTTTGTTCCAAATAGTCCATTTGGTTCAGAGTAAAAATAGTTTGTTTATTAATAATAGGCCTTAATGGAAAGTGGCAAGATTTCTCTTTTTCATCTTTAAAGTTAAAAATTAAGCTATAGTATCCCAGATTTTGACCAAGAAAATCTTTATATTGTTGGAGTGGGCTTTTATAACAATATGTCCCTGAAGTTTCATTATCAAACTCCAAGTTGATGTCTTCAATTTCATTAAGGCTAACACTGGCATTGCTTAAATCGCTATTTGCCTTAATCATTATTTGGTAGCGATAATTATTAGGGCTGTCTGTACCCTCCAGAGGATTCATTACAACTGGCTTTTCTGTGGGGCGAAGCAAGTCATGATCTTCAGCAACTATAGGCGGAACAACATTGGCATCTTGTTTTTTTCGGTAAGCCAGTAACTGACACGAAGTAATTTCCATTACTCAGAAAAATAACTAAAGCTATCGAAGTTAGACTTTTCAATTATAACTTTGACGATTTCAGTTGATGACTGTAACTCATTATTTTCTAAGTAATCCTTAAGACGTTCTAATTCATCCTTATAATCTATACCCTGTCCTCTGAGCTTTGGCAGAAGATAGAGAGAGATTGCATCATCTAGGGGGTGCTTCAAAAATCCCTTTCCTACAGAACAGAAGTTTGATATGTCACGATATTTACGGATACTCAAAGATAGTATAGGGTATTCATCACGTAGTTCCTGAAGAATACGCTTTTGGCCTTCTTCTAAAAGGTTTTCGTTTACCTTATCTTCCGCCTGAGGGGTAAATATTTTTACTAAATCTTCAAATGAGAACTCATCATGTTTACTACTACCTTCTTCGTCGGCCGTAAAATTTGCAACCACCATAGAACTGGGTGATTTCAACGTAATCACTGGAGACCTATCTAAAAATCTATCTGACAATATTTCAGTAGTGCGATCATTGTTAATGGTGGCGATAAACCTGAGGCCCTCTGGGAGCTTAGGGCGGCTACTACCACTGGAAAAAGTGGATTTGTCATCAGAGCTCCCTATAAATTCTGAAAAATAGTACTCAAGGGGGCTTAGGTTGCCTTCATCCAGAGTCACTATAGAAAGCGTATCCTCAAGATCGACATTTTGAAGGCGATTAATCAGGTCGTATAATCCGAATCGATCTTTTTCATAGGTGCCACTAATTTTATTATGAAAGCCCATTATGTCTTTATCTGTTGTCCACCCTCTTTGGACTTGAATATGAACATTTTTTTTGGCGGCATGAAGACCTAGAGCTTTAGAAAAAGATGATGCAATAGATGTTTTACCTGTCCCAGGGGGCCCCGCCAGAGTTACTATGAAATTTTGCATTGTAGTTATGATCAGTTTTTTTACATCTTCTTGATCAAATTTTAAGCCCCCAGCCTGCATTCTTTGATGAACCAGCTCTAGAACTTGGATTTTGTTTTCATCGAGATCTTCTTTGGTCGCGAGAGGTCTATATTTGGGTTTTACATATACATCTTTACCATTATTTTCATTTACACGCATACCTAAACCGTCAATCACTCCTAAATCTAACTTTAGACCTATAAGTCGTTGTATGAGTGTTGCGTTTCCCTCTATAGTTTTGATACTTAAATTTTCGAGAATAAGTTCATTTGCTTCTATTTCTTCGATCTGGTTATTTTTTTTCGCCTCTAATTTAGGTAGCTCTTTTGATATCTCTATAAAGGTTTTTGTTATGCCCGCCTCTTTCTTGATAGCTTCTATACGATCAGTTTGCTCCAGCTCCGTTGTATTATTATTCTTTTTTTCCTCGAACTCTTTTCTCTCTTTAACAAAAATAGCATTTGCAGCTCTAAACTCTTGTTGCTCTTGTTCTAATTTTTTAAATTCTTGTTCTAATTTTTCATTGTCTGCCTTCGCTTCGCTTTCTGGCTCTTTTAAGTTCTGCGGGCTTATTTTTTGTACAAGTTGCTTCCCTTCATCAGTATTAAGGTAAGTCTTGACGATCTCTTGTATTGTTTCGCCTTCTCCATCCTCTTGGAGAGCTTTTTTTATTCGTTCAAATCTTTGGGCATAGGCAGCTGAGGACACATCTTTATCTTTACCTTCAAATTCTTGGCTAATTTTTTCGAAAATATCTAATTTTCCTGTTATATCTTGATCGGTCGATGATCTAGCCAATTTTTTAGCCCACTTAAAAAGATCTTCATCTGAGGCCATATCAATCTTTGAGGTACCGGAATTTATCATTAACTCATTGGTTAAAACAAAAGTCTCTCCATTTGGGCACACAACTATACTGCTGTTAGGCAATATATTTTTTTCATGCAAAAAACGCTCGGTTGATTGATTTATATCTTTAAACGGAACACCAAAATTTTTCTTTGGAGACGCATACTCTACTTGATATTTTTTCCCGGGCTCTTGCGGAAGTTCTTTGACATTTTTAGAATCAAGTGGACCAATTAAAATTTTTTGATCTTCATGGTCTGGGTGAGAACATTCAAGATAAAATGACTTTGTCGGTATGAATTCCGAAATGAGCACATTTTGTCCAGTATTTTTTAGATTGGGAAAATCACCCTCAATCACAGAACATATGAGTAACTGATCTTGATGGGGCTTAATATTTTTAGTATTACCTAAATTATAAGTACTATATTTAGCTGACTTTGGGTTATCCGGCGTATAAGCATTATTGGTTAATACTTGAACCTCATACCATTTTCTCTGAGAACTATACGCCTCATTTTTTTTTATCAACAAGAAACCCGCAGTTACATTTATTAGTCCTTCGTTTGCAAAATCATCATCACCGACTGCAATATATCCATCATCGGTTTTTTTAAGAATAGGCCTAAGGTACCCTTTATCATCGCTGTAGTTAGCTTGCCTGTTTGCTTCGCAAATATATGTTCCGTATATTTCAGACTCATCCATTGCAGGTTTCCTCAGTTATTTTCATTTCCGAATATATCATGCTTTATAATTATTTTCATAGAGGGTATCTATACTCAATCATTCATGATTTCTTTTATGCATCTTTATTTTTATATTTCCAGATTGTAACCTAGAGCACACAGCACACAGCACACAGCACACAGCACACAGCACAGAGCACACAGCACAAAGCACACGGGCTAGGTACTTGCACTTATAAAGATGGCGGCGTCATTGCAGGATGATGGAGAGCTGGTAAACCCAACGAGAAAGTTACCAAGACTTTGCCAGATGGCACTGTGTATAAAGGCATGTGTTGTTATTGGTGGGGGTTGTTTGTACAGATTCCAATGTATAGAGTACTGTGGGACTCCTAAAAATAATTGAGGGGGTAGCCAGGGGGTGGGGTATCGCGTACTGCGAAAATAGACATTGTTGCCTGGTTTAGTAGTAAAATTAATTGGGGGTATAATTGGGGGTATTGAGACTTAAGATATATATTTTTACTATATAAAACAGTAAGTTAATCTAATTGTTCGACAGAGGCTCCGGGCACCATCCTAAGTTTTATACCGCTCTACAGCCCATACTACCGTTAAGTTTCAGCTATATGTCTATATAAAAATTCTGAAAGTTACCTAAA
>Ga0209631_10004544_pt1 | contig 15312 bp, 12 predicted proteins | sample COG_08_FD_184752 | JGI IMG/M metagenome (GOLD analysis project Ga0209631, IMG submission 184752) | Pelagic Microbial community sample from North Sea - COGITO 998_met_08 (SPAdes) (version 2) | ecosystem: Environmental > Aquatic > Marine > Neritic zone/Coastal water | place: Helgoland, sampling...
TAAAGAGCCCCTGTGAGAAAAAAGCTCGGAAAAGGAACAAGCCGTTGAACGCTTAAGGTCTTACTGGTTTGAACACTGTTCTCGAAATTTCGAGACAGCCCCGCGCGCTCAATCATCTTAAGGCAGGGTGGGGTCTTTTTGAGCGTTTTGTACCCTAATGGACAGCGATCTGCGCAAGGTTTAAAGCGGGTTATTGTTCAGAATTTGACCTCGGCTGACCTGATCCCGAATGGCTCGGTTCGGCGTCTCAATGCCTCCTTGTAGCCTATGAATAAAGAGTGGAGTTCTGCTAAAAAATGGTTCAAAATGCGCCGCTCGTTAAAGTCGGGGGGGAGGTCTTGGCTTTAATGGCATGAGCCGGAGTTACGCACTCAGCCTGTCGAAGAGAGCAAAGACGGCCGTCTTTTAACGTAAGAGACCTAACAGGTTGAGCTTGTGCCGGATCGGGTAAGTAAGATCAAAAAATGGAGAAATTCTATGAAAGTAGATTTTAAATTGGCGAAGAAAGCAGGTTTGCTGGGCGGGCTTAGCACGCTAGCACTGCTCGCATTGCCGACGATTTCTGTGAGCGCTTTTGGCGCTGACGAGGTAGAGGAAGTCGTTGTTGTGGGAACAAGGCGCGAAGCACGCTCGGTAGGAGATTCTCCCGCGCCTGTGGATATTATTTCAGGGTCAGATTTTGTAAACCAGGGCTCTGGTGACTTGCAAGATATGATCAGAACGCTAGTTCCATCATTTAACGTGAACACACAGCCCATCAGTGATGCGGCAACGTTGGTGAGACCGGCTAACCTTCGAGGCCTTCCGCCCGATGACATGCTGGTTTTGACTAACGGCAAGCGTCGTCACAGAGGTGCGGTGATATCGTTCCTAGGTGGTGGTGTAGCCGACGGCGCACAAGGTGCTGATATTTCGGCGATACCTTCGATTGCCCTAAAGAAAGTCGAAGTGCTTCGCGATGGTGCTGCGGCGCAGTACGGCTCGGATGCTATCGCAGGCATTATGAATTTCGTTTACCGAGATGAAGCAGAAGGGGGTGAAGTTCAGATTCGAACCGGTGAGTACTCTGAGGGTGACGGCGGTATGTGGAGAGTGGCTGCGAACGTCGGTATGCCGTTCACTGCAGATGGCTTTGCCAATTTCTCGGTTGAACTTCAGGACAGCGAAGCAACATCGCGAAGTGTGCAACGAGCCGATGCGCAAGCATTGTTCGATGGCGGCAACGCCAATATCTGGAACTCTCCAAACCCCGCTCAGATCTGGGGTTCACCCGAGGTGAGCGACGACGTGAAGTTTGTCGCAAACATTGGACTCGATCTGGATTCGTCCAAGAAGTTTTATTTGTTTGGTAACTACGCTGAGCGGAAAGTGCTGGGTGGGTTCTACTTCAGAAATCCAACCAACCGAGGTGGCATCTTTTCTGCTGACGGAGGCGCGACGCGTCTGGTTGGCGATTTAGGAGAAGCTGCAGGGGGCGAAAGAACGTGTCCAGTGGTTGCTGTCCCTGAATCAGGAGCGGGATCCTCTACGGACACAGCACTCGCAGATATCAAAGCCGATCCAAACTGTTTCGTTTTTAACGAGATGTTCCCAGGCGGGTTTACTCCCAGCTTTGGTGGCGGTGTCTCCGACTGGTCGATTGCAACGGGTATCAGTGGCAGCACTGATAACGGGTTGATGTATGACCTGAGCGTTAGCATCGGCGAGAATCGCGCTGACTACTACATCGAAAACACGCTCAATGGTTCCCTCGGACCTGATTCGCCGACTGCGTTTAATCCAGGCAGTTATGTGCAATTAGAGAAGACCGTCAATGCCGACTTCAGTAAGGGTTTCCCTGTTGATAGTTTTGCGTCGGATTTGAACGTTGCATGGGGCTTGGAGTATCGCGAAGAGCAATTCACTGTTGTTTCGGGTGATGAAGCAAGTTGGGAAATTGGTCCATACTTTACTCAAGGCTTTGGTATCGGCTCTAACGGTTTCGGAGGCTTCTCGCCACAAATGGCAGGGGTTTGGGATCGGGGTAACTTCGCGGTTTACGTGGACCTAGAAGCTGATGTGACTGAATCGTTCTTGTTGGGTTTTGCAACGCGGTACGAAGACTTTGACACCTTCGGTTCAACCAGCAACAGCAAAATTTCTGCTCGATTCAACATCACTGATGATTTATCGATTCGTGGAACTGCGAGCACCGGTTTCCGTGCACCAACGCCGGGTCAGGCAAATATTGCCAACATCTCCACAGTTTCAGGTGCGGATGGCGTGCTGTTCCAGCGTGGTACTTTGTCGCCAACGAACCCTGTCTCTGTGTTCTATGGTGGTAAAGAGCTTACGCCAGAAGAGTCGGAAAGCATTAGTCTAGGTTTGGTGTGGGATGTGACAGACGCTTTGTCCGTCACGCTTGATGCTTACCGTATCGAGCTGACGGATCGAATCACTCAGGGCGATGAGGTGAATGTCTCCGATGAAGACATCGCAACCTTGACCGCTTTGGGGGTCACGGGCGCAGGCGATTTGACGACGTTTAAGTTCTACGTGAACGATTTTGACACGACCACAACCGGTTATGATTTAGTCGCAACCTATGGCGCGGATATGTTCAGTGGTAGCACTGAATTTACCTTCGTGTTAAGCGATGTCGAAACCGAAGTTGATCGAAGCAAAAATGGTTTGGTGGGACAGGGCTTTATCAATCGACTCGAAAAATCTTTGCCCCAAACTCGTTGGAATTTATCGGCTGTTCACCTCAATGGAGATTGGAGAGTGCTGGCTAGAATCAATTCGATCGATGGGTTTTGGACTGAGACCAGTGGCATGATCGATGGTATGGCAACGGTTGATTTAGAGGTTGCTCGTGACTTTGGTATGTATAACGTCACGCTCGGCGCGCAAAATGCGTTCGATGAGTATCCAGACGAGGAAGCCCAGTTTCTGCAGGACGCAATTGGTATGCGTTACCCAGAAGCGGCACCTTTAGGCTTCAACGGTGCGTTTTACTACATGAAGCTAGGAATCAATTTCTAAGATCAGTGTAGTTCATGAAAAAGGGCACATCAGTGCCCTTTTTTTTGTCCAATTTTTAGGGTTGCATCGCGCAGGAGCGCAAAGCGTGGAATCAGCTCAGGGCTATTGGGGACGCCGTGGCGCCTTGAAATCGCTTGAGCCTTAGGACCACTTCCTGAGGAAAAGTGCTAGAGCCGTTTCAAGAGTTCCTGCGCAGCTTCCTGGTGGTTGGCCTTGAGCCGGTCAAGGTCGATATTCGGCAAACAACCGTCTTTGACGCGCCACTGGCCGTTGATCATCACGTGCTCAGCCTTGAATGTCCCCGAGAGTAAAAGACTCGCCAAGGGGTCATGGTGTCCAGAGTGTTGAATCTCATCCACTTTAAAGAATGCTAAGTCCGCCACTTTGCCGGGTTCGAGGCTGCCAAGCTCTGGGCGATTGATTGCGAGTGCTCCCTTGCGGGTAGCCCAGTCTAGGCAATGCTGAATACTCACGCGCTCGCTGCCATATTTGAGGCGCTGCAGTAAAAGTGCTTGCCGAGCTTCGAGTATCAGATTGGAGCTGTCATTTGAGGCAGAACCATCGACCCCAATGCCGATGGATACCCCTGCCGCTTCAAGTTCTAGTGTTTTGCAAATTCCAGACCCTAAAATCATGTTTGACGAGGGGCAGTGAGTAATACCGACGCCCGCTCGACCTAGGCGCTGTATTTCTGTAGGTTCAAAGTGAATACCGTGGGCTAGCCAGGTGTTGGGCCTTAACCAATTGACCTCTTCGAGATAGTCCAAAGGTCTTTGTCCGTAAAGGTCTTCGCAAAATGCGTTTTCATCATGGGTTTCAGACAAATGGGTGTGTAGGCCTGCGCCGAAGTCTTTTGCCAGGGCAGCTGTTTCGCGCATTAAGGTTTTACTAACAGAGAAGGGTGAGCAAGGCGCTAGAGCGATCTGATGCATTGCGCCCGGGCTTGGGTCGTGATGCGCCTCGAGCATCAGCTGGCTGTGTTTTAAAATGGTCGCCTCGGGTTGCGTGACCCGATCCGGCGGCAAGCCGCCTTGGGATTGACCTAGGCTCATTGAGCCGCGGCACAAGATGCTGCGCAGACCCAAGGGTTTAACCGCCTCAACTTGAAGGTCGGTTGCGTTTAGAAGGTGTTCAGAAAAGAGGTAGTGATGATCGACTGCGGTTGTGCAGCCCGATAGTAAGAGCTCGCTGGCTGCGATTTGGCTGCTCAAAAGAATGTCGGTTTCCGAAAGGTTTGCCCAGATGGGGTAGAGTGCCTCGAGCCATGGAAACAGCGCGCGATTACTGGCCGCCGGTACGGCCCGGGTCAGCGTTTGATAGAAGTGGTGATGGCCATTAATTAGTCCAGGTAGAACGACAAGCTTTGACGCATCAAATACTTCGTCGAACGCCTCGGGGGCGCGATCGAGCACAGCAGTGATCAGCCCGTCTTCGATGAGAAGTCCAGAGTTTGCTTGTGGCGCTGGCGTAGCCATCGCCATGGGGTCTTTGATCCAGAGTTTCATCCGCAGGGTTTCTTTGGTTGAAGACCGCAGCCTCTAAGGACGAAATCCACCAAAAAGTCAGCTGTTTCTTGCGCCACCGAGTCGTCAAATTCGGCTCGGTTCAGCAAAGCCAGAGCCTGAACCTGGAAGTCTGCGTAGTGCTGTGTCGCGGACCAAACCAAGAAAATCAAGCGCTCTGGATCAATGGGTCGTATTTTCTTGGCGCGAACCCACGCCAATATGACATGGGACCGGTCGAGAACCCATGGGCGCATGTCGGTGCTCAGATAGTGCTTGAGATTAGGTGCGCCTTGGATCATTTCGTTGGCAAACAGGCGGGAAGCGGCTGGGTCAAAGCGCGCTTGGTTGAGTTTCTCTCGGACAAAGGTCTCAAGCGCTTCTGCAGGATCACTTTCGGCGGTAGCGTGGTTAAAGGCTTGGTTCCAAGACGCTATGATCTGCTCCAAGACAGCCAAATAAAGCTGTTGTTTGGTTTTAAAATGGTAGTGAATGTTGGGTTTAGGGATTGCTGCTCTATTGGCTAAGCGCTGCATACGAGCACCTTCAAACCCGTATTGCGCAAACTCGTTTTTAGCCGCTGACAAGATTTTTTGCTTGGTTTCGTGGCTTCCATCAGAATCAGACGGGTTGTTACTTAGATCTAGATTGACCATAAGGATGATATTATAAGTATTCTAAAAGAATTTAAAGCTATATTTTTATTGAATTAATTAGGATAGAAGCTATTATAAAGCAATATTTTGACCATATGGTCAGCAATATTGATTGGTAATGGCGGTCAATGATAACGAGCGAATGAGAGATCATCAGACCCCGTTGGGTAATATAATGGTGGTTGGGTGCCCTTGGTTTGAAACGCCAGTCAAGGCCAGTGAGTTAAGCGCCAAGGCGGAGCGCGATCAGTACTCTGCAAGGTGGTAATCAACCCCAAGCGGCGATGGATTAACTTCGTTCGTTTTATTGGGTGAGTTTGCCTAATGCTGTGAGCCATTGAGGCTACCCAGAGAAATCGATGAAGTTTTTGACTTGAGGTTGTAAATGATGCGTGTCGTGGTCAATGGTGTCGCCACCTCGTTAGCAGGAGAGCCCGAGCAGACGTTGCTGGATTCACTGCGACTTGATCTAGGTTTGACAGGAACCAAAGAGGGCTGCAGATCGGGTGACTGTGGTGCCTGTACAGTGCTCGTTCGTGAATCAGACCAGACGTCTTTTTATCCGGTGAACAGCTGTATTCTGCCTCTAGGGCAGCTAGAGGGACAGGAAGTTTTAACGGTAGAGGGGCTGATGCGAGACGGCGAATTACACCCGGTGCAAGCAGCCTTGATTGACCATCACGGGTCTCAATGTGGTTTTTGCACGCCGGGCTTTGTGATGGCAATTTCCGGCTGGCTTGACCGCCAAAATCATAGCCAGTCTGGCGATCAAATCACAACCCATCACCTCCAAGAGGCCATCGCCGGAAATCTTTGTCGCTGTACGGGTTACCGCCCAATTCTTGAAGCAGCCCGGGTGGCTGCGCAAATGCCGCTGCCTGTTTTGGGTGAGGGTCGCGCCGCCTCTGAGTGTCATGAGCCGAGGCCGCAGGCAAGCGGTCAGCCCGGGCTAGCGGGCGCTCAGGTCTTGAAGCGTCCACTGACAACCGCGACGGGAAATGCTCGTAAATGGCCTGAAGAACAAGATAAGGAGGCGTTAGCGCCCTTTCGAATCGCGCTTGAACCCAGCAACGGGATAACCAGGAGCTTTTATGAGCCTGTAGATTTGACGTCACTGCATTTAGTTTTGAGCGCGCTTCCAAACGCGACATTGATTGCTGGGGGCACTGATTTAATGCTGGGTGTGACACAGTCCGGCGGAACGTTGGGTGACGTTGTGAGTTTATCCAAAGTTCAGGCCCTTAAGGCCCTCGAATTGGGCGAAAATACGGGTGTCATTGGCGCCGGGACTTCTTATTCAGACTTGATGGATTCAGCCCAGATAATGTGGCCAGAGCTTCATCGGTTTTTATCGCGGCTTGGATCTCCGCAAATCAGAAATCGAGGCACCGTCGGTGGTAATTTAGGAACCGCATCGCCGATCGGGGACATGCTACCGATTTTGCTGGCGATGGACGCAGAGGTTCTAATCAGTAGCGCAAAGGGGTTGGCTCGGCCGCTATCGGTTGACGATTTCATCCAAGGATACCGTCAAACAGCGCTGAGCCCGGGTGATTACATTCGAGAAATCAGGGTTGAGGGGCTCCAAGACTTTCATCGCTACTACAAAGTCTCCAAGCGCCAGGAGGATGACATCGCCTCGGTATCGGTTGCGGTTCGGGTCCAAGTTGAGGGCCAGCGTATTCGTGAGGTGAGGCTCGCCGTCGGTGGAGTCGCCGACAGGGCGCTTCGCCTGCTAGATCTTGAGTCGCAATTCATCGGGAAAACCCTGGCGGAAGCCAAGGCTCTGGATTTGTCTGGTCCTATGGGTGAGGCGATCAGTCCGATCGGCGACGTCAGGGCCAGTGCTGCCTATCGGACTGCTGTGACCGCGGGCCTCGTTCAACGAGCGATGATGGAAGCAGCGGGCGACCCAATGGTGACCATTTATGAGGCTGCCTCGAATGCGTAAGCTCGTGGAAGAAGATGAGCTATCAAAGGCTGCTGAGGCGCTTGGGAAGGCGCAACCCCACGAGTCAGCCTTGCAGCACGTCACCGGTGCTGCCCATTATGTTGATGATACGCCCCTGCCGAGGGATGTCCTTTATGTCGCGACAGGCCAGTCGCCCCTTGCGGCGGGTCGAATTGCCGAAATGAACCTTGCAGAAGTGAAGCGGAGTCCGGGGGTTGTCGATTGCCTCATCGCAGCAGATGTCCCGGGTTCCAATGATGTGTCGCCGGTGTATACCGGGGATTTGTTATTTGCCGATGGGCGGGTTGATTTTCATCGGCAAACGCTGATGGCTGTCGCAGCATCCAGCCAGCAGCTTGCTGAGGCGGCCGCTTCACGTTTTGAGGTCGTGATCGAACCAGAAGCGCCGCGGCTCACGGTTGATCAAGCGCTGAAGGCGGATGATTTTGTTTTACCGACTCGGGTGTTTCGGATGGGTGAGCCAAGGTCAGCCATAGCGAGCGCAGAGCACCAACTCGAAGGTCGACTGCACATTAGGGGCCAAGAACACTTTTATCTTGAAGGTCAGGTCGCGGTGGCAGTGCCCACTGAAACCGGCGGCGTGAGAGTTACAACGTCGTCACAGCATCCCACTGAGGTTCAAAAATTGATCGCGGATGTCCTGGCTGTTCCGATTAATGAAGTCCAGGTGACTGTCAGGCGGATGGGTGGTGCTTTTGGAGGTAAGGAAACCCAGGCGGCCCCACTGGCCTGTATCGCTGCGCTATTTGCTGTTCGTACTGGTCGTACCGTGAAATATCGAATGCCCCGCCGGGATGACATGGTACAGACCGGTAAGCGGCACGATTTTGAGGCTAACTATGTCCTTGGCTTTGATCATGCGGGCCGGCTTAAGGGTGCTGAAATCGGCCTTTCAGCGCGATGTGGCTACTCGGCAGATCTCTCGGAGGGTATTGTCGATCGGGCGATGTTCCATGCTGACAATGCTTACAGCTTAGGCGAAGCGGAGATCACGGGACGTCGTCTGAAAACACACACTGTGTCGAACACTGCTTTTCGGGGTTTTGGCGGCCCCCAAGGTATGCTGACCATCGAGTCCGCGATGGATGAAATCGCGGACTATTTGAACGAAGACCCCGTGGATATTCGACTAACCAACCTTTATCGTCCAGGCGCCAGTCTAACCCCCTATGGGCAGGAAGTGACTGATTTTAGATTGCGCCCGATGATGGAGCAGTTGATTGAAGACGCGCGTTATCGTGAGCGCCGCGCGGAAATCAACGCTTTCAATCAGACATCCTCCTATTTGCGCAAGGGGTTGGCCCTGACTCCGGTAAAATTCGGGGTGGCTTTTACGGCAACGCATCTGAATCAGGCGGGCGCTCTGATCCATATTTATACCGATGGTAGCGTTTACTTAAACCACGGTGGCACTGAAATGGGTCAAGGGCTTTTCACCAAAGTACAGCAGGTGCTGGCCGGCGCTTTTGGCATTGGTCTGGAACGCATTAAAGTCACTGCCGCTGCGACCCATCAGGTGCCGAACACCTCACCGACCGCTGCGTCATCGGGTACCGACCTGAATGCCATGGCCGTACTCGATGCGGCCAAGACCCTCAAGCAGCGCCTCACAGACTTTCTGGTTTCCGAGGGTGCGGGCAGTGACCTTCATTTCGAAGGAAGCCAAATCACCGACGGCGTGACCGTTTGGTCTTGGGTGGATGTTATCCAGCGCGCTTATTTGAATCGGGTGTCGTTATCCGCCACAGGCTTTTATAAAACACCCGATATTTATTTTGATAAGGAGGCAGGGCGCGGCAGGCCCTTCTACTATTATGCGTTTGGGGCCGCCTGCGCTGAGGTCATTGTCGACTCGACGACCGGAGAATACCGGGTAACCCAGGTTGATATACTGCATGATGTAGGGCGTTCAATTAATCCGGCAATCGATCGAGGGCAGATCGAAGGGGGTTTTGTTCAAGGCCTGGGCTGGTTGACGACTGAAGAGTTACTGTGGAATAACCGCGGCGAATTAATGTCGAATAGCCCTTCAAACTACAAGATCCCGACCGCGTTTGATGTTCCCGAGCGCTTTAATGTCGGTCTCTATCAAAAGGAGAACCCTGAGGCGACGGTCTATCACAGTAAAGCCGTTGGCGAGCCACCTTTGATGCTTGCTATTTCTGCTTGGTGTGCGCTGCGTGATGCTTGTCGTCAACCAGAGGGGCAGTTGCCTGGGTTGGGTGTTCCGGCGACCCCTGAGCAGGTGTATTGGGCGTTGAAGGGGGAGGCATCGAATGCTTATAGGGGAGATTTACAATGAGCGCTTGGCAAGATGCGATCGCGGCCTGTCATAGAGCGGGGGAGGGGTTTGCGGTGGTGACGCTGCTTCAAACCAAAGGGTCCACCCCCCGCAATGAAGGGACCAAAATGGTGGTGACTGCCGACGATAGTATGGACACGATCGGTGGCGGTGGGCTCGAACATCTTGTTATGCGCCGAGCACGCGAACTGTTGAATCAGGGCGTGCCGGCACAGTCCGTCGAACATTTTCCGCTTGCAGGAAAAGCCAATCAATGCTGCGGCGGGAGCGTCAGCGTGTTGATCGAGGCCTTTCCTGCGCCAACCCTGCGGGTTGCAATCTTTGGAGCCGGTCATGTGGGCAAGGCCGTTGTTAAAATTCTTGCCGATTGTGATGTTCGGATTGACTGGATTGATACCCGCACAGAGCAATTCCCAAACGACTTACCGGCGAATACGCAATCTCATGTCTTGAGTGAGCCTGAAACCTTTGTAGAAGATTTTCCAAGCGGAGCGATGGCATTGATATTGACCCATGATCATGCCCTCGATTATCGCCTGCTTCTCAAACTGCTGGATGAAACTGATGCCCATCATATTGGACTGATTGGGTCATCGACAAAGAGCGCGCGGTTTCTTGATCGCTTGAAACGTGCGGGTATTCCTGATGCTGAGCATGTTCGGTGGCAGTGCCCAGCAGGTTTACCTGAGGTCAAGGGCAAGATGCCGATGGAAGTCGCAGTCAGTATCGTCGGAGAGCTTCTGAGCCTATCCAGTGCGGATTTGACAAAAAAACCGGGGGTCTCATGGAAAGCGGTTCAAGCTGCGCTGGGGAAAACATGAACCAGAGCGTCTCGCTATCCCATTTTAATGGTCTGCAGGAGGACGATGCCCTGGCAACCCTCGAGGCTGTTTGTTCCTCCAAAAAGTGGGTGGCTTCAATGCTCGAGTTAAAGCCTTTCGAGGACCGAGATCATCTGCTGCGGGCTGGGCATTCGAGTTGGGAGGCTCTGGGTGAGCCGGACTGGCTGGAGGCGTTTGCAGGCCACCCACAAATTGGTGATTTGACAGTGCTCCGTGATCGTTTTCAAAGTGTAGCTGTGAAAGAGCAAGGGCAGGTTGCGGAGGCCTCAGACGCGACACTCTCTGAACTGGCCGAGTTAAATCAAGCTTATCTGCAGCGATTTGGGTTTATCTTTATCATTTCTGCGAAGGGGCTCAGTGCGGAAACAATGCTGGAGCAATTGCGGATCAGCGTAACAGAATCTCAAGATGCTGAGCTATTGAGGGCATCGGAGCAGCAAGGGAAAATTATTCAAAGCCGTCTTATGACGTGGGCACCCTAGAAGTCGTGAAGGACCGCGTTTTAGCCAGATGTGGAGCCGACTGTGCATCGATCCCGCGGATGAAGAATGGATGGGGGCGGGTGGCGGAGCGTCGTGTTCGGTGCTGCGCGCTTATGTCATTTGAGTGATGCAAATATTAAAAGCGGGAACAGGTCAGGGGCGCGAGCCCTAGGGGATGTTGAGATGATTACAACACATATACTAGATCTTGAATCGGGCGCACCAGCAGCAGGTGTGGCCGTTGTTCTGACCGGGCCTGAAGCGCTCCAGATGAAGGCGGTGACCGACGAGGATGGCCGAGTGACCGCATGGGATGCACCGTTTGATTTATATCCAGGCAGTTACCAGATGGAGTTTTTGGTTGGGGCCTATTTTGCTCGGCGGGGCGCCCCCACCTTTTTCGAAAGCATTCCGGTCCGATTTGTGGTGGAGGACATCCATCGAGCCTTCCACGTGCCTTTGCTATTGAGTCCATTTGGCTATTCAACCTACCGAGGTAGCTAGAAGATGCGTGCAATCCGCTCCCGGGCAATCCATTGGCCTTCTTCCAACGATCAGGAGCCCGAGTATTTTGATGATGCTGTGCTCATAGCGGAAAACGGGCTGATTCGGGATTTTGGACCTGCTGCAAGGTTTGAAGCCGAAGGATTTGATTTGAGCTGTTGCGAACACCATCCGAGTTGGTTGATGCTCCCAGGATGGATTGACGCGCATTTACACTTCCCCCAGGTTGATGTTTTGGCCTCCTACGGGACGCAGCTGCTCGAATGGCTTGAGCAGTACACTTTTCCTGCAGAAGCGCAGTACAGAGATCCAGAGTTTGCAAGAGTGGCCGCGGCGTCCTTTTTGGAGCTGTTGCTCCGCCACGGCACAACGTCTGCTTTTGCATTTTGTAGCAGCCACAAAGCCTCGGCGACTGCGCTATTCGAAGCGGCTTCAGCCCGCCAGATGAGATTGGTCGCGGGCAAGGTGCTGATGGACCAAAATGCACCGGACACCTTGTTAGACACGCCCGAGACAGGTGCCGAGGATAGCGCTGCGCTGATTCGGCAGTGGCACGGTCAGGGGCGCCTCGGTTATGCGCTAACGCCGAGGTTCTCGGGAACCTCATCAACCCTCCAGTTGGCCAAAACCGGAGAGCTCGCGCGTCAATTCCCTGAGGTCTGGATTCAATCACACTTGTCTGAAAATCTGGCGGAAATTCAATGGATACAATCGGTTCACCCGCAATATCAAGATTACCTAGAGAGCTATGAGGCTCATGGCCTGGTCGGCACTCGATCGCTCTATGGCCATTGCATCCATTTGTCGGACTCAGAGATTTCACGGATGGCGAGTCAAGGTGGAGTGGCCGTTTTTTGCCCCTCTTCAAACTTGTTTCTAGGCAGCGGCTTGATGCCGTTTGAACGGCTCAAGGCGGCTGGGATTTCTCTCGCGCTTGGTTCTGATATTGGGGGCGGCACCAGCATCAGTTTGCTGAAAACATTGGCCGACGCCTACAAAGTGTGTCAGTTGCAAGGCTATACCTTTGATGCGTATGAGGGATTTTTTATCTTGACCAAGGGCAATGCTTTGGCAACGCAGCAGGACCGTTTTATCGGCGACTTTAGGATTGGGCGTGAAGCCGACTGGGTGCTCATGGATCCCTCTCGGGTGCCCCTGATTGAGCGCAGGGTTTCAAGTGCCCGTTCAATCAAGGAGGAACTGTTTGTCTATATGATACTGGGAGACGAGCAATTGGTGGCGGAGACCACCGTTTTCGGTCAGGCCTTCCAATTTGATGGGAGCCCCTGATGGATCCGTATTGGCTCGAGTGGTTTGAAGTTTTGTTTCGCTGGCTGCACCTTCTGGTCGGGGTTGCTTGGATTGGTTCCTCCCTGCACTTTGTCCGCGTCGATCGTGGTCTGGAGCCCGACGAGGGGGATCCCTCTGTCCAAGGTCGGTTTTGGGCGATTCATGGCGGTGGTGTCTATCAGTTTACGAAATTTAATTTGGCGCCTAAAGATTGGCCGACAAATCTGCATTGGTCGAAATGGGAGGCCTATACGACTTGGATGACAGGGATCACCCTTTTGGTGCTGATCTACTATGTTCGAGCCGATGTCTATTTGATGGCTGCGGGCAAGCCCCTGGTCACCTCTGGCCAAGCCATTGCCGTGAGTCTTGTGCTGATCATCGGCGGCGTCGGGATTTATGAAGCACTTATTCGTAGTAGGCTCGCCGTCCATACTCGATCTTTTGCTGTCTTGGTGGCAATGCTGATCCTAGGACTTTGTTGGTTAGCAGATTATTTTCTTGCCAGCCGGGCGGCCTTTATTCATGTAGGTGTGGTTTTGGGCAGCATCATGGTGGGCAACGTCTTTTTCGGTATTATTCCCGCCCAAAAAGCGTTCGTGGCAGCTGTTCAGCAGGGTCAAGCGCCTGATCAAGCGATTACTCAGTTGGCGCGCCAACGGTCGTTTTTCAACAACTATCTGACCTTGCCCGTTCTCCTATGCATGATCAGTTTGCATTTTTCCACGCTGTATCAAAATGCTTGGGGTTTCTTGGGGCTGTTTACGCTCATGCTAGCGGGTGCGATTGCGCGACACTTTTTTAATCTCAGACATCTGAATATTGTGCAGTGGCGATACTTGGTGGTACCAGGGCTTATGGCGCTGATTGTGATGCTACTTTTTCGGCCACCCGAGCCGATGGAGCAACCCAGCACTCATCTCGACGGCAATCCAGCCGCGGAGTCTGTAGAGCGGATTCAGGTGGCGCGTTCGGAAGCCGAGATTGATCAGTTGGTGTTAACTCACTGCGGCAACTGCCACGCAACCCAGCCGTCCCATCCTGGATTCTCGGCACCTCCAGGCGGTTTGCTGTTTGAGAATCATCAAGATCTCTTGGCCCAGCGGGCTCGTGCCGCCTCAGCCATCGGATCAGGCTATATGCCCCTCGGTAATAGCACAGGATTTGAAGCCGCAGATCGGAGAGATTTGATGGAATTTTTGATTGGGTCCCAATAAGTCCGGGGAGCCCCTGACTGAAGTTCTAACCTCCAGCGTCGCAACTGGCGCTCTACATTCAGATGAGCTGACCTGTTGCGACTCGCGTTTCATAATCCTCGATGGTGATGAGTCCTAGAGACGCTGCTTCGGCGCGTTCTTTCTCTGTTAAGACGTCTTGCATCAGGTCAATGCGCTTCCAGAGTGCGAGATGAAACCGTCCAGCATCGTCTGGAACATAGGGTGATTGCTCGATCGGCTGCATTTGATGAACATAGCGCGGGCAGTTGATCCAGGCGTGTTCGATGATGACCTCGACCACAAGGTTTGCGCCGGGGTAGCTCGCGAGTAAGGGACCCTCCCTGTGACATCTGGCGCCGCCACGCAATCGAACCCGTTTCGGGGTCTCAAAATCAACAAATAGAAGCCCAACCTTGCCGAGGGCTTCGATGTTGCCCATCGAAAGGTACATGCCATTACCATCATAGTTGGGAAAAATAAGTGTGTTGGCATCGAGGACTCGGACAAAGCCCTGAGCCCCGCCTTTATAGGAACAACTGGGGAATCCAGCCTCATCAATGGTCGACAGGAAAAACATGTTCCGACTGTGAATAAAATCAATTTGCTCCTCAGACAATTGCTCGGCTACAGCGGCTTCAACGATTCTGTTGGCTAGGTCTGTTGAGCCAAATTCCGTTTGCATTTGACGGTGAGATTGTGTGAAGAAAGTCATTCGGGAACCCTTGCATTGAGAATCTAAACTTTACTCAAGCCAAGTGATAAGGCAACTGTTGCGAGATAGCGCGGGGTAAGGATTGGTCTTGGCCCTCGCTTGGCCCGTCCATCTGCCCAAGCCTTTCATTGTAAAAGCCTTTAATTGCAAAAGCTGTTGATTGCAAAGCCTTGATTCGCAGAAACCGTGATTTGTACAAATCTTCAGAGCACCAAAAGCGCTCGTGGCTAAAATCTTTAGCCTTCGTAACCATTAGCTTTCGAAACCATTAGCGTTCGAAACTATTAGCGTTCGAAACTATTAGCGGTCATAACCGATAGTGACCAATATCCATAGCCTCTCAAAGGGTTAGCCCTCAAACCGATGGCGAGTGAATTTTCTGAGGCCGTCACCAAAGGCCGGTGTTGGGCGCGGCTGTTTTTAACTGCAAAGATCTTTAACCCCGCTCGGCTATAACGCCGCTTGTCTTTAAAGCATTGGGGCGCTCTAAAAGTGGATTACTGGTTTGAGGCCAGATTTCAGGGCGCTCGGTTAATCTTGAAATAAAATGTCCGCCATGTCGGGTTTTCCGAATCGAATTTCTTCCTCGGTGAGGCCATTGATTTCGTGCGGAAACACCAACCATTGATCTGTCTCGTGCACGAAATAGTCTGGAACCAGCGTGGTCTGATTCTTATTCGGTTTGTACCAAGGGCAGGCGACCCTGATGGTGTCCGGCAGGTTTCGCCGAGACTTCTCTTTGAGTTCTTTGAGGACCGCGGCGACGCTACGTCCCGAGTCGAAGACATCATCCACGATGAGAAGGTGGT
>Ga0209631_10004545_pt1 | contig 15310 bp, 29 predicted proteins | sample COG_08_FD_184752 | JGI IMG/M metagenome (GOLD analysis project Ga0209631, IMG submission 184752) | Pelagic Microbial community sample from North Sea - COGITO 998_met_08 (SPAdes) (version 2) | ecosystem: Environmental > Aquatic > Marine > Neritic zone/Coastal water | place: Helgoland, sampling...
CCCCCCATTAACCCCCCAGAAACCCCCACAGAACCCCCAAAACACTGGTCAGATCAAGCTTTATGTAAAGACAAGACGGATCAAATGTTCCCTCGGGAGCATAAGGATTTGTCATATATTTCGGAGGCTCGGAGGATGTGTAGGCAGTGTCCTGTGCGTAAGGATTGTTTGGAGTATGCGTTGTCGTTTCCTGCTTCGGATCAGCATGGGGTTTGGGCTGGGTTGACTCCTCGGCAGTTGGATTCTGAGGCTAAGCGTCGTGGGGTTCGGGTTGAGCGTTTTACTTTGGCTCAGGTTTGGTCGCATTTGAATCGGGGTTGAGTGTCCGGTCGGTGGGGATTGTGTCAAGGTGTTTGGGTGTTTTGTGTTTGTTTGTATAGTGGTTGTAGATACGTGGTAGTATATTTGTATGGATTCTAATAAGCTTTCTAAGGAGTTTTTGGCGGAGAGGGATGCCCGTATTTTTGGGTTGCGTAAGTCTGGTTTGTCGAATCAGGATATTGGTAGGCGGTTTAATATGTCGGCTTCGGCTGTGGCGGCGGCTACGAGGCGTCAGTTGGGTCGGTTGAATTCTGAGGCGTGGTTGTCGTATCCTGATGTGTTGCGTTTGGAGTTGGAGCGGTTGGATGAGATGCAGAAGTCTGTGTGGCCTTTGACTCAGTTTAGGCGTGAGGTGTTGGATGATGGTTCTGAGGTGATGTTGGAGCCGGATCAGAATGCTGTGCGTACTGTGTTGGGTATTATGGATAGGCGTGCTAAGTTGTTGGGTATGAATGTTGAGCGGTCTGAGGTTGCGATTTCTGGTTTGGAGGGGGCGTCGTCTGTTGAGGTTACGTCGTCGTTGGCTGGGTCTGGGGCTGTGGTGTCGGTTGCGGGTGATGCGAAGGGTGAGGCTTTGGCGTTGTTGGAGTTGATGTCTTCGTCGGGTGTGTTGGATGCTGGTGTTGTTAATAATATTTTGGATAGTGTTGATCGTGATGATGATGTGGTTGATGCTGTGATTGTTGAGGAGGGCAGTGATGTCTAGTGATTATTTGAAACAAACTTTGTTGGCGGATGAGGTGCGGAAGGCTGAGGTTGCTGGTGCGGTCGATGCTGTGCTGGAGGGTGATGTAGCCCCGGCGTTGGCGGAGGATGAGCCTCGTGACCGTCAGGTGTTGATTCGTGTTGGGGAAACTCAGCGGTCTCAGTGGCAGGCGGCGGCTGAGTCTGATGGGGCTTCTGTGTCTGAGTGGTTGAGGCAGATGGCTGATGCACGGTGGCGTGAGATTTATACGTGTACGCATCCGTTGGATAAGCGGCAGGTGTATCCTTGGTCTGAGATTTGTTTGGAGTGTGGGACGAAGCTGCGGTAGGGACACCATTGAGGGTATTTGGGTGGGTTAGTCCCGGTCTGGAGTGGGCTGGGGTTGGTGAGTCCCGCAGGTTTAGCGGTGTGGGCCTGTGGGGCGGGGCTGGTTTACCCTGATGGTTGGGAATGAGAAAGGGGACCTTAGCAGTTTTGTTGCTAGGGTCCCCTCTCTGTGTTAATTGGTGTGTTGTTAGATGTTTACCAGCGTGCTCGTGCTGCTGCGATTTCTCGTTCTAGGTCGTCGGTCCATAGGGAGCGGTCTCGTGGGACGCTGATGCCGTTGATGTAGAGTAGATTCTTGCGGGCTTTTCGACGGTCTTTGAGCCGGGTAATGATTTTCTTTGTCATGTGTTGGTTCACCTCCTTGGGGTGTGGTTTAGCTTATTAGCCAAACTCTATTCTAGCGGGACTGGTCTGGTGTGTATAGTGCGGGTTGAGTGAAGGTGGTCACAGGTGGGGTGTGTGTGTGGGCACGTAGGGACACCATTGGCCTTTTAGTGTAGTTTGGGGTATTATATAAACATGAGTGATTTATTTGATGTTGCTGGTCCGGGTCGTCCGCCGAAGCGTGCTGATGTAGAAAGTAAAAGCGTGGGCATGTCGTTTAAGGTTGACCCTCGTTTAAAGAATTTGTTGATGGATATCGCTGATGGTTATGGGATTTCGATGACAGAGTTGTTGTTGATGGTGGCGTTGAAGGAAGCGGGCGTAGAGTATTTAGAGGACTTGGAGTGACTGATCCTAACGTGAATGTCAGTTTGCATTTGCGTATACCTGCTTGGGTGAAGGAGCTTGTGGCTGAGGCTGCTGCTGCGGAGGGTATGGCGGTGGCACAGTATTGTGCTCATGTGTTAGCTGGGTGTGCTAGGGACACCATTGGCATTCCTGAACCCCCGCCTGCTGTGGCGGCGTTGCCGACTGTCTCGGATGTGTTGCGTACATACATTGAGGGCAGCAAGATGATCGGGCCGTGTGGTAATGCGTGGCCCTGCGAGTACAGCGAAGAGGCTAGCAAGTTCATCGGTGACGCCGAGTTCTGCGGCTCGTGTAACGTTCGGGTTCATTAGAACGGCTGAAGCTCGGTGATATCGCAGTCTTTGGGGAGTTCGTGTTCTCTGAGGATCATGAGCGGTTGCCCGTACCGTTGGTCCATGCAGTGTTCAACTTCGTTGAGCCGTCCATGAAAAATTACTTTGTTGTTTTTTGCGTCTACTAGACAGAAGTCGGAGGGCATTAGCCATTCGATGATCTGTCCGTATACGTACTTAACCCGTCTGTAGAGGGTTAGGTGTTTTGGTTCTCTTACATGTTTAGCCATTCGTCCATGTCCTTCTGTCCGTCTTTCTCTTGTTCGTACAGTGCCACGAATGTTTCTACCTTGTCGGCGTTCCGAAAGATAAGAGTTATGTCGTGGTACTTCTTGTTGCGTGGGTTCCGTCCGTTGTGCCATTCGGATAGTGCGCATCCGCTGATAGCTTGACGGCATTTCTGTTCACCGTACAGCTTGATAGCGGTGGCGATTTTCTTTTCCCGTGCTTCGTCTAGTTTAGTACCTTCAGTCCTCTTGAACGTGTTCTTCCAGAAGTCGAAGACTGCTTGTACAGTCTCCTCAGGTACACCATTGATGTCTTTTAGATTGAATAAGTTTGGTTCTTCCACTGTTCCTCCTTCCGATGATAGATTTGTAAGATAACATATTGTTTGAACGGTTTTCGTCGGGGTTAGCCGTTTAGAACGACGGAAGGGCCGAGGGGAGAGAGGATTCCCCCGGCCCTTCCTGTCTGTGTGGGCATCAGCGCTGCCGCAAGTACTCCTTCCATCGTGGCAGAACCTGTGGCTTGTAAGCCTGCCCACGCTGGAGACCCTGAAGGTGCGTAATCGCATCCTTTGGTGAGTACTCCATGTGAACGTTGTTCTTCTGTGCGAAGATAGCGCACTCTGTCTCGTCGTAGATGGAGGAGCCTCCTCGTGGACGGTAGACCAGCCCGTCTGTCACCCAGATGACTGGGGACTTCCGGTTGATGCGTCGGGATACAGCGTATTCGATTGCTGGCATGTCGTTGCCGTTGCCTCCACGGAACCGAGGCAGTTTGCCTGCCATCTTGCCCTTGTCTGCGAGGATGAAGCAGTTGTCGCCCTCGTAGCCCGTGGAGTAGCCGAGGACGGTGCATCCAGGTGCCGCTTCCATCATTTCTCGCACCTGATCCTTGGAGAGTGACATGGAGCCTGAGCAGTCGATGAGTACGACGCCGCCGCTGGACTTGACAAACTTGTCAAACACACGACGGTCAGGGTCGGTGAGCATACGATGCATCCGGCGAGGGTTGCGCCCCATGTTGGATGCCACTCGTTTGCGCCCGATAGCTCCAGGGATCGTAATGGTGAGCGGTAGGGCCTTGAGTCTCAAGGGGAGCCAGTTCCCGATGCCGTTCTTGTCGATGCCTCCGCCTAAAGCTTGGTTAGCTTTTTCTTGGATGGCTTTACGGTCAATGGTCTGCTCTGTGTCAGCGAGTTCTTTAGCTTCGCCGTCGTCTTGCAGTCCCTCGTTGGTGTCACCGCTGCTGCCTTTAGGGTTGCCGTCCTCGTCGGTCTCTTCGCCGCCATCGCTGTCTGTGCTGTCGCCGGAGTCGCCGGAGTCGTCGGAGTCGTCGGAGTTCTCTGGCTCTGGCTCTGGTGGCCTCTGCCGGGGAGCAGGCATCGCTGCGATGGACTCGATAAGCATGGCAAGCTCAATAGTAAAGTTCATACCAACTATTGTAGGGCTTTGCCGGTTTTCCTCAGTTGACCCGTAGCGAAGTAGGGCCTCTCTGTCGCTGGTCAGGTTGGCACCTGCCATGCTCTTCTTGATCCCTTTGATCTGCTTCTTCTGGAAGGAGACAATCTCCTTTGCGATGTCTCGCAGAACGTCTGCCCACTCTGGAGCGTTGCGTCGGATACCGACGATCAGAGGGTTAAGGCTACCTGTGTGGACAGATGCTGCCACGGACCAGACGGCTTCTTGCCAGGCACCGTTGTCTGCCAGGATTTCTCCGTCAAACTTTTCGGAGCCTGTGACGAGTGATTTCATTGGGAAACCAAGCTCGTTTGCAATGAAGTTGACTCGTGCCTCTTCCGCCGCACGGATTGCTTCTGCGCCGGTGACATCGTTGATGTACGGGGTCAAATCTTGAGGTGAAACTTTCACGTGGATTTGCTCGTGCGCCCGAATGGCTTGAGCGAGCAGTGAGTCGTCAAGTGGGACCCTCATGATTCGTCCTGAGACCGTGATGTAGGGTTCGCCCCGGACGGCACGAACGTTAGCAACGTCCCATGCCCCCGTATTGCGAATGTCCTGACGGGTAAAGATTTCTGGCATTGGCCGGTTCTTTTGGTGAACCTCGTTGATGATGTTGGTCATATCATTCTCCTCTCGTAGATGATGACTCTGATTGTAACACAGGTGGTGAGTGGTTGTCAAGTCGAAGGTGAGGGGAAGGGGGCCAACCAAACCCCCCTCCCCTCGTTGTGCCTGATAGGGAGCGCCAGCACCACTCCGGCGCTCAGACCTATCGACTCGGCACGATCTTAGCTACTCTGAAACTGGTCGATGCGGATAGCCTCAAGGAAGGCATGTGCCCGATCACCGAGAATCAGTTCGGCAGCTTTCTCCTCACCCATTTGGTGAGTGAGCTTGTGCATGGACTGGAACAGTCGCAGTGACATGCGCTGTGAGCCTGCGTCGGCCATACGGTCGGCGTAGCCCCTCCAGTGGAGTGGGAGTGTCAGCAGAGCGTCAGGGTGCGGACGGTCGATGCGGACCCGGACGGGGAACCTGTCGGTCAGTGCCTCTGGCAACTCTTCGATCTGTTCCACGTTGGTCGTCATGATGACCGTGTAGCCAGGATTAGGGTAAGTTTTCTCGCCCGTTACTGGGTGCTCCCACTCTGCCGACTCTGCGGAGTCTGTCATATTGAGCAGGGTAGCGAATACGTCGCCGCCAGCCTTGTCGATCTCGTCTACGACCAGACGACCTCCGCTACGGCGTGCCTTGATGGCAGCACCTTCGATGTATTCAAATCCGTCCTTGCTGGGAAGGAATCCGCCCGTAACGTCCATGTTGGTCATGTCGTCGGTGCAGGTGAGTCGGTGTGACTCCTTACCCGGCGTCTTGTTGACGTGGAGTGCGGAGAAGGTCTTGCCGGTTCCGGGGGGACCGTACAGGATGATACGGTCTACGCCTGCGGCTAGGACCTGATTGAAGGTGTCCCAGCAGGTTGTCTCGGTGTCGGGGTTGGTGCTCATGGTTGGTGTCCTTTCGGGGTTGGTGGATTACGTTTGTAATTGTAGCAGGTACTCAGACGGCTGTCAAGTCGGTAGCGTTGTTTTTCTTGACCCAATCTCGCCAAGGTGTGTGGTCGGTAATGTAGCCGTCAAGGTCGTTGAAGCCAACGGTAGGCTCCTGATTCCATCCAGTCCAGACAATGCTAGGGCTGTCGTGCTCAACGTCGCCGGGTCGCTGGCTGTCACCGATGATGATGCCGTAGCCGGTGCTACCACCTTCCAGTTCGGTGAGGGTGTCGAAGATGATTCGGGTGCAGTAAGAGTCGTCCGTGATTCGGCCTTCCTGTTCTGCTCTCTGTAGGGCGTGGGCTACGACGTTGTTCACGTCACTGCCTCGCCAGTGGGTGTAGAAGTGGATAGCGGTGTCGCTTCCTTCGTGCTTGATTCGGATGGTTGCTCTATCGCCCATGATGGGCCTCCTTGTGGTTGGTGGTTGATTACGAACGTAAGTGTACTACAGCGTGATGCCGCTGTCAAATCGGACTACTAGATATCCTCGCAGGGACACCATCGGCAGTTTCTATTAGAAGTCAAAAATTGACGACTGGCCTTCCATTTCTTGTCTCAGATTTTCTTCAAGCCGGGGAGGCTGGCTACTATCTGAGTACATCCAGTCGGTCCATTCATCGAACGTCATGCCTACTGACTCCGTACCATGAGGGTGACCTGCGTCGTGATCCATGATGATCCCCTCGTGAGTGATGGTGATGCTCAGTGTCTCGCCGTCACCAAGGTCAATGGTGCCTTGCCATAGGCTCGTGTGAAGGTCGTTCACGTGCAGGGTGGGAGCGTCCATCATATTGTCCACACTTTGATGCGTCTAATTTTATCGACGGCATCAATGGATGTGGTCCACCACTCCATTTCAACATGCCTATCTGCCCAGAGGTTTGCATCTTCAAAGCTGAGGAACGGGCCGACGACCCTGGTGCCGTCAAAGATGTTACCCACGATGACTACGTGCAAGCCATTCAGCGTGTCGCCGTTGGCCTCTGCCTCTTCTACGATCTGGTGATCTTCCATCGCAATGCCGGTGTCGTCGGTGTTGTAGATGAAACACTCGTCGGCATCTAGGATGGTTCCTGTGCCGGGGTGAACGATTAGTGTGGTCTGGTCTGCTGGTGCGTACTTCATGTTGGTTCCTTTCGTGGTGGTGAATGACACACTGTACTACACTTCCCTACGCTGTGTCAAATCGTAGGGGAGAAGGGGAGCAGTTTAACCTCATGGCACTCGGGCAGTTATGTGCCCTATGCCTCGTGCTCAGGAGGGCGGGTGAGCAGTTTTGCCTCTTGCTCAGGAGGATGGATCAGGCTGTGGCGAGCAGCATCTCACGGGTGAGGCAGGTCAGGGCCTGAGCTTCAGCAGGGTCCGTGACGACCTTGGTCTGCTTCATGTCCTTGTTCTTGCCCTTGGTGCCTGTGTGGTATTCGTAGCTCTGAACCGCTTGGTACAGGCTGAAGGCGTTCTCACCGAACTTGTCGGCCTCTTCGCCGTAGAAGTACAGGATACCCTCACGACGGCTCTCAGCGTGATTGACGGCCTTGGTGTTGGCCTCAGGGTCGGTGATGAGAGGCGCTACAGCATCCAGAATCCGGTTACGGAGGCTGTGGGTCATCTGGAGACCCTTCAGCATCTTGGCGTCCGTGATAAAGGCGTCGAAACGATTCGCTGCCTCTGCCATGATCGCTGCCTTGCTGAACAGCATTTCATCGTGGTTCTTGGACCGCTTCTGGCTCATCTGAAGCTGACCCTGACCCTCTTGGTTGGTGCAGAAGGGGCGGAACGAGAATCCGATGGCACGGGTGGAGAACACGCTGTTCATGCTCGCCGTGTACATGATCGACCGGGTGATGCTGTCACCGTCAGCGAACGTGTACGGCTCGTCAATGTCCTGAGTGAACACGAGGATGGAACCGTGGTGCCACGTTTTCATGCTGGTCACCGAGTTAGGGAACATTGCCTCAGCAGTGTTCAGGATGGATTCGTATGACCCGCTGTAGAAGCTGGCTCCTGCACCGGCCTTGAGGACGGCCTGAGTGCCGTCTGCGTACTCACGGTAGACCGTGAACGAGTTCTTGTCTACGGTGCCGTTGGGAAGGATGGTTCCCGTGGTCTTGGGGATGAACAGTGCATCGGCGTCGATGGCTGCATCTCGTGCGTCTACACCGTTGGCGTAGTCTGTGTTGGTGGAAAGCATGTAACCCATTGTGTGACCTCCTGGTCGGTAGTTGTTATTACTGAAAGAACTTTACTACAGGTTTTGTGTCCTGTCAAGTCTTATCTCAGATTTCTTTTCCTTGGGCGTTCCAAAACTCAGGCCACTTCTCGTGGCGGTGGGCTTTGAGCGTGCGAGTTTTTTCGTATTCGCACTCGCACTCCCACTCAATGTGGGTGCATTCCTTGCACGGGCATTCCCATAGGGGTACTTCCGGCCCGTTGTCCGTGTTGCTGTTTGCGATGCATTCGATCATGACGATCTCCTCTTGGTTGGTTGTAGGATCATTATTACCGTCGTTTTTCGAGAACGACAACCTCGGCCCAAAACTTTATTTAGCAATCTGGATTTGCTTGTTGATGAGCCGTGCGAAACGGGCGGAGTAGACCGGTGCCTCGGTGTCCTTCTCCACGAACGATCCGTACTTGTAAGGGTTGTAGGTGGCTGCTGTAGGGGTCTCTGGGATCGCATCGACCAGTGTGCCTCTAACGTAGGCGTGAACGTTCTTACGGCCTTCACGGATGACTCGTTGACGGCTGGCCTCGCTGACTCGGAACGTCACGTCTTTCAGGTTTAGTTCTGGGGCGTAGAACCATACGACCCATCCGCCTTTACCGTTGCGGCGCTGCACGCTGAACTCTTTGCGGCGGAGGTTAAAGTATGCCTGAACTTCTGTCTCGGTGAACATGGTGTTTCCTCTCGGGTGGTGGTTGTTGTTAAACATTAAAGCATATTTCACTCACCCTGTCCAGTCGAATCGAAGTATCGTTACACAACTGTAACAATCGTACAAGTGTTCGGGCACAGGACGAAGGTGGGACAAGTGCAAGCCAAAACTCACAACCTACCGACACAAATGTTACCGAACTGTAACAATCGACCCGGCGCAGCCCCGGCAGCAGGTGTACTACAAAACGTATTACAAAGCAAGGCCAGAAAGCCCCGCTGCTGAAAGCCTGCGAGGCGGGACTAGCCCACCCCTGAGATTCACAACGGTATGCAACATTAGGCCGGGACTGGCCGACCTCACCAGCTTCGTGCCCTCATCTCATCCGCATCGAAGTATTCGGTGTGCTCTGGCCCACCGTAGGTGCGGTGGTCGTGCCCTTCCTCGCAGCAGAAACCTGCGTGGTCGTAAGTAACGACAGCGCCGCACTCCACAATCGTCCAGCGGTCTGCTTCGCAGGACGGTTCAGGGTTGGCGCTTGGAAGAGCGAAGAGCCAAGTGCAGGCAACAGGCGCTCCCGCTGCGATTGCATCAGCGTGGGCTTTGCGATCTAACTCTTCTCGGTTCATGCTTCCTCTTCTCTGTTTAGTACCCCGAGAGCAGCCGCCTCAGCAGGGAAGCGTTCGGTCAAAACCCGCAATGCTTTCTCGTAGCGGACGGCCAACGATTTAGACAACGACCCCGAACGTTCAGCCGAGGTGTTGTGCAGAATGTCAGCCATTTTCACGATTGCTGCGTCACGGTCCACGATCTGGTCGATGAACTCGCTGTATGTTTCGCCGTCTTTGCGAGTCACGGCGTCAACAATGGAAAGTGTGCGTTCGGAGAAGCCCAGGACCCGCAAAGCTCCGATAGTGATGTATGTGTCCTCAACAACATCGTGCAGCCAGGCGGCAGCAACAAGCTCCGAGTCGGAGGTTGCGTCACCGACTAGCCCAGCGACGTAAGCGGGGTGCAGGATGTACGGTTTCCCTGCTTTGTCGTAAACGTCAGCGTGGGCGACGAGAGCAACCTGCTCGGCTTGGTTAGACATTTGTTGTCCCTTTCTTTAGGGTGGGTGTTTTGCGATTGGTGCCCCGACAGGGAGTCGAACCCTGCTTTCCCTAAAACGTACATCCGATTTCGCAGAAGCAACTGCCGTGTCGGAGACTGCTTATGTTCTAAGGGTAACTGACCAGCAGCGGGGCTGGTAAGACACATTGTAACGCAAAGGGGGCAGGCTGTCAAGCCCACCCCCAAAGTTTCTCTAGTGTTCTAACTGTCAGCGGTCACGGACTAGGTGCAATACGTTCTCATCAACGATCTCACCGATGGACTCCATACCTTGCTCAATGGTGTGAGTTGTGAGCCATCTCCAGCCGTAACTTTCAAGGACGGTGGCGGTGGCTGAGCGCATGTCCTCTTCGCTCAGTGGCTCCAGGGCGTCTACATCACGATGATTGGCAATCGTATCGGCTACGTCCTCCTCACAGAAAACGGTGCCAGCCCAGTTGAACTCGGCTCTCATGGCATGGAACAACTGGATAGCCATGTCCTCATCTAAGATGTAGGCCATGTTGTTTGCTTTGATTGTGCGGTGTGTGTGATTCATGAAATGGTCCTTTCGGTTGGTTACATTGTCGATTGTACCCCCAAAGGGGGCAGGCTGTCAAGCCCACCCCCTCGCTAGGGACACCATTGTCAGATTTGATTAGAAGAACACTCAGACGCAAAAGCCTGCTTTCGTTCGGGCGATTTCGACATGCTGGGCAAACAGTTCTTCCTTCACGTCCCCTGCGATCTCCCAAGCGTCGTCGTCATCCCAATCAAAGTCATCTGGCATGTTGTCGCTAATGCTGCCTTCGCTTAGGGCCAGTTGTTCGCTGTCTCGGTAGATTCCTGCGCCGATAAAGTCCATACCTTCCTCAGCGTATTCAGCGTGGATGGTTACCGGATAGAGCCGGGAGATATTGGAATACAGTTCCAGCGGCGGTGACCATGCAGTGACCCCGCTGATGAGTATTTCATTATCGTATTTCAAGTATTCGGAGACTTTCATGCTCCACTTAGTTCCCCAGTTGGCAACGGACCATGTGTACCAGTCTGCGAACCCGGTCTGTCGTTTCGCACGCTCGGCACGCTCCACGGCGTCAGCGTGCTCCTGTATGCGTTCGGTGGCTTCGCCCGCAAGCTCCGGTGGCAAGTCCTCAGCAGTGAGGACGCCCGTAGGTGCCGGTGAGCGTGTGCCCCATAGCAGCGTAGGCATGGGCACAAGGTTCATGGGCTGACCGAGATCAGAGTCGTCGTCGTCGGCTCGGGCGTACCCTGCGCCCATCATAACGGTGTGTATCGCTGAGATGGTGGAAGAATCGCCCGTGATGCGGATGTTGTTGTTGCAGTAGTTAGGCATAGCGCCTCGCTTTCATGTGGTTGTGGGAATGGTGATGCCGGGTCGGGTCACTCTCGCAACCCGACCCGGCGACTGGCTCAGTAGTTTGGATTGTCGGCGTCAATGTCGTACTGATCGCCACGGTCTACAGCTAGAGCGCCGTACCCGTAGTCCTCAGCCATCTCAGCTAGGTCGTCCCTGTCAATATCGTCGTCAGCCTCAGCCAGTGCGGACATAATGTCGTCGTCAGACAGAATCTCTAGGGTTTCAAGAACGTCGTAATCGGAATCGGTAATCATTTCGTGACCTCCGTGGTCGTAGTGGTTGATAGTGGAAGGGTAGTGCATGGGGCGACTCCTGTCAAATCGGAGCCGCCCCATTAGATCACTTAGGCTGAGTGACCTTGACCGCCTTGACGTTGGCGACCTTCGTGAACTTGTCCACGACTGCCTGCTTCAGCCAGCCGCCCTTGACTGCCTCGTCTACGAGGGGCTGCTGCACGACCCGCTTGGTGAGCCGTTGGTGCTGACCCTCGGGCAACACTGCCTGCGCCGCTGCCTGGTCAATCGTGCGGCGATTCTGCTCTACGATAGCGACCTTCTGACCGTCAGCGAGCATGACCGCTTCGACGTTGAGCGCACGGAAGGCGTCCTCGGCCTTCGCTGCTTCGTCTTTGGCGAGCCGCAGTGCGGCACGGGCGTCAATGACCCGGCGAGCGGTGACTGCTGCCATCCGGTCGGTGTTGATTGCGAGTGTTGCTTCCATTTCGTGACCTCCTGGTCGGTTGTTGTTGGTGTTCACCTTACAGAAGGGGAGCGACAAGCGCAACCCCTTCTGAAGATTTATTTCAGATTTCTTCGTGGACCTCTGAGCCGCACATGAAGCACTCAGCACCCGCAGGCTGCACAATGTAGCAGCAGACACCCTCGGAAGCCTTAGACGGCGCTGTAGCCTCCTCTGGAGGACAGCCGCATGGCTCGGCATGAACGGCGTACCGATCAGAGTTGCGGAGCGACTGACGGCAGATGTTCGGATGCTCACGAAGTAGGTGCTGGAGATACTGGTCACGCTCACGGATGACGCCCTCGCCGTTGGCGATAGCTTCCTGCACTCGGAGGTTGATGTATTCGGTTTGGGTACTCATGGGATCAGTTGTATCACACTTCCGACAGCCCTGTCAAATATTCTTTTTCTTGACCCCGAGGTTGTGTCTCTCCACGAACACCTGTAGTCTCGTTCATGTACCAGTGAGGTACAATAGTTTCAACCACTAGATAAGGAGCCAGCAATGGCGAAACGTAAGATTAGAATTGAGATCACCGAGGCCGACAGCCGCAAGGCTATGGCTCGGATGAACTGGGAGCGTAGCGTATCGGAGATGGCTGAAGGTCGTCGCCAACGTGCTGCCACGTTCGCTGACCGACGAAAGAAAAGCAGTCGTGAGGCGTGCCGCAAGCAGAACCGAAACGAGTGGTACTGATGACCACAAGATCAGACGCCACGCCCCTGTCAATCGGGGATAGGTACTACCTCGTGGAATCCGCAGTAAACATGATCGAAGAAGGTCTAGAACTACTGCACGAGGAAGCTGTAGAGGAAGGTACCGACCCCGATGACTTTCATCTGTTAGATGCGTTAGAATGTCTCCGTACCACGTCATATGCAGAGCTATTGCAGAAGATGGTAAACGACAAAGAGGACGCTAGGGCGCTCATCACAATGATGAAGCAGAACACCCCCGATAACGACGAATAATCTAGAAAGGAAGCGACGAGGCCCCTGCCAGCAATGGTGGGGGTTTTTTCGTGCCCGAACCCGGCCAGTCCCGGCGAGGGCTACCTCAGACTTGATCGTGGCGGGACTTTCCTACCGTACACTAAAAATATGAGGTGTGAGCGTGATTACCAACGAACTTGGCTGTATCGGTCAGAATGGGAGATCGCTGACGAGTTTGAGGAACTTTCACTACTAGAATGTTGGGATTTTCTAGCAAAAACCATCTCATCTCCAGCATTTGTCAAGCAGTTCCCAAAAAGTTTCAACTATTTAGCGAAGAACTGGGAGCGGACAAGTCCCGCTGCTGAGGAGTATCGCCCTAATCGCCGCCTCGTGTATTTGCATCATGGTGATCGACGTGGAGGGTTGAAACTGCGGCCAGGTTACCGCCGACGACACGCCGACGCCTGTGGCTCTATGATTACGTTGCCCTGCTGGAGCCGTAATCGGTTGACGTTGTTGCATGAACTGGCTCACATTTGTTCTTGGTGTGATCTACCGCACGGTGAGTTTGTTTCAGATCATGGTAAAGAGTTTGCGGGGGTTTACCTGTGGCTAGTGCGGCGGGTGTTAGGTAAGCAGGTGGCAGATGATCTGTTGGCGGCTATGCAGTTGCATAAAGTAAAGGTTACTCCTCGGTAGGGACGCCATAGGGACACCATCGTAAGATTTCATTAGAAGCGCTAAAGTCTAGGGCCGGGACTAGATGGGGTCGAACAGGCGTTCGGTCTGGTGTAGGCAGGGTGTTCGGGCAGCAGAAAGGGGCCGACCCTTTCGGGCCGACCCCTTGCGTTGGTGTCACTGGGCTAGGCGTGATACGTCCCACCCAGCGATACTGGCACATTCCCAGCACACATTCGTGTCGTCTGCCCTAGCGTGCTGCTCGGTAACTAGTAAGTCCCACATTGCGGCTCCGCATAACGGTACGGGGCCGTAGGTGGCGTGCTCGTGGCTGATATGGTCGTTCATTGTGATTCCTTTGTTGTGGTTGTGACGGCGAATAGGGGCCGACCCTTGCGGGCCGACCCCTAGCGGGCCGAGTGTCAGCCGAACAGGTCGGCGTAGAGTACGCCCGCACCTTCGTAGCGCAGCACCTTGTTGATGCCTTGCTTGTCGGATACGGACCCCCACCCTCGGCTGATCGGGATAACGGTACCGTCGTCCTTAATCTCAATCATGCTCGTGGCGTAGTGCCCGATGACGACGGACCCGGACTCGGTGAGCGTGGCGTGCCATGCTCCTCCTGAGGCTTGAGCGGTACCGGTTCGTGATGTCCGGGCGGCTGTGGCAATTGCTTCTGTACGCATTTGACGTACCCCTTTCTTGTTGGTTGCTAGCTATTTAATCGCCGGTATTCGTGTTTCACAACCTGGCGGCAAAATATTTCCCCGATAACGCAAAAAACCCGCCCCGTAGGGCGGGCTTCATGCCTTACCGTTAGTTGTCGAATCCCATAGCAAGTTCGTAGCCCGTCATGTCGTCGCAATCGTCGTCCCATTCGGAACGGTTGGGACGGCTGTGCAGGTCGTCACGCAGTCGCTGCCCGAAGGCGTTGTAGATCGCTCCACATTCGTGCGTGAAGTCTCCCTGCCCCCGGTAGGTGTAAGCAACCCGGTTGCACTTGTCACAAGTGCCGGTGTACTCACTGCGGTCGCTGTTAGGTGTAAGTTTCATGTAGACTATTTAATCACCCGGCAACGCAAACCGCAACCCCCAGCGTGTTACAGTTATGTTACGGAATGCACCGGCACTGCGCTGTTAGGTGAGCCTAACGTGTCAAGCAATCGCCCTCCCGTCATCACAGCAGTATAAGCCTTCTCCACTTGGTCCACAAGAACACTTATACCCCACCAGAGCGACGGGCAAAATAGGTTGTGTTAAGTGAGCCTAACAAGGGCCGGTAAGCCCCGGCAGGGGAGATGGTAAATGCCAAGCGCTTCGGACGGTCGGAAAGCCCCGCTTTGGACAGTCAGAATGCCGCCAGAATGTGCGGCGGGACTATCGGGGGTCTGACGTTAGCGGCGGCTACCTGAAAGTGCAGGCCGGGACTGTCTGGGACTTATCCACACCTTTATCCACATGAGGAACCCCCGACCCCGCTAGGGGCCAGGGGCGACCTCAGTGCTCACCAACGGCGGAGGGCCACACGACCTCCGATGACTTTGGCACCTTTGACGCCGATGATGACGCCGTGCTCGTTGGCAGTTGTCACGACCTCATGTCGGTCGAAAGTATCGCAAGTGATACCCCCGAAGAACTGGCGAGTGTGACCCGTGGGCACGGCGATGATCCTCAGTCCGTTGTAGGACTCCAGAACCACCTCACCTTCCTCAAGGATGAATCCCTGGCGCTCGGCTTGCACCGTCACCTCATCCCACGTGTTTGATGTGTCCGTTGTGTTGAAGTATTTGAACATGCCTCAATTATGACATAGGTGTTAGGTAGGTGTCAAGTATTATTTAATATTTCTCGTGCAGGTTGCAAAACGTACAAAAACCTGATACGTTTATGGACATGAGCAACAACTACACCATGACCCGCTGCACACGG
>Ga0209631_10004546_pt1 | contig 15309 bp, 17 predicted proteins | sample COG_08_FD_184752 | JGI IMG/M metagenome (GOLD analysis project Ga0209631, IMG submission 184752) | Pelagic Microbial community sample from North Sea - COGITO 998_met_08 (SPAdes) (version 2) | ecosystem: Environmental > Aquatic > Marine > Neritic zone/Coastal water | place: Helgoland, sampling...
TGGTCCGCTTCCTACTCTTGTTGTATAAGCTTTTGTTATTCCTAAAATATAATTAATTTTATCAGGTCCCGATCCTGAGCCAGTTGCTGCCATTGCAGGTACAGTATTAGAGGATGTGACATATGGATAAGTTCCGTGATCTACATCTAAAAGTATACCTTGCGCACCTTCAAATAATATTTTTTTTCTATCATTATTAAATTGATCTAATTTTAACCAAACAGGTTGAGCAAATTTTAAAATTTCTGGAGCAATTGCTAATAATTTTTTTTTAAGATCATTTTTTTCATAAATTTTTTTGTTTAAGCCTTTTCTAATAGCATTATGATGCAACAAAACATTTTCTAATCTATTATCTAAATTACTTTCTGATCTTAAATCCATAACTCTAATAGATCTTCTCCCTACTTTATCTTCATAGCAAGGACCTATGCCTCTTCTAGTAGTTCCAATTTTTCCTTTGCCAGCAGCATCTTCTCTTATCTCATCCATTTCTTGATGAAATGGCAAAATAAGTGATGCGGACTCTGAAATCATAAAGTTTTCAGGAGTTACATCTACACCTTGTTTTTTTATCTCCTCTATTTCACCTAAAAGAGCCCACGGATCAATAACAACTCCATTTCCGAGAATTGAAATTTTACCTTTTCGGACAATTCCCGAAGGTAATAATCTTAGTTTAAATACTTTTTTATCTATTACTAGAGTGTGCCCTGCATTGTGTCCGCCTTGAAAACGAACCACAATATCTGCTTCACTTGAAAGCCAATCAACAATTTTTCCTTTGCCCTCATCTCCCCACTGTGAACCTACTACTACTACATTTTTCATTATTTAAATTTTTTATTTATAGTAAATGAATTTAAGTGATTAATTGGACCGTTTCCTTTTCCTAAGTTTAAATTAGATTTTATTGCTTCATTAACATATTTAATTCCAAGCTCACAAGATTTAATCAAATCTTTTCCACATGATAAATACGTTGCTATTGCAGAGGATAATGTGCATCCAGTTCCATGAGTATTTTTTGAACTATGCTTTTTACTTCTAAATACCTTGATAATATTTTTATTTAATAAAATATCATTCATTTGTTTTGAGTTGAGATGACCCCCTTTAATCAAAACATTTTTAGCACCTAAACTAATTAAGATTTTTCCAACTTTTATCATATCTTTAGTAGAATTAATTTTTGTACTTGTTAAAATTTCTGCCTCTGGAATATTTGGTGTTATTAATAAAACATTTTTCATCAATTGATTTTTTATATAAATAATTGCTGCATTATTTATGAGTTTTGCACCACCTTTAGCAACCATAACAGGGTCGAGTACTACTTTTTTTATTTTAATCTTTTTTAAAGATTTTACTACAGCTTGAATTACTTGCTTTGAGTGCAACATTCCTATTTTTACTGCATGAGGTCTAATATCTTTAGCTGAAAAATCTATTTGACTTAATATTTCTTTTGGTTTTATTGGTGATATTGATTTTAATCCTGTGGTATTTTGAGAAGTAACGGCAGTAATTGCAGTCATTGCATAACTTCCTAGTGATGTAACAGTTTTAATATCTGCTTGAATTCCGGCACCGCCAGATGAATCTGAACCTGCTATAATTAAAACATTTGAATTAGGTTTCATGTATTAATGAATTGTCTTTTTAACCATAGCTAAACATTTTTTTATTAAAGAAACATTCAGTGACTCGCACATTATTCTCACTTTTGGTTCTGTTCCTGAAGGTCTTACTAATAGTCTGCCTTTATTTTTTATAAGTTCGTTCGCTGCTTTTATAGCTTTTTTGCACTTAGGAGAGTTAACAATTTTTTTATCTCTTACTTTAATATTTAAAAGTTTTTGCGGAACTGATTTATAAACTCCAAATATTTCACTAGCTAACTTGCCTTTTCTTAAAGCAAATAATGTTTCCAAAGCAACTAATAAACCATCACCTGTAGTAGCAAATTTACCTAAAATTATATGGCCAGATTGTTCTCCACCTAGATTATAGTTATATTTTCTCATCATTTCTTTTACATATCTGTCGCCTACTTTTGATCGTTTGAAACTAACTTTCTCGCTTAAAAAAAACTTTTCTAATCCATAATTAGACATAAGGGTTCCAATTACTCCACCTTTCAGAATTTTTTTTTCTTTCCATCTTTTGCCAATCATCGCAATAATTTGGTCACCATCAATTATTTGAGCTTTTTCATCACACATAATAACCCTATCTGCATCACCATCTAGAGCAATACCAAGATCAGCTTTATATTTTTTTACATATTTTTTTAAAACTTCTGGAAATGTTGATCCACATTTGTAATTAATATTTAGACCATTGGGTTTGACACCAATTGAAAAAACTTTTGCTCCTAAATCAGAAAGTATTTTTGGAGCAGATTTATATCCCGCACCATTGGCACAATCTAAGACTATGCGCATGCCTTTAAGGCTAAAATCCTTTGGAAAATTATTTTTTAAAATTTGAATGTATTTATCATTACCGTCCTCAAGTCTTTTTACTCTACCCAGTGATTTTGGCTGAGATAAATGACTTATGGTCTTAGCATCAATTAAATTTTCAATTTTTTTTTCGATCTTGTCAGATAGTTTCAAACCATCGGGACCAAATAACTTTAATCCATTATCATGAAAAGGATTATGAGATGCAGTGATCATTATTCCAAGATTGGCTTTCATTTTTTTAGTAAGCATAGCCAAACCGTTTGTTGGTAATGGTCCTAATGTGAATATATGCATTCCAGCAGAAGCTAAACCTGATACTAAAGCTGGTTCAAGTGTGTAGCCAGATAATCGAGTATCTTTAGCAATAATTGCAATTTGTTTTTTTTTTTTTAGATTTTTAAAATATGTACCAGCCGCCAAACCAAATTTAAAAAATTTTTCTCCATTAATATTTCCTATATTTACTGTTCCTCTTATACCATCAGTTCCAAAATATTTTTTTTTCATTTATTTAATAAAGTTTTAAATACTAAAAGACCTTGTTTGACTTCTTCAACATTATGTACTCTAAAAATTTTAACTCCTTGTGAGAAAGAAAAAATTATTGATGATAAAGTTCCTCCAATTCTTTCCTTCGTATCATATTTTCCAGAAATTTGATTAATAAATCTTTTTCTGGATGTTCCTAGTAATATAGGAAAACCAAGTGAATGAAATAATGAAACCTTATTTAAGATCATCAAATTATGTTTCAACTTTTTTCCAAAGCCTATTCCAGGATCTAATATTAATTTTTTATTATTTTTAGTCTTTTTAAACTTTTCAATATTTTCCTCAAAAAAATCATAAATTTCTAATAGAACATGGTTGTATGAAGGATTAATCTGCATATTTTGGGGTGTTCCTTGCATATGATGTATTATTTTCCATATTTTTTTTTTTTTAATAGACTCAAAGGATTTTGGATCAAATTTAAAACATGAAACATCATTAATAATATCTGCCTTATTGTTAATTGAAAAATTCATGACTAATGATTTTCTTGTATCAATTGATAACAGGGTTTTAGGAAAATTTTTTTTAAATTTTTCTATTGTTCTTCTCACTCTTTTTAGTTCATTTTTTTCAGAAATAATTTTTGATCCAGGTCGAGTTGACTCTCCCCCTACATCAATAATATCTGCTCCTGCCTTTATCATTTTTTTTATTCTTTGGTTGGCTTTTTTAATAGAATTAAATTTACCTCCATCAGAAAAACTATCAGGCGTCATATTTAAAACTCCCATAATCAAATGGTCTTTTTCTTTTAAAAATTCTCTTTTTGTTATAATTTTTTTAATATCTATTGATATTTTTTTTTTGATTACTAAAGGTAATTTGTTTATGTTTTTTATATCTATTATTTTAGAGTTTACTTTTCTTTTATCTCTAATAAAAATTTCAATTTGATTGAATGATATTGAATCCTCTCCACAAAGTGGGAGGGTTAATTTCTTTTTAACTAATTTTTTTGAATTTGAGCCATAGAAAAAATTACACGCACGAGTGTAATATTTTCTCATATTTTATACGGCTGGCTTAGGTTTTAATCCTAAAGAACCAAGAGCAGATGAAGACTTTCCATCATCTTTATCGTCTTCTTTAAACGATCTAGTTGGTTTAATATCTCTTAAAATCAAATCTCTTATTTCGTCGCCAGATAAAGTTTCGTAAATTAAAAGGGCTTTAGCAAGTTTATGAAGATCATCAATTTTATCTGTCAAAATTTGTTTAGCTCGTTCATAACCTTTATCTACGATTTTTTTAACTGCTGAATCGATTTTTTTAGCAGTTTCCTCTGACATATTTTGACTTTTAGTTACTGATCTGCCAAGGAAAACTTCTTCCTCATTTTCACCATAAGCTATAGTTCCTAACTCTGTAGTCATCCCGTATTTTGTTACCATATTTTTTGCTAGTTTTGTAACCATATCTATATCTGAAGAAGCTCCAGATGTAACTTTATCATGTCCAAAAATTATTTCTTCCGCTATCCTTCCTCCCATAGCCACAGCTATATCGGAATGCATTTTTTCTCTAGTAACTGACAGCTGATCTCTTTCCGGCAATCTCATAACCATTCCCAATGCTCTTCCTCTTGGTATTATTGTTGCTTTATGTATTGGATCTGAAGCTTTTTCGTTTAAAGCTACTATAGCATGTCCGCCTTCATGATATGCTGTTAGTTTTTTTTCATCCTCTGACATAACCATTGATCTTCTTTCAGCCCCCATCATAACTTTGTCTTTAGCTTCTTCAATATCAGACATTGTTACGACTCTCTTATTTTTTCTAGCTGCTAATAGTGCAGACTCATTAATTAAATTAGCTAAATCTGCCCCAGAAAAACCTGGAGTTCCTCTCGCTATGGTTCTTAGTTTTACATCTGGACCAGTAGTAATTTTTTTAACATGCACTTTTAAAATTGCTTCTCTGCCAATTATATCTGGATTTCCAACGACAACTTGTCTATCAAATCTCCCTGGTCTCAATAAAGCTGGATCTAGTACGTCAGGTCTGTTAGTTGCAGCAATCAAAATAATTCCTTCATTAGTATCGAAACCATCCATTTCTACAAGCAGCTGGTTAAGAGTTTGTTCTCTCTCATCATTCCCTCCACCTAAGCCTGCACCTCTGCTTCTTCCTACTGCATCAATTTCATCTATGAAGATAATACACGGCGAATGTTTTTTTCCCTGCTCGAACATGTCTCTTACTCTAGAAGCTCCGACACCTACAAACATTTCAACAAAATCTGAACCTGAAATAGAGAAAAAAGGTACATTAGCTTCACCTGCTATTGCTTTAGCTAATAAAGTTTTACCTGTTCCTGGTGGTCCAATCAATAGTGCTCCCTTGGGAATTTTTCCGCCAAGACGACTAAATTTTTTTGGATCTTTTAAAAATTCAACTATCTCTTCAACTTCTTCTTTGGCTTCTTCAACACCTGCAACATCGTTAAAAGTAACTTTACCTTGGGCTTCATTTAATAACTTTGCTTTTGACCTTCCGAATCCCATCGCACCGCCTTTGCCTCCTTGCATCTGACGCATAAAAAATATCCATACTCCAATAAGCAAAAGCATTGGAAACCATGATAATAAAATTCCTAGAAGTGAAGGCATCTTATCTTCCAGGGGTGTAGCTATAATGCTTACACCTTTAGATGAAAGTTTATCTACTAGCTCTGGATAATTAGGAGAGTAAGTTTTAAATGTATTGCCGTCAGCTAAAACCCCAGAAATATTGTTTCCTTGAATTTGAACTTCAACAACTCTTCCAGAGTCAACTTCATTTAAGAATTTGGAAAATGGTAATGAATTTCTCTCTGATTTTATTTTATTCGGATCCTGAAACATATTAAACAGTCCTACAGAAAGTAAGACTATTATTGCCCACATAATTAGATTTTTGATGTTCATATATATTGTTTAAATAATCATTAATTTTTATATAACAAGTATATTGTAATATTTAATAAGTTGTAAATAAGACAAAAAGCAACCAAATTACCTTAAAAATTTAATACTTTTCTACTTTCAAGCATAAATTGTCGCCCTTTTTAAAAAAAACACATCCTCCTAGAGTGGATTTTTTAAACCCTATTTTATCAATACTTTTTATCAAGTAATCTACTTTTTTTGATCTTAGATCGTAATAATTCTTTTTTAAATGTTTTATAGACTCGTTAATTAAAGCCATCTTGGTATCTTTATTTAAATCTTTATATTGTTTAAAATTTATCAAAATCTCGTTGTTAGTTTTTTTAATTAATTCTTTAAAAATTTTATTTAAATATTCCTCTAAAGTATTCTTGCTTAGGGATAAATTCTGTATAGATTTAAAAATTTGTTCATACCTAATCCCTCTTTTTTCAAGAGGTTTTTTTAAACTTCTTACTTTTGTTCTCAAGTATTTTTCATTTTTATTAGACGGGTCTTTAAAATACGTGCCAAAAATCTTTTTAGAGATTTTAATTAAAAATTTTTTTTTTATATCTAACAAAGGCCTGAATAAACTAACCCGACTATTAATTTTGCTAAGTGATTTCATTGCGGACAGGCCCTTTAATCCACTTCCTCTTGAAAGTCTTATAAAAAAAGTTTCAACCTGATCCTCTAAATTATGAGCAGTTAAAAGAACTCTAACATTTTTTCTTTTACAATAATTTGTGAGAATATCATATCTGGTGTTTCTTGCCTCAGCCTGAATATTTTTAGTTATTTTTTTCTTATTTAAAAAAATTTTTAAATTTATGTATTTTTTTTTTAAAAGGTCTTTAACTTTTTTAGCCTCTTGATTAGAATTTTTTCTAATATTGTGATCAACTAACACATAATAAAACTTAACTTTCTTGAAAAATGTGTAAGCCTTTGTTAGGGCTACTAAGGCTAAACTATCCGGACCCCCAGAAACTGCGACTACATATTTTTTTTTCTTTAAAGTGTCTAATTTGTTTTTAAAGTTTAAGAATATAATCGATAAGTCTTGATAACCTTGAAAGCCGTTCTTAAGATTTACACTTGAATTTTTTTTGCTCATACTGAGCTTTTTGTAACACAGACTTGCTAGCTTTTGGATATTCTTTTTTAATACCTGAAATCATTTTGCATCCTTGATCCTTTTCTCCTAATTGAACCATAGTAATTCCTAACTTTAAAAGATTATCTGGAGCTTTGACGCTTTTAGGATAATTTTGATATCCATCAAGATAAGCTGTGGCTGCATCAGAATATAGTTGCCTAATTCTAAAAGTCTCTCCATACCAATACTGTGCACTACCAGCTAAATCGTGATCTTTATTTTTTTCTATAAATTCTTTTAAAGCAAATTCAGCCGTTTCATAATCTCCTATTTTCATAAAACTGACTGCAAAATCATATTGTTCATCTGCAGGTTTATCAGGGAGTAAGGACTCTCTTTTTTCAGGTTCATCTGCAATAACAGTTTTGGCGCTTTCTATTGAGTTAACTGATTGCTCTTTAGGTAAATTTGAAGTTTGGTAAGCTGGAGCCGCACCAAAATCTTGTGGTTTTGTAGATCCTGGAAGAACTGTCTTTTTCTTTGCTGTAGTGTTAGCTGTACCGTTTTCAATATCCGAAAATCTTAGTTGAGTATCTGATTGGATTTTTGTGACTCGTGTAGATAATTTATCTAATTTAAAATTAACTTCTTCAAATTTATTTGTAAGTTCTCTAAATTGTTCCTCTATCTCATTCAGTTTTAAAAGATGCTTAGTCATAATATCTTCATTCAAACCATCTGAATTACTTGAGCTTGGGGATTTTAAGGAAACAATATCTGAATTCTGATAAACAGCTTTTTCTAAAGTTTTTAGATCCTTTGTGATTACTTGAATTTGATCTGAGATGGCTTTTAAGAAAATCTCTTCTTCTTCCGCCAAAGCAGGATTAATCAAAAAAATTAATATAATTAGTGTTAAAAACTTATTAAGTTTTAACTGTGCAAACATAAGACTTTCTAATTTGATAAAATGGCAAAAAAAAGACCCCTTAATAAATAAAATTAAGGGGTCTTAGTATTAAATAAAGTATTAATTAGTTTACTTTAACTGTTACAGATCTTCTGTTTTGTGACCAAGCTAACGGAGTAGACGCTGGGTTTACTGGCTTTTCTTTTCCATAGCTTATTACTGAAACTCTTTTTCCTGAGATTCCGTAAGTCATTAAATAATCTTTAGCTGCATTAGCTCTTCTTTCTCCTAACGCTAAGTTATATTCTCTTGTTCCTCTTTCATCTGCATGACCTTCGATAGTAACATTAAGATTTTTATTCTTTCTTAAATAAGTTGCTTGTTTTCTTAAAGTTGCTCTAGAAGCAGTTGTCAAAGTTGATTTATTTGTAGCAAAAAATATTCTGTCAGGAACTCCAGAAGCCAAGAACTTAACTGTCTCTTTTCCTGTATATACGTCGCCGTCAATGTTTCCAGATTTTTTTGCTGTAGAACATGCGCTTAAAATTAAAGCAGCAAAGATAACTACAAATATGTTTTTTAAATTCTTATTAAATATCATTTTTTCCCCTAGGTTTGATAAGTGGTTTATTTCAAATTATTGAATATTATTCAAGTGTATTCTACACAAAATACTCCATTATTTTGATAAAAGTGAAGACCAAGATGGGTCTGAGGCATCAGTGCTTGTTTTTAGCCTTCTTTCATTATAGCCAGTAATATCAATAGACCATAATTTAGCAGAAAAGCCCTCTCCTTTTGAACCTGATTTTGTCTCTCTATAAAAAACTAAAACTCTTCCATTGGGTGACCAAGAGGGTGCTTCTTGATAGTAATTTTCTGTTAATAATCTTTCGCCAGTACCGTCTGTTCTCATTACGCCGATATAAAATCTACCTTTACGCATTTTTGTGAATGCTATTAAATCTCCTCTAGGTGACCAAACAGGTGTACCATAAATACCATTTCCAAAAGTAATTCTTTTAACTCCACTACCATCACTTCGCATAACATAAATTTGTTGTAAACCACTTCTATCTGAATTGAATGCAATAAATTTTCCATCAGGTGAAAATGAAGGAGATGTATCGATAGATGAGTGATCTGTTATTCTTTCAACAACTCTTGAGTCTATATCCATTGTATAAATATCTGAGTTACCATCTTTGGCAAAACTCATAATAATCTTTTTTCCATCAGGTGAAAATCTTGGGGCAAAAGTCATACCAGGAAAATTCCCAACTACCTCTTGAGTGCCAGTTTCAATATCAAGCAAATAAACTCTAGGCATATTTCTAAAATAAGACATGTAAGTTACCATTTGATTTGTTGGATTAAATCTTGGAGTCAAAACTAATTCATTACCTAAAGTCAAATATTTCGTATTAGCACCATCTTGATCCATAATTGCTAATTGTTTAACTCGTTGGTTTTTAGGTCCACTTTCTGCTACATAGATTATTCTTGTATCAAAGTAACCTTCTTCTCCAGTTAATCTTTCATAAATTTTATCTGAAATAATATGAGCTACCCTTCTCCAATTTGATGGTGTAGTTGTGAAAGCTAAAGCAGTCATTTCTTTAGCAGCTGCTAAATCCCAAAGTCTAAACTCAATTTTTAACTTTCCCTCTTTGACCAAAATTTTTCCAGTTACTAGCGCCTGAGCTTTTATCAATCTCCAATCTTCAAATCTTGGTTTTAAATGAGCTATATCTGGTTTTTGAACAAAAGCTTCTTTTTTTAGTGGATTAAATAATCCAGTAGATCTAAAATTGTTTTCTATTATTTTCGAAATATCATTGCCAAGTTCTTTAATTTTTATTCCTTCGAAATTTTCAGATTTAATATCAACATGAAGAGGTGAAATTGCTATAGGCAAAGGATCTAGATTACCTCTTGTAATATCGATTTCTATTAAAGCAAAAGAATTATTTATTATAAAAATATTTAATATAAAAATTAAGAAAGTTTTTTTCATTTTAACCTTTTAACATTTCTGTTGGATTAAAGTTTAGCTGTAAATCTTTCCATTTATCATATCCGGTTGGAGGTACTTTAAGCGGTTGACACAATCTAACTGCTCTTAAAGCACTTTCTGCCAACACCTTGTAAAATTTCTGTCCTGGTCTGTTCATTCTTTGGTGATCTAAAATCTCAGATTTCATGATTGTTCCATCTTTTTTTAATTGCAATTTAATTCTTACAAGCAAATCTTCATCATATGGTAGCCCTAACGGCACACTCCAACAACCAAATATTTGAGCTCTTAAGGCATCTTCTTGCGAAAGTGTTAGACCTGTGGCAAATGAATTTTTTTGACTGCTTTGAGTAATTTTATCTGTTTTTTTTTGTTCAACTGCTTCTTCCTCTTTTGCCTTATCAATTAATGCAGCTATTTGATTGGTGTCTACTATTTCTTTTTTTTCAAACTCTGATGCTTGTCTAATTTCAGGTTTAATTTCTTCGGGATTTTGTTTTTTTTTAACTATCTGTTTTTCTTCTTTCATCTCATTTGGAAGTGGAATACGATCTGGTTTTTCTTTTGCTTTAGCAGCTGGAGGAGCCTGCTCAGATACTAATCTTTCTACCTCTTTTTTTTTTTTCTCTTCAATTATTTTTCTAGCTTTTGGAGCGTAAGGAATACTAGTTTTATCTGTAATTTGAATTAACTCCATTGAAACTATAGGGGGAAGATCAATTGGTTCTCTTAACATAAATGGTAAACTTAAAATAGTTAATAGAACTAATACTGAATGAAAAGTAATTGAATAAATTAAACTTCTTAACATAAAACATCCTAATTTTTATATGGCTCGGAAATTAAAGCAACTTTGGAAAATCCTGCTCCTGATAGTGTTCCCATAACTTCTAAAACTCTTCCATAATTTATATTTTTATCGCCTCTTACGTATATTCTTGTGTCGGTTCTATTTTTTGCAATAGCCAATAATTTTGGGATCATTTTTTGATAAGTTACTTTATGCTCTTGAATATAAATTTCACCTTTTGAATTAATGCTTAAGGTTAGAGGTTCTTGATCATCAGGAAGCGAGTCTGCTGAGGACTCCGGCAAATCAACTTGCACACCAACAGTTAATAAAGGTGCCGTAACCATAAAAATGATCAGAAGAACCAACATTACATCCACGAATGGTGTCACATTTATCTCGCTCATTGGTTCTTTTCTTGAGCGATTAAAATTAAAAGCCATTGTTAAATTATTGATAAAAATCTTTTTGAAAAATTGTTTATTCTTGAGAAATATTTTTGGGAGTCATTATTAAACTTATTATAAGCTACGACAGCTGGTATTGCTGCTAATAATCCAAGAGCTGTAGCAAATAATGCTTCTGCTATTCCTGGTGCAACAATTGCTAAACTTGTATTTCTAGATATCGCAATTGATTGAAAAGAGTTCATGATTCCCCAAACTGTGCCGAACAGTCCAATAAATGGGGCAGTAGAACCTACTGTTGCTAAAAATGTAAAATTTTTTTCTACTTTTTTCATCTCGGTATCTGAAGCGATTTCTAATATTCTGCCTACCCTTGCCGCTTGAATTGCTGAAGATTGTCTTTTAGTTTTGACTAATTCAGCCATTGCAGATTTAAAAATAAGTATCGCTGGATCGCTTGAATTTGCAGGTAAGCTATTATTAAAGCTTTCTGCAGATTTTGCTTTCCAAAATTTTTTTTCAAAATCATCAATTGAGTTATTAATATTTTTAAATAATTTAATTTTATCAAAAATTAATGCCCAGGAAAAAATTGAACATGCTATTAATAAGATAATTACAAACTTAACTACAAAATCAGCCCTTAAAAAAAGTTTCCATAAAGAAAAGTCGGTTGCTCCACCTAATCCAACAACTTGAGCTGCTATATCTTGTTCCATTGGACCTGATTACTTTTAGAATGTGTCATGAATTTGGCGTTAATAATGAATTTGGGTTTAATTTTCTTCGGATGATCTTGTTTCACTAAAAAATCTGGCAATCAAAATTGCGTCAGATTTATTGACATCTTTTTTTTTTGAAAGCTGATTTGAGAGTTTTGGGTACATTTCTATAGCTTTTGTTCTGCTCGAGTCCTTCGAGGAGTTGATTAATTCAAAGTGTTTTTTCCATTTTGAAGGCCTAACAAAGAAAATTGGCAGCTCTAGAGCTGCACAAACTCCTTTAATAGCACCGAAAGTTTGACCAAAATTAAACATACTAGTAACACCTTGGCCAGGCATTGCATTAACCTGTTCAACAACAACAGACACTTCCTCGTTTAAATTGATGTTTTCTTTAATTAAACTAACAAGAAGCGCGCTATTTAACTGTCTTTTATTTTTTTTTCCCTCAGACATTACTGGCATATCAAATATATTTAAAACTTTATTATGTTCTAATACAGCAATCGCTCCACTCAAACCTGGGTCTATTCCAATAATTTTCATAATTGTAAATTTTTCAAATTAGCATTAGTAAATATATTTTGAACATCATCTAATTCCTCTAATGCTGTTAAAACTTCAATAATTTGATCGCTTTGATTTTTATCCAAATCAATGTAATTTAAAGGTCTCCATTCTATCGATGAATAATTAAAAGTTTCAATCTTTTTTTCTAATTCAGTTTTGATTTTATAAAAATCTTCTTTTTTAGTTATTATTTCATAAGTTTCATCTAAACTTACACAATCTTTTGCGCCTGCATTAATTGCAATTTCAAATATTTCATCTTCTTTAATTTTTTTTTTATCTATATGAATTATACCACAATTTGAGAACATATGAGTTGATGAACCGGATTCTCCTAATCTTCCACCATTTTTTTGTAACACAGTTCTTATGCTTGATGCTGATCTATTTTTATTGTCAGTTAAAGTTTCAATTATTAAAGCGACATTTGATGGTCCAAATCCCTCGTATCTTAAACTTTCATAATTTTTATCACCGCTCATCTCCGATTTACTAATTGCTCTTGAAATGTTATCTTTTGGCATATTAGCTTGTTTTGCTGCTTGAATAGCTGTTCTCAGTCTAGGGTTCATGTTTGGGTCTTTGTCTCCTAATTTTGCAGCAACTGTGATTTCTCTTGATAGCTTGGAAAATATTTTTGACCTCTCTTTATCTGCTCTTCCTTTTTTATGCTTTATTCCTGCCCAATGTGAATGTCCTGCCATAATTACTTAGCTAAACTCCCTCCATCAATTAAACGAACAACACTTTTGGCTAAACCCGTCTCAATGTTTGTTTCAACAATTACTCCTGATAAAGTTCCTTCTCCTTCTGCAGGAAAATGTTTTACAGCTTCTTTATCCTTGAGAAATTTTTTTATAGAATTTTCTTTGTTCATTCCAATAACAGAATTGTAATCACCGCACATTCCAATATCAGTTTGATATGCTGTGCCTTTATCTAAAATCCTTGTATCTGCTGTTGGTACATGAGTGTGAGTTCCAACAACACATGTCGCTTGACCATCAAAAAAATGTCCTGCTGCCATTTTTTCACTTGTTATCTCTCCATGAAAATCAACCACGAGAAAATCTACGTCTTTTTTTAAAATCATTTTTTTGCTTATTTTTTTTGCTTCTTGAAACACATCTTCTGTTTTTCTCATAAAAACGTTTCCCATAAGATTAATAACACCTATCTTATATTTTTTATCTTTTGTAAAATATGTCTCATATCCTTTTCCAGGAGATCCTTCCGCTAGATTTGACGGTCTTAATAATCTGTTTTCTTTATCAATGTAGTTTGTTGTTTCTTCTTTATCCCAAATATGATTCCCGGAAGTGATTACATCAATACCCTTTGCAAAAAATTCTTCAGCTATATTTTTAGTTATTCCCCTTCCATCATCAGCGGCATTTTCACCATTAACAATAATAAAATCAGTTTTGTATTTTTTAATTATATTAGGAAGTTTTTTATTTATGGCCTCTCTTCCTGAAGATCCCATAACATCACCTAAAATTAATATTTTCATTAATAAATTCCTTTTTCTGTTAAAATATAATTTAGCTTAACATCATTTTTATCAATCGGTAGCTTATGATATTTTTGAAATGAAAAAGCAACACCCACAGTTACAATATTTTTAAATTTTTTTAGATATTTTTTTAAGTATCGATCATAAAATCCTTTACCATAACCCAGTCTATATTTGTGTTTATCAAAAGCTAAAATTGGAATTAACATTAAGTTTGGTATTTTTATTTTTGTTTTATTAGGTTCTAACATTCCAAATTGATTTACAATCAAAGCTTGGTTTTTTTCCCATGAATAAAAATTCATGTTGTTTTTTCTTTCAATTGCTGGCAATAAAACATTTTTATTTTTAATGTAATTATTTTCTAAAAATTTAAGAACATTTAATTCAAAATTTGAGGGATAATATAAAGCCAGTTTTAAATCTTTTTTTTCAAAATTCGTCTTGATTAATCTAAATAGTGGAAAAAAGAATTTTCGATCAATTTCATAATAATTTTTTTTTCTTAAATGATAGTATTTCTTTCTAAGTATTTTTTTTTGATTCATCTACTGTATTTTAGACAGTGACTCTGTATTAGAAATTATTTTCTCCAATGATTGAGTTGTTTTATCAAGCATAGACTCATATAAAGAATTATTCTCATCGATTGTCTTTTTAAAACCATCTAATTCATCGTTTAATTTTTTTATTTCAATATCTTTGTTGTCTTTATATTGAATTGCTAAGGATTTTATTTCTTTAAATTTATTAGATATTTCATCTAATTTATTTTTTTGGTTAGTAACCTTATGTTTTAAATCAAAATATTCATCAATTAACTGTATGGTTGTGATTAATAAAAGTTTATTCTCTCCAATGTTGCCTAGCTTATCTTTTAATTCTGAATATTTTTTATCCAAAAATTTAGTTAGCTTTTTTAATGATTCTTCTTGTCCGTCATCACATGAAAGAAGGTAATCTTTGTTATTAAATTTAATATTTACATTTGCCATTTGTCAATTTCATTAACCAAGCTTTCGGTTTCTTGGCTTAATTCCTCGATATCTTGATTAAACCTTGCCTCTAATTCTGATTTTTTATTTACCTCTATTTGGAGTTTTTTTATCTTTTCTTTTAGATATTTGTGCTCTCTCATTAATTCTTGATTTTGTTTTTCAATATCTTTTTTTTTATTTGCTAATTCATTTTTTTCAGTTTTTATTTTTTCAAGTTCATAACTAGGCTGTGAATAACTTAAAGATATTGAATTTAATTTATCAATAAGCTGGTTTAAATTTTGCTCTTTCTTTTCAAAATTACTCATAAAGTTTTATAGCATATTATTGATATAGTGAGTTTAA
>Ga0209631_10004550_pt1 | contig 15295 bp, 14 predicted proteins | sample COG_08_FD_184752 | JGI IMG/M metagenome (GOLD analysis project Ga0209631, IMG submission 184752) | Pelagic Microbial community sample from North Sea - COGITO 998_met_08 (SPAdes) (version 2) | ecosystem: Environmental > Aquatic > Marine > Neritic zone/Coastal water | place: Helgoland, sampling...
CACAGATCATCGCACAGGCAAGCACAGCGATGCTCGCGCAGGCGAATCAATCTAAGCAATCTGTATTAGCCCTCCTCCGCTAATACTTTTGACTTAAGATGATTGGGGTAAACTATAGACTCACCTAAAAAGGGAGGATGACTTATGGAAAGCATTAACATGAAGACAATGCAGCCTAGCAGCCTTGTCTTGAGAGGAGCTTCTGACCAATCGGCGCCACCTCGTGATGTTCAGACTAAGAAGTCGGTGGCGGCAGATATAGTCTCGGCTTCTAACATTCGATCTGATCGGATTGAGGAGGTGTCGAATTCATTAGCCCTGCAACGAACAGAGAGCGGTGAAAAAATCGAGAAGCTGCAAGAGGCACTTGCCGATGTCGTTGCAAGGCTGAACGAATCAATGAAGAGTAGCAGCAAAGAATTAAACTTTTCGGTTGATGAAGTCTCCAAACGCATCATGGTATCGGTGACTGATAGAAGGACGGGAGAGGTCATACGACAAGTGCCCTCCGAAGCGATTCTTAAAGTTGCTCACAATATAGAGGCGTTAAAAGGAGTAATTTTTGACAAGAATATCTAATGAGTCACTTAGCTGACCATGTTGATAGAGGGTAAATTCTATTCCCTATCGACCTGGAATGCCGGTGGATACAAAGAAGTCGCAGAGGTCAGAGAGGTCAGAAAACTCACACTTTCATTTTTTGAAGGAGACTCAAATGACTGTAATTAATACCAACATTGGGGCTACGATTGCGCGTAATGCGATCACAACCAATGAACGGTCGATGGCGAATTCGATGGAGCGGCTATCAACCGGCCTCCGGATAAATTCGGCCGGAGACGACGCTGCGGGTCACGCAATATCCAGCAGAATGGCTGCAGATATTGCAGGGCTCGATATGGGCGTACGCAATGCTAACGACGCAATTTCTATGATTCAGGTCATGGACGGCGCGACAAAAGAGATAACGGACATGCTCGTTCGCATGAAGGAGCTCGCTACTCAGGCTGCGTCCGAAACCTATAGTGATTCTGATCGCGATAATCTAGATCTCGAATATCAAGCCCTGGAGGCTGAGATTACTCGCATTCAAGAAAATACTAAATGGAACGGAATGGCGCTACTGGACTCGGATGCGGGGGCCAAAGCTATTCAGCTCGGCTCCTCTGCGGTTTCTTTCACTTTTGTTGATTGGTCCATTGCCTCAGGTGCGCTTAGTGATATCGCTGGTGAAGACCTGCAGACCAAAGGAAATGCTGTAACCGCTCTAGGTAAGGTCGACCTTGCCATTACAGACGCGACTGCCGAGCAAGCAAAATTTGGCGCATGGATGAACTCATTAGCTCATGCCGCTGATAACTTGCTTAATGTCTCGGCTAATACCGACCAGTCACGTAGCCGTATTCAGGATGCCGATTACGCGGTTGAAACGACTAACTTGGCACGCACTCAGATTATTGCCCAGGCGAGTACCGCGATGCTCGCACAAGCAAATAATATGAAGCAGACCGTGTTAGCGCTGCTTGACTAAGCGTCAGCATTGCTAGTCTAAAGAGATGAACCCACCCTTTGCGCAACAGGAAAGTAATGCGCAAAGGGTGGTTTTTTGCCAACGACATTTCCTGTATTGCTATCTGCAATACGGTCGATACTTAGTATTAATCTAACCTTCATTCTAACGTCAGAAAAGACCCCGCCTCTAGGATGACCCCATGCTCCGAAAAACACTCTTTGAACTCGTCCTCGTTATCGCTTTTGGCCTCGTTATTGGCCTGATCATGGCTGTTGCAGCTAACCTTTTTGTTGAGGGGGTAATCAAGGCGGCTGACTTACGTGCCGAATGGGCTAATTTTTCTTTTCTAGGTCAGACCTACTCCTACTCTAGCGTGGTCTTCCTCCTTGCCGCAGCAAGCCTTGTTGTTGGTCTTAAGCATCTGCTGAAGCTTCCTGGGTGGGCAGGACCCGCAGACACTATCTATGCAGCTCATAGTAGAGCGCAAAATCTGGATGTGAAACGAGGCATGGCCTCAACGGTTGCGGCGTTCATTACCGCCTGTGGCGGCGGCTCAGTGGGTCAATACGGCCCCCTCGTGCACTTTGGCGCGAGTATAGGCGTCCTCTTTCGCCGGTTTCTGGATAACCGATTTGCGCAGGACATTTTTATAGGGTGTGGTGTCGCCGCGTCGATTTCTGCCGGATTTAATGCCCCGTTAGCGGGCGTTATCTTTGCCCATGAGGCGATTCTTCGACACTTTTCGCTTAGGGCCATTGCGCCGATCTTCGTTGCGTCGATTAGTGCGGACACCTTCGACCAACTCCTCTTTCCCAGTGCCGACACTACGTTCCAATTAACTCAATCAGTACCAGAACTTATTAGTATCGTGCCTGTCTTTATCTTCCTCGGTCCTTTGCTGTCGCTTGTCGCTATTCTATTTATGCGCTCGCTGCGATTGTCTGCAAAGTTTGCGGCAAACTACCCCTATTCGAAGAATCATCTTCCGTTTATTGCGGCCTTTGTCTGTGGCTCAGTCGGCATTTTTATTCCAGAAATACTCGGCATTGGCGTCGGCACGGTTAATGAGCTTATCGCTGGGAACTTTACGCTTGGCATGGTCGTTGTTTTGCTTATTGCCAAACTGACGATGACTGCTTTGTGTATTGGCTTCGGCCTTTTTGGCGGTGTGTTTTCGCCTGCCCTGTTTATTGGTGTGGCGGCTGGGTCGCTGGCAGCGACCCTTCTCCAATTCGTTGGTATTACCGAGATTGATCAGGTGCTTATGGTGTCGTCGATGGCTGCGGTGAGCGCGTCGGTAATCGGGGCTCCTATTTCGACAGTAATCATCGTTTTAGAGCTTACCGGGTCCTATGAATATGCCGTCGCGGCAATGATTGCAGTGATTATTAGCAGCCTGGTGACCCATCGCCTCTTCGGCTTGTCATTTTTTGATCGCCAGTTACTCGACCGCGGCATTGATATGACCCAAGGGCGTGAGGCGATCTTACTTAACCAAACGCCTGTGCTTGATTGCACGCTATCTGACTATGTGTGGCTAAGTGAGACGACTACAGGGCAAGAGGCCTTCTCAACAATGAGCGAAGCCAAACTCATGGAAGCGTATGCATTTAACGAGGCCGGCGACTTTTCAGGAAAGCTGGATCTGTTTGGCGCTCAGGCAGCCGGCACCGAGCCCATATTGACACAGCTCGATAGACAGCCAATCGCACTAATCGAGACAGACTCCCTACAGACAGCCATGGGAGTGGCAAGCGACTTTGTTGGTGAAGGCATTCCTATTCTCAATGAATCAAGGCAGCGCTTGGTCGGAGTCGTCACTGAGGGCGATTTATTTCATGCGGTTTTGGGCGCACAAACCAGCGTCCGGAAAATCGAGCGCGCATGAACGAGGCCCCGCTATGTACCCTGTTAAGGCCTCTGAGTCAGCATACTCAGCCATGGAGCAACAGAGTTAATTACGCTATTCTACGACCCTGCATTCTTGTTTAAGGATTACCAACTCATGCCCCTGCGCGGTCTCCCTCAATTCCGGACTAGCCACTCAGCCACTCAAAGTTTTACACGCCGCGCGCTCATGATTTTTGTGATTATTAACGCGCTTTGCGCAGCCCAGTCAGGTTTAGCTCAGGACGAGAACGAACGTCAATTCGAGGCAGGGCTCGCCGCTAAAGACAGGGGTCACCATGCCACAGCAATGCGTGCCTGGCTGCCACTTGCTGAAGCGGGCGTCTCCGAAGCGCAAAATAATATGGGCCATATGTATGAGGAGGGGCTTGGGGTCGCACAGAATTACGCAACCGCCATGGAATGGTATCGCAAGGCTGCTGAGTTAGGCCTACCCGAAGCGCAACAGAATGTAGGCCTGCTCTACTACTATGGCTACGGCGTTGCAGAGAACCCGCGCGAGGCGGTACGTTGGTTTCAGATGGCTGCAGACCAGTCTCTCGCGGAGGCAGAATATATGCTTGCCCTCGCTAGCCAACAAGGTAAGGGCACGAGCCTCGACTACACAAAAGCACGAGGCTTGTTTTTAAGCAGCGCGCGAAAGAACTATGGTGATGCACAACTCATGTACGCGTACATGCTTCAGGCAGGCGAAGGGGCAGACGAGTCTAATGCCGAAGCGGCGTATGTGTGGGCAAAGATAGCCGAAGAGAATGGGGTAGAAGCGGCGCTGGATATCTGGTCGCTTTCCGCTGTGTTGTTAAGCAACCGTGAGATTGCCAGAGCCGAAGAGACTCTGGCACTTTGTCGGGCCGAAGGCCTCGACGCGTGCCCCCACGAGTGACGCTTTAGTCTCCCTTAACGACGATTTCGATGCGCCGGTTTGAGGCTCGGCCTAGTGCTGAATCATTGGAGGCGATTGGCTGCGTGTCAGCAAGCCCCATGACTACCATGTTGCCCGGCGGGACATACTCCTCTCCTAGCAAATAATCAGCGACACTGGCAGACCTCGCAGAAGACAGATCCCAGTTATCGCGATACCGGCTTCCAAATGCCAGAGGTACGTTGTCGGTATGGCCTTCGATTTGGATCAATCCAGTAGTCCCAACAAGCGACGCCCCGACATTATCTAAAAGCCGCTCAAAAGACGGTTGCAAAAGCGCCAGCCCGCTTGCAAAACTTCCTCGCTCCGCAAGTCGAATGATGATGAGATCGCCGTCTCGTTCAACTTCAGCAAGACCTTGGCTGATTTCAGTGGATAAATTGGCTCTAATCTGCCTGTATTGATCGTCTATACCATCAAGCCTGATCTGCTCCGCGCTGCGACCACCTGCTCTCGACGCGCCATTGCTGTCTGCCTCTGAAGACTGAAAGGCAGTGCCAACGACCTTAACCAGTCCATCAACTTTAGTTTGAACTGACGCGACTTTCGACAGCACTTGAATTATTTCTTGATCGAGCTGTCCGGGTGCACCCGGCGCAAGCGAATCATTGGTTCGAACAGTCACAGCACCGTTTTCAATAGCAACACTGACAGATCCATCCGCTATTTCTTGGGCGAGCTCTTCCTTGACCTCTTCAAGTGTTGCGTTGGTGGTAGATTGCCCTGCGCCAACGTCATTTCGTAACTCTACGTCTTTGGGCTCTTCATCTGTCTTTTGTTCTTCAATGGTTTCCATTGCTGTCGGCTCAGTTCTTGCCGACTTGTAGTTCATTGCCACGATATTTCTTGCTGTGGGGGCTTCGATTACCGCGGCTATAGTTTGCACACCAAATTTGGTTTTCATTGCACCCGCTACTTCTTTGTATTTAGGAACATTGACGTGGGCAAAAGACAAAATAAGAACGAAGAATGCCATTAAGAGTGTCGCCATGTCGGCAAACGTCGCCATCCATGCTGGTGAACCCGCTTTACACGGCGGGCACTCTTCTGGAGGTGGAGGAGGTTCTTTCTTTACAGGTACGGCAGCCTCCTCCTCTAAAGGGAGTTCTTCGACGGCCTCGACGGCTTCAACAGCGTCGAGTTCTGCAGCGTCGTCGATGTCTATAGTCGCTTCACTCACATTAAGCCTCGTGTTCTATTCTTATGCTCACTGGTGCATTGCTTGCGTTATTCCGATGCGCACTCTGTCTGCTATGAATTAGGAATCTTGATTTCGATACGCCTATTCCGCGTTCGTCCAGCGGGAGTCGAGTTGTCTTCGATTGGCACCGTGTCAGCGAAACCAACGACTTCGAGCTGATTTTCACTTAATCTAGACTCATTTCCTAAATAGGAGGCGACCGACGCAGCCCGTGCCGCCGATAAATCCCAATTCGAATTAAAGGTCTCACTAAAGCCGATAGGCACATTATCTGTGTGCCCTTCAACGCGGACTTTGCTAGATCCCTCTTCAATTGTATTGCTGATTTGGGCAAGGGTTGATAAAAATCCCGTTTCGAGCCTCGCGCTGCCCGACTCAAAAGAGCCTTGGCTCGCGATGCGGATAACGATCATGTCACCCTCTTCTTCCACTTCGAGTAGCCCCTGCTCTATTTCCGCCTTGAGATCAGCACGGACTTCCTTTATTCGTTCGGCACTGTCACCGTTTGTAGTCGAGACTAACGTCGAGTCACCGCCGCCGATATTCGCTGCCGCCGTAGGATTAGAGGTGATCGCGATGCCTATTTCAGTGGTTACGAGAGATTGAACTTCGGTTACGATAGCGGCCACATCGATGAGCGCTTGGGTAGCAACACCGTCAACCTCTTCCCCTACTCCAAAAGCGTCACCGCCTTCTTGGGATCGAATCATGCTGACCACAATCTTTTCGCCGTCTGCTGAAACCTCAACCTCGCCTTTTTCTATTTGTTCAGAGAGGGCTGCTTTTACCGCTTCGAGCTCCTGCAGATAATCTTGAGAGTCTGTTTTTGTTTTCTGAATCAAAAATTCTTTGTCGGGATCAAGGGCGCGTTGGCGCGGATTGTCTATAAGCGTTCTTTCTGCGTCGGCGGGAGTAAAGACTTCGGCAACCATGCTTCTGGCGGCGGGAATAGTGATTTTAGGTATTATTTTTTTAATACCAAAGGCGTCTTGAATAGAGCCATTAATTTTTTCGAATTTAGGTAGCTCTGTATCGGAAAAAGAGAGCAATAAGACGAAAAAGGCCATAAGGAGCGTAGCCATGTCGGCAAACGTAGCCATCCAAGCGGGGGCTCCGCCTTTACACTCAGGACAATCCTCGCCTTCATCATCGTCATCAGACGAACCCGCTGCAGCCTGTTCAGCAGCCGCTATCGCTGCTTCAAGCTCAGCGCCTTCTTCGAACACCTCCTTTTCGGACGCGTCTTCCTCGACTTCTGCTTCTAATGTCGCTTCTTCGGCCATATTAGCGATCTTACTTACGCGTTAGATTCAGTGAGCGCAGCACGCGCTTTCGGTGCAACGAACGACGCTAGCATATCAGTAAGAATACGAGGGTTACCCCCTCCCTGAATAAACACGGCTCCTTCAATAATGAGCTCACAATTCGCTGACTCGATGTCGGACTGAGTACCAAGCTTCATCGCGATGGGCAAGCAAATAACATTAGCCAGAATCGCGCCGTACATGGTTGTTAGCAGTGCCGTCGCCATTGCAGGACCGATGGATTTTGGGTCGGCCATATTGCCAAGCATGATCACCAGTCCCACAAGCGTCCCTATCATTCCCATAGCAGGAGCAATTTCTCCCCACGCACTAAAAATATTTGCGGCATGCTTATGCCGTAATTTCATTATTGCAATGTCGCGCTCTAACGTTTTCTTGATCATTTCTGCATCTGAACCATCCACGAGCATTCCAACCGCTTTTTCCAGAAAAGAGTTGCTGATTTCTAGCCCTTCTAAAGCAATCATCCCATCTTTACGCGCGACTGTCGCGAACTCAACTAACTGCACGATAAGCTCTTCGGGCTTTTCGAGCTTGTTCTTAAAAGTCTTACCCACTACTTTGAAAGCGCCGAGAAACTCTCCAAGCGACGAACGGAAAAGTGTTACAGCTAACGAGCCCAAAACAACAATCAACACAGAGGGAGTGTCCAGAAACGCAGAACCATTCTCGCCAATCGCCATTGCAATAAGTCCAAACGCGCCTAGAAGGCCTACAATAGTCGCTATATCCATTTTTAATCTCCAATACTGCTTATATGGTTATGCAGGGCAAGTGCTCTACGCCCAGCCAATCACTTAAATATTTTTGCGGCCCTAGCCAATAGTGAGCCAATCGACTCTTTTGCTCGCATTGTTATTCAAAATCCGCAACAATTTACGCCGTAAATCGGCAAATGCCCTGCTTAGCTTTAGAGCCTGCCCCCTTCTCAGGCAGACGGGGCCTCGCGCGACTGTGGTTTGCTTAACCCTCTAGTCTACTAATTTCGGGACTTCTGATGAATTTTCAAACATTTGTCTCTGCACTAAAGAGAAAAGAACTTAGCAACAGCGTTCGCGTCCTGATAAGGACTAACCATACGTTACGTGGGGCTTACACGCTGATCATAGCCCTATTATTCTCGGGATGCGATAATTACCGCGCGCCGGAATCCTGCTACGACTATTTCTCAAACAACACAGATCTGAACTCTGAATATGATGAGATTGGTCGAGGTCTGCTCACTCACAACCCTTCCCAGACGACATGGCTACGTTGTCCCGCAGGCATGAGCAATGGGCCTCGCGGGAACTGCCGCGGTGAACCTCTTGCCATGACCTTCGCCGACGCCAACGCCTATGCGCAAGAGGTGGCTGACAAATCAGGCAGGGAGATACGCCTACCCACTAGCGAAGAGATGCGGCAACTCTTCGTCTCACAGTGTAATAATCCTGCCATCGACGTTCGAGCGTTCCCCGATATTCAAGTCGATAACCACTGGACCTCTGATGCGAGTAGGACCAACTCCCTGCTGGCGTGCGCTGTATATACTTACCAAGGGAACGTGTCATGCCGTGAGTCCAAAGACACGCCATACCCCTTCCTACTTCTGATGGAAATAGACTAAACCGAGAGATTGAATTTCCCGCCGACTCGCGAGGCTTTTAACTTAGCTGCCGTTCCGCCCTGGTTACTGTCTTTGCCAGTGCGATTAGTCGCCTCTTCCCCGAGGCCTCCTCTGTCGATTTGTCCTGAGGCGACTTGTGCAGGTCTTTCCTCGCGCGCAAGGCAAGGCTGCCCGTCGGCTTCTAGAACAGCCTCAGAGGGCAGTCGTTTCGAGCGAAAATCCATCTTGCGGCAGCCATAGGGCCACTGCTTGTCCCAGGTTATATAAAAATGAACGCAGCCATAGCAATTTGTCGTCGCTGCAGATGTGGCTCTAGACAAGCTATTTCCTCAGATATTCGTCGTAATATTTCCACGCGACTACCACAATAAAAGCAACCAAAGCGACGGTTCCAGCGATGCTCGTGCCATCGACCCCTTGCAGAAAAGTCAGTTCAGGCCGCGCCCAAATGAGCGCGATAATCGGTACGCCGAGCATAAGATACCAACGGATAAAATTACATATCGCGCAGTCTTCATTGTTACCGTTAGCCATTTCGTCACCGCTCCTGGCACGTCTCAATGGCCCTCTATCTGGGCCAAAATGCCAACTATTAGTTCTTATACATGTTTTCCATCGCTGTAAATTGACCCTTGAGATAATCTCCAGTGCTTTTACTGCGCTGAACCAGGCTTTCCATCGCCGCGAATTGCGTGATGTATCGCTGCTGAGTCGCCGCGAGTCGTTTTTCGAGATCCTCTAGTCGCTTCTCGTAGTCGACTACTTTTGTTTCTGCCGACACCTGCCTGCTCGTTATGGCGCCTGTGCTTGCAAGCATGTCTTTAAGCACTAAGCTCGCGTCCAGAGCTAAGCCTTTGTTACCCGCATCGAAGTCTGTTTGATTATCCGTATCGGCGGTAAGCATAGTCAAGATGTCACTCAAATTACCAGCCAGTGCCGCTGAGAACGTTTTCTCGTCAATGGCTAGATCACCGCTCAGCTTAACGTTAATGCCTAAGTCTCGAAGCTTAGACAAACCGCCCGACGCAGTTGACGAGTCAAGATCTAATAAATTCTTTACCTGAGCCTGCACCATCGACACGAGCGATTTATCGTTCTCAAGTGCACCAGCTTCGCCAGTTTCCTCATCAGTAGTCGTTAACTCCGTCGCTGTCTGCCGAAACGCATTATAAGTATACACAAGGTCGTCAATCGCAGCGCGAAGAACCGAAGTATCATCACTGATGGAGATCTTAATTGGATTTGCATCAACCGAGGTTAACGAAAGCTCCAGCCCCGGAATGACATCAGTTAACTTATTGGTCGCTCGTTGAATTAATCTCAATCCGTTCATTGTTACACTTGAATTCTGAGCAGTCTGAAGTTTCCCCGCGTTGGCCCCCGTGCTGTGTATCGTTGCGTCAGATGCGATCGTAAAGTCGTTATCTGTACCAGTAGCGCCCTCGTAAAGTATGACCCACTCTGAATTGTCTGTGTCTCTCGCCACTACTCGCGCTGTTATGCCAATATTTGCAGCATTAACGGCGCTGACTATACCTTCAGGCGTGTCTGTCGTTACACTAACAGAACTTGTGACAGGCGAACTTGACCCGATTGAAAAGTCTATGGTGAAAGGCGCACCACTGTTGATTAATGAAGACTTGCTGCCGAACGCCTTGGAGCGAATGATCGTGCCCGTAGCCAACTGATCAACCGTAATATCGTAGCTGCCTGTTCTTAACTCTGCTTGGGACCCGATGCTCACAGCTGCTGTCTCAGGTTTTGGATTAGTAACAAGCTTATTGGTAACGTCGCTGATATTCTTTAAGTTATCGAATGCGGTCTTAATCAGCGCCACACTGCTTTTAAGTGATCCGTAGCCAGAGACGCTTACCGAAGTTTCTTCTTTCTTCTTCGTAAACGAGTCTATTCTGGGCTGATTCTCAGCTTGCGCGAGAGAGGTAGCGAGCGCTTGAATATCGACACCCGAACCCAGATTCATTGCTTGAACAAGTGAGCTACCTGCGCCACTCGCTGCACTAGTTTCGGCCATGATTACTTCTCTCTATCATTTAATGAAAATATTTATGTGTGGCAACCCATGACGGTTTTGTCTGTCATGCTGATCTAGATAAAGTTAAACAAAGTCAGTTGCGAGACCTTGGCAAATGTACTTTGAGCCGCTTCGAGAGCAAGCATATCTGCTGACAGTTGGGTTATCGCCTTCGAATAATCAAGATCTTGTGCTTCCGATAGTAAATTTTCATAAATAATCTGCTTATCAGCAGCAATATCTTGGCGCTGGGAGATCAAGTTCTGGCGTACACCTAGATCAACAATCTGTGACCCAAGGTGCTTGGATAAATCTTGGATCTCACCCATTGCCGTGCCAAGATCAGCGAAGTTATTTGATTTAAGCGCTGAAACAAAATCGGTCATAATGTCGAACATTCCAACCTTTGTGGTCTCACCATCCGCCACACGGTCGAAATTACCCGCTAGACTCAGACCAGAAGTATTAAGTTTAAGGCTGTGTCCGCCCTCTACTTCGAGACCTACCTCGGCCTGATTGCCTTTATATTCCGTTTTGCCCGCGTCATTGGTCACAAACGGCGTCGTCGTCGACGCAGTACCTGCAAAAATATAACGCCCGTTTATGTCGACGCTGTTGGCCAACGCTTTGACTTCAGTTAAATAGCCTTCGGCTTCCGTAGCCATTAAAGTCAAGTCGTCCGCAGAAAAAGTCCCGCTTCGTGCAGAGATAGCTATTTCCTGCATTCGGTTAACCATATCCTGCATCGCACTAATCGAGCTCTCTTCCATCACTAAACGATTGTCTATTGATTTAAGGTTTTCGACATAGTCGTTCTGCTTTTGAATAGCAGACTGGAGGCGCAGAGTCGCTGTTGTCGCATCGAGATCCTGGCTTGGCATTACCGCTTTCTTGCCTGAGGCAAGTTGTGACTGTAGCTCGGCTATCTTAGACTGCTGCGTACTCATCTGCTTGTTCAGACTTGTAAAATATTGGTTTGTCGAAATTTTCATGAGCTATCAACTATCCATTAAATTCATCTAGGCGCGTGAACGCGATCATTATCGTGATGCTGAGAGAATAGTGTCGAATAATTGACCAGACACTTTGATTATTTGAGCAGCAGCCTGATAGGCTTGCTGAAAGCGAATGAGGTTTGCTGCCTCGTCGTCCAAGCTTACGCCTGATGCCGCATCTCCAAGCGCCACAGCATCGTCGTAGACCACTTCGAGCGCTTCGGCGGACATTTTTGAGAGCGAATTCACGCTGCCGATGTTATTCACCAATGTGACATAGGTCTGAACGGGAATCTCACCGCTCTCTAGTCTCTGATTCTGAATACCGGCTAACGCGAGAATATTGGTGTTGTCGCCAATTCCGCCCGCATTGGGTTTTATTGTATAGACATCACCTGTTGAGGGCGCTTGACTAAACCGTAATCTCAGATCGCCGTACTCAATGTCCTTTGCTGACTCATAGGTTCTTGTTGCAAGGAGCGTATTTGTCGTCGTATCTCGAATCTCAACCTGCGTTGCAGACACAAATTCAAGCTCCAAAGGCTGCTCGAGCATCAACTCTGACTGTGCATTAATGTCGCCCACTCTGTATTGAAGCTTTGCCTCTGTCCCTGCGCCCGTCACATGAACCAACAGATCTTCTGCTACCTCTTTGTCACTAGTCAGTGTTGTCGCCAGGCCTATTTTAGCCAGATCTTGAGCAGTGCCGTTACCTGACCAGTAATCCGAAAAACCAAAATTGATATCGTCGCCCTGGTAGTAAACACGTCCAACAACGGTCCCATTACCTCTGCCTAAAAAGTTTGTTGTCTCGTTGAATGGGCTACCCAAATCAATGTTGTCGCCTTCAAATCCACCGACGTTTTTGATAATTAAATTACCATCACGCGCGATCGACGCTTCGACATTTGTAACACCAGATTTTGCATTAATCAGAGAAACCAACTCGCCCGTGGTGGTAGGGGCAGCGTCGAATATTTTCGAATTATTAATACTGAGACTTCGAGTCGAATCGAATTTCTTGGGATCGATAGTAATGACATTGCGGGCCGTCGCAGTAACCTTGGTCGTACCGCTTATCGAGTTCGCCCATGTGGCGACATCGGTTGCAGACAGAGTCTCGCCACCGGCGAGTTCGAGCGCCCCTAAAGACGTCCCGTTCAGTGTCAAATCGCCATTGTCGATCAGGTTAATCGGCGTCTCTGAATTATTTTTCTGCTTAGGTAGACCAAAAGAAAGCAATGATTCTTTTGCTGATGCTCCTAAGGTGAAGCTTGTGTCTAAGTACGCAGCGTTGCCCGTTTTATTGACGTACTCTGCCAGATACGCGGCTCCGGCTTCCATCGTCTTCGAACTCGCAAGGCTGGTTTTAAAGGTCGCGTCAAGCTCGGTGCCAGCGAGATGATTACGCTGAGAAGTAAATACTTGAATCGCTTCATCCGAAGACAATGAGGGATGAATAGTAATCGAGAACCCGTCACTACCTTTCGGTATTCGTACAGCTGGCTCGCTGGTATTAGCCTTCACCGTAGCGCTCTCTAAGAAATTTGGTCTCACCGCTGCATCGAGCGTTGCTGTGCTTAGCGTCAGTGATTTTGCGTAGCCATAGTCAAGGGAGACGTCAACAAGCTTTGAGTTGTTTATGCTTTGCTGAACTACAAGACGGCCAGAAGTGGCTATTTGCGCGATATCAGTTATGGCTACGCTTAAATTCTCGGATACTCGCAAGGCGGGATCTATGAACACGCTTCTACCGTCTTTCGGACTTTCGGATAATTCAATTCGCAAACCTGCATGCTCGAAGACCGCTCCGGAGCTCGTCGAAGGCTTGACGCTACTAACAGCCCCCGTTGCTTTGTCGGTTACGAGCCACGATCGATCGGCGCTGCTCCAACTGGCGGAAAAAGCACCCGCGGCGGGTGCACCGTTTGTTATCTGCGTTGCCGTGACACTCGCGTCTAGCTTCCCATTCTGCGATGTAGCTTTGTAAGTAGTTGCAAGGCTAAAGAGATCCTGACCTATCTCATTATTATGGTTCATGCCGCCGGCATGAACGGTGTTCACCGAATTGACTAGCGATGAGACGAGAATGTCGATGTCGCCACGCAATGGCTCGAACACGTCATCTCGAAAGTTCAACAGCCCCCCGATTGAACCGCCTTTTATTGTGCCTACATTGATATTCTCACCATAGGCATCGAAAATGACGGCGGATGGTGAGCCCGGCAGGGTCGGGAATGTTGCAGAAAGTGTTTTGGCTTCGTTACCCTCTACAATATTTGTGTTATCCGTTGTACCAGCCAATTTCACATCGACACGACCCGCCACGTCAAACGTTAGATCTAATTTTGCTAACTTTGACATCTCGTGCATCAGATGATCACGCTGATCGAGCATTGCCGGTGGTTGTAATGATTGCTTGGTGTTCTTGCCTAACTGACGATTAACCTGTGCAAGGCTCGCCGCAAGCTGATTAAGCGTTTGCACATTCTCAGAGATCTCTCTTTTCATCTCAGTATCAAGCGCGCCCAGATCGCCTACTACGCTCTTAACTCTTGAAGAGAAGAAATTGGCGGAACTTAAAAATTCTTGCCGATAAGACTGTTCCGCAGGGTTAGTGCTGAGCTGTGTGGCTGAAGAGAAGAATTTATCGATAGCCGATGATAAGCCGCCAGTTTCTGAGCCCAGTAGATTAAGTAATCGGTCCGTATAATTGACCATTGGCTCTTGCGAACTCAGGGCACTTTGTGAAGTTCGAATATTGGCTTCAGCGAATTCATCATAAGCGCGTTGAACGCCTACTAGTCTCGCGCCCGTTCCCAAATAACTCACACCCATCTGCGAAGGGGAGTTTTCAGCAGTTGTTACTTCCTGCCTCGAATAGCCCTCGGAATTAATATTGGCAATATTATTACTCACGGTCGACAGCGCTTGCCTATACAGCTGCGTCGCGGTCGCTCCGATGGTAAGTAAATCAGTCATATTACCTGCTCAATTACAGAAAGTTAACGTTGTCTTAACCAGTATCTAGTCAAATTTTCGTGGTCTTGCGGGCTGTAAATTTACGACTGGCAATGCCGTAGGCACCTCTTGTGCTATGACAGTTCCGCTTCGCGCCGATGTCACAGAATCGAGCCAATCAGCGATACCCAAGCTTTGACGACCTGCCATAACCTTAGACACTTCGTCATAGAACATGTCGTCAAAAAAATCTATCGAGTCGCTACGCAAAAGATCACTCTGCATCGGTTTTAAAGACGCCTTCATTGAATCTGTCATCATCTTAAGAAAAAGTGATTCGAATTCTTCTGCGACTTTCTGATTTACTGACCCTTGATCGGCACCTGCTTTATTCGCGGAGCCTTTTAGCGCTGCGAGTCCTGCGAAATCGTAGGCACTCGACACCGGCATACCAATATTGCTTGCCATCTAAATCACCACCAATTGCGCTTTTAAGCTGCCCGCTCTTTTCAGCGCTTCGAGTATTGAAATTAATGCAGACGGCGAGGCGCCTACTTGGTTAACTGCGTCAACGATGTCCTGAAGCTCTACTCCAGGCTCCAGAAGAACCATTTGGTTCGTAGGCTCCTCGACCGTAATCTCCGCGTTTGTCACCTCGACAGTATCGCCTTGTGCCAGATCACCAGGACCCGGCTGGCTTACGTCATTGAATGCCTCAACCCGAACCATGAGGGTGCCGTGCGACACCGCCGCTGCACCGACTCGAACCGATCTGTTAATCACTGTCGTTCCTGTTCGAGAGTTGATTACTACGCGTGCCATCGGCTCGCCT
>Ga0209631_10004553_pt1 | contig 15289 bp, 16 predicted proteins | sample COG_08_FD_184752 | JGI IMG/M metagenome (GOLD analysis project Ga0209631, IMG submission 184752) | Pelagic Microbial community sample from North Sea - COGITO 998_met_08 (SPAdes) (version 2) | ecosystem: Environmental > Aquatic > Marine > Neritic zone/Coastal water | place: Helgoland, sampling...
GGATCTATTATTATCAGCATAAATTATCTTACCCGACATTCCCTTTTCCTCTACCCTACCAATGAATCTCACTGCTCCATAATTAAAGTGCGCAGTGTCATTAATAGTAAATGAGATTTGATCCCTTTCAATAAAGAGATTTTGCAGTGAAATTGAAACACTATCCTTTATTAGTTTTCCTGAAAATGTCAGCTCATTTTTATCAATGTCTAAAGCCCAGGTTCGCTCTTTTTCTTTCAGTGTCCATAATCCTGCATAGTGATTTATAGGTTCGGGAGATAATTGAAGCTCATTTCCTTCAATCCAAACTGATTGCACTTTTGAATCATCATTGAAATAATTACCATTAGTTATAACAAGATTAGCAATGTAGCCAGGAGCAATCTTTCCTAAGCGCTTTGACTGTCCAAAAGCTTTTGCTGGTACGGTAGTTAGACTAGCAAGCGCATCAACTTCACTGAAACCTCTTTTAATAGATTTAGACAGGTTTTTTCTAAAATCTTTTTTGTTTTTGAGTCCACTAGAAGTAAGGGAGTATTCTATATCTTTTTCGCTAAGTTTTTTCAAATTATCAGGAGCCATATCCCAATGTTTGAGTTGTTGGGTAGAATACTGTAGAGCGCTATATGGGTTTGCAACTTCAGGTTTGGCAGGATAATTAATTGGTATAATCATATACCCTTGATTTAATTTATTTAATCTTCTATACTCGTACCCATTGCCTTTGATCCAAAGCTTAAGTTCAAATTCATTTGCAATATCGTAAGCCCTATCTATGTACAGCTCGTTTTTTGTCTCAAATATAAATGGCTTGCCTTTATTTAGAGAGTTTCCAAGTGCATCCAATGATTGATCGAATTCAATTTGTTCGTTACCATCAGGATATTTTGAAATTACCTCTTGCGCCTTACCATACCATCTTGCATCTATTAAGCCTTGGCGAATAAATGCAATAGCTCCAAGTAAAGAGGTAGGGTATTCCTTTGCTCCCCATCCTCCAGATTTGAATTCAACAGCTTGCGCAATATCGTTTGATAGCACTTTAGGTTTTTTGTTGATATTGACAAGACTTGAGCGTCCTTGAAAAATCCCACCATTAAGTGAAAGATGTGCACTTGTAAAGCCAAGTTCTCTTAATTCATTTAGCTCTTTTTCATTAGGTGAATAATACTCACTAGCTTTTAGATGTGAGCGCATATTTGAATTCCAGTGCATCTCAAGAGAGGCAGTATCTTTTTTTGATTTAACATCCATCCAGCTTTCTATAAAGCCGGCATATATATGCTTTCCTTCCATCTTTATAACAGTTGTTTGCAAAGGAATTTTAACGTTTTTACCAACCGATGAAATAATCCCGTTCTTTATTAAAACAGTACCGTTAAATATTGTTTTACCTGGTTCAGTATGAATTGTTGCATTTGTCAATGCCCATGTTCTTGGTGGATTTCGGTGCAAAGATTTTGATGGGTTTACCTGCGCGGATAATATGCCAAAGCAAAATATCAAAATAATGAGCTTTTTAATTGTAAAGTTATTCATTAAAAATTTGATCCTTTTAAATGTGTTGATGTGATTTTATGAGTCAGATATTCGTAGGCACTATCTACGGAATTACAAAATTTAAAATGATTTACATCCGTTTCTGAAATAACCCCTTTTTCGATCATATAATCCCAGTTAACGATATTTTTCCAAAACTCTTCATCGTAAAGCACTATAGGGATTTTCTTCTTTAGTTTTTGCGTTTGAATCAGAGTCAATGCTTCCATTACTTCGTCCAGAGTACCAAAACCTCCTGGCCATACCACTAACGCTTTTGCTTTATAAAGAAACCAAAACTTCCTCATAAAAAAATAGTGAAAGTTGATTTCAAGGTCATCTGATATCCATTTATTGCCCGATTGCTCAAAAGGAAGACTTATTGATAAGCCTATTGCGGGACCATTTGCTTTTTGAGCTCCTTTATTTGCAGCTTCCATTATTCCAGGACCACCACCCGAAGTAACAACAAATCTTTTCTTTTTACTTTTTAGTTTACTACTCCATTGTGTCATTCGAAAAGATAGATCGCACGCGTCTTCGTAATACCTGCTCATTTCCAAGTTAGTCTTGAGAGCTCTAAGCTCTCTGTTTGAAATATTTTTTGAAGCCTTTTCTAATTCTAATTTGGCAACTTCGTTTGATTGAATTCTTGCCGACCCAAAAAAGACAAGAAAATCCTGAATATTATTTCTCTCAAATCTTTGAAGTGGGCCATAGTATTCAGATAAAATTCTTACGGATCGAGCCCCAGGACTCCCTAAGAATTTGTTATTATAGTAAAACCTGTCTTTATTCTCTTTATTCATCTTGCCTGCTTTTAATTAGGCCTAAATTAGTTTAGGTTAATGAAAAAAAAATAGATAAATAACATTCTGAGTTGAATTCCTTTATATATAACGCTAATTTAATCTAATTAATATGACTTCAGAATTCAAATTATCTCCCTCAATTTTATCTGCAGACTTTTCAAATCTACAATTAGCGCTAGATCAGTGCTCAGAAGGTGGTGCTCCTTGGATCCATGTTGATGTAATGGATAATCAATTTGTACCAAATTTAACTATTGGTCCACCTGTAGTTAAGTCTCTAAGAAAAAGAACCCAAAAATTTTTAGATGTTCACATGATGGTTATTAATCCTGAAAACCTTGTTGAGCCTTTTGCTAAAGCAGGTGCCGATATGATAACTTTTCACATAGAAGCAACGCATAGCCCTTCTGAATTAATAGATTTAATAAAATCTACAGGAAGTCAGGTTGGTGTTTCTTTAAAACCCTCAACTCCAGTTTCTGACATAGAGCCCTTTTTTCATAAAATTGACTTGATTCTTGTAATGAGCGTTGAGCCAGGCTTTGGTGGGCAGGGATTTATAGATGGCTCTATAGATAGAATAATTGAAATTAAACAAAAACTCGTAGAGCAGTGTTTACAGGATCGCGTTTTAATTGAGGTTGACGGAGGTATAAAGCTGCATAATGCAAAAGAAGTTGTTGATGCTGGTGCAGATGTTTTAGTAGCTGGTTCTGCTATTTTTGGAACGGAAGACCCTATTCAAACAATTAAAGAATTTTATAAAATATAGTGTCTATAGAAATTTGAGAACTTTTAAAGATATTGATACCTTTGCAGAATGGGAAGATGAAGAGAAAAATCAATTTTCCCTAGCCGTAACAAAAGGCTTAATTATTGATATGGTCCGAAAAGCTAATTCTGGCCATAGTGGAGGACCAATGTCTTCTGCAGATTTTACCCAAATACTATTTACCGAATACCTTAATTATGACCCAAATAATCCAGATTGGTTCAACCGAGACAGGTTTGTTCTTTCTGCTGGTCACGAATCTGCATTAATTTATGCCTTACTGTATCAAATTGGCTGGCTAGATAAAGAAGATATCAGCAGTTTTCGTCAGCTTCACAGTAATACGCCAGGGCACCCAGAGGTAGAAATTCCGGGAATTGAAGCTACTACTGGTCCACTTGGACAAGGTTTTGCCATGGCTGTTGGGATGGCCACTGCAGAGTCTATGTTGCGCGCTAACATAAAAGAATATCATGATAAATTTGATAATATTTTTAATCATTTCACATATGTTGTTGCTGGTGATGGTGATTTTCAGGAACCAGTCACTCTAGGCGCGGGTTCTATGGCTGGTCACTGGGGTTTGTCAAGATTAATTGTCTTTTACGATTCGAATAATGCTCAAATTTCAGGTAAAGTAGGTAGGTCAGACTCTACCGATTACTCACAAGTCTTTGAAGGACTTGGCTGGCATGTTCAAGAAATTGATGGACATGATCATGGTAAAATTCGTGAGGCTATAGAAAAAGCGCAGGTAGTTGATAGGCCAAGCTTAATTATCGGCAAAACGATTATGGCAAAAGGTGCTGCAAATGTTGAAGGGGATCATGAAACTCACGGCGCACCACTAGACTATGCTGAGATTAAAGCTACTAAAGAAAAACTCGGTCTTTCTGATGAAGAATTTTATTTACCTGATGAAGTAAAAAATCATTTTAAAATACGTTTTCCAAAATTAGTTGAAATGTCAAAAGAATGGAAATCTTTTGTCAAAAAAGCGCGATTAGATCAAAACTTTGATCATTATTGGAAAATGTTATTTGAAAACGCTAATCCAGACATAGAGTACCCAGTTTTTGATGATAATGTCGCTCTAGCGACTCGTAAAGCATTTGGAGTAACTCTTGAAAAATTTTCTGAGCAAATTACAAATATTGTCGGTGGATCTGCTGATCTTGAACCATCAAACTATACCGGAAATTTTGCTCAAAAGTATGGTGATTTTTCAAAAGAAAATAGATTGGGACGTAATTTAGCTTTTGGCGTTAGAGAATTTCCTATGGCAGCTGCGATGAATGGGATAGCGCTTCACGGAGGACTGATTCCTTTTGGGGGAACCTTTTTGGTTTTTGCTGATTACGAGCGACCTGCACTAAGGCTTGCCTCTATTCAAAAATGTGGAGTTATTCATGAATTTACCCATGATTCATTTTGGGTGGGTGAGGATGGTCCAACGCACCAACCTATAGAACAAACAATGTCTTTACGGGCAATTCCAGGGTTTAATGTTTTTCGCCCAGCTGATGCAAAAGAAACAATCGCATCATTTAAGATGGCGATAGATAGCTCTAGTGCCCCAAGTGCGCTTCTTCTCACTAGGCAAGGTGTACCTGTATTAAAACAATCTATTGATTACGTAATTGATGGGGTTGGTAAGGGCGCTTACGTTATAAGAGAAGAAAATATTCCAGAATTAATATTTCTTGCTACAGGATCTGAGGTGAGTTTAGCGATGGATGTAGCTAGTAAAATGTCTGATAAGAGAATTCGGGTTGTAAGCATGCCTTGCTGGGAAATTTTTGAAAATCAATCTCAAGAATACAGGCAGTCAATTATTCCTAATAGGGGTGCTATGAAAATTTCATTTGAAGCTGGAATAACTTTAGGTTGGGAAAAATATATAGGAAGCACAGGGTTAGCTATTGGTATTGACCATTTTGGAGCCTCTGCTCCAGGAAAAGACCTTGCACAAGAATTTGGATTTACTCCACAGAAGATTGAATCAAAAATACGACAGCACTTGGACCGCCTGTTATGATGATTCATCTTGCAACTGACCATGCTGGATTAGAATTAAAAGATTCTATAAAAAAGTATTTAGTTGAAAATGGCTACCATGTAAAAGATCATGGTGCATATGAATATGACGCGCTTGATGATTATCCAGACTTTATTTTTCCATGCGCCAAAGCTGTTGCTGAAAATACCGAAAGCAAAGGAATTATTCTTGGAGGATCTGGTCAAGGCGAAGCTATGGCCGCAAATAGAGTCAAGGGTGTTAGGGCAGCTGTTTTTTATAATGGCCCAGATGAGATTATTAAGCTCTCAAGAAAACATAATAATGCAAACGTATTATCCCTTGGAGCACGTTTTATGAAAGAATCAGAAATTCATCGCGTAATAGAAGTTTGGCTTAAGGAGCCATTTGAAGGAGGTCGACACGTACGAAGAATTGAAAAATTAGATGATTAACTGCTTTCAACTTAAATTAAAAATAATTTAATGTTTGGCACATCGGATCAATTATTAAATAATCTATTATTTTGGATTTCAAGAAAAAAGTGGCTAATCGCCACTTTTTTTATAAGTATCACAATTTTTTATTTACCCACAGCTGAGGGACTTACAGCTGAAGGCCACCGAACTCTTATCATTGTTGTTACCGCTCTAATATTAATTATTTCTGAATCAATTCCTATTCCCGCAGTAGCGCTCTTGATACTTATTATGGAAGTAGTCCTTGGTATAGATACTCCTAACGGGGTTGCTTCTAGTTTTATGAGTGATGCAGTATTTTTTATAATGGGGTCACTGATGCTTGCAGTTTCCATTGTTCATCAAGGACTAGATAAGCACTTAGCTTTAATGATTGTTAGGCTTACTGGTAATAAAACTTGGAGAATTTCTTTTGGTTTTGTTGCAGTTTCAGCGATTATGTCTTCGTTTATAGGCGAGCATACGGTAGCGGCTATGATGTTGCCTGTTGCTCTTTCACTTATAAAAAATTCGGGTATTAGTATTGATAGATCAAGTAAAATATCAACACTGCTACTCTTTTCAATAGCCTATGGATGTGCATTAGGATCTATTGGAACCCCGTCCGGCGGCGGTAGAAATGCAATTATGATTGGTTATTTTTCAGAATTTGGTTTGGCAAATTTTTCTTATTTAGATTGGATGAAATATGCCTACCCTATGCTTCTAATTGAAATACCCTTAGCGTCAACTATATTGTGGTATACTTTTACTCCTGAAAAAAAAATAATGGATTCAGCTGTAAGAAAGCTAAAGGTGGATGTTACAAAAAGTGGACCTTTAAATAGTAATCAAAAGCTTTCAATAATAGTTTTTGCTCTTGTCTTTATGGGTTGGATTTTTTTAAGCCCAAAAATTGGACTAGGTATTGTTGCGCTATCAGGAGTCTTTTTATATCTATCATTTAGATTGATTGAGTGGAATGATATAGCATCAAGAATGAATTGGGGAATTGTAATACTTTTTGGATCTGCTATTTCTTTGGGAATTCAAATGAAAGACACAGGCGCTGCAAATTGGCTCGCGCAAAATTTTTTAGAATTTTTTCAATTATTTGTTACCGATATGACCATTGTCAGCTGGTGCTTTTCTGTAGTGCTATGTTCAGTGATGACAAACCTTTTAAGCAATGCCGCTACCGTTGCTGTCTTAGGACCAATTGTTCTTGATTTAGGAGTGGACCCAATTATTATGGGTATGGCAACCTCAGTCGCTTCAGCATTTGCTTATCTGACAATTGTTGCATCACCAACCTGTATGATAATTCATTCTACAGGTTTAGTTAAATCAAGCGATTATTTCAAAGCTGGCTGGAAATTATTTATCGTTTCGATTGTTTTATTGTTTTTAATCTCATTCATATATTGGCCTACACTATCATGAAGATTTTAATAGCAATCAGCAGTAAGAAATACTCTACCCAAACTCTTGAAGTTGGAATGAGAGTTGCTAAAGCATTTAGCGCAAAAGCTACTATTGTTGATGTGGGAGGTAAAATAAACCAGTTTAGCTTGAAAGAAGTAGGAGTGGCACAGGAAAGAATGGAGTCATGGGATATTGATAGACCTGGGATAGATGTACTAGAATGGGCTTTTGATTTTTTATCAAAAAATAAATTTATTGAAAAAAATGAAATTGAGGCTGGTTTTCCAAAAAATACACTGATTGAGCGTGGAGGAAGGCGCTCTGAAGTATTTTTAAAAGGAACCATATGCGATGACGTCAGCCTTATTTTAAGAAATGGTGAAATTATTGAAGAATTAATAAATGAGGTACAAAAAGAGGTTTATGATGTTACTATAATTGGAAAAAGTCAACATACAAAAAAAGATTACGAAATTAGTCAATATATTGATAGCTCCATATTCATTGTTAATAACTATGAGCCTAAAAAGAAATACAAAGTTCTTTTAGCTGTAGACGATTCACCAGGTACTAAAAAAGCAATAAAATATAGTGTTCGAATTGCTCAAGCATTTAATATTGGTGTAGATATCATAACAATAAGTAAAAATAATGAATTTCGAGATAGTTATAAAAAAGCTTCAAAATGGGCCGCAAAATTTTTACGAAGAAATAGTATAAGTTTTAGTAGCTCGTTTGAAATAGGTGATCCAGTGGACATTATTACTAAAAAAGCAGGAACAGACCATATAGTAATTATGGGATCATCATCAAGAAACCCTATAAAAACTTTTTTTAAAGGTAATAAGCCTCTGAAGGTTTTAAAAAAATCTCAGAGTCCAATTTTAATTGTCAAATAAATATACATAAGGACAAATTACATGCTTCAAGATTTAGGATTAACCATACTGACTATACTTATTTTAGCTATGATATCAATACCTCCATTATTATTTCTAGTTTGGTATTTTTTTGACAAAAGACAGACTCAACACTCAGTTTTAAGAAATTTTCCTATTTTGGGAAGAGTTAGATATTTTCTTGAAATGTTAGGACCTGAGCTCAGGCAATACATGTTTGACTCCGACGCGGAAGGAAAGCCTTTTAGTAGATCTGACTTTTCAAATATTGTTGTTCAGGGAAAATATCTAAAAACAGTTATAGCCTTTGGTTCAAAAAGAGACTTTGATAAGCCTGGTTTTTATATTCGTAATTCAATGTTCCCAATGCAAAAAGAAGAGATGAAAGTTGAGCTCTTACCTAAAATAAAAACCAAAAGATATGCTGGAACTGAAGGTCTCTTTTCAAGAAAAGAGCACCTCGAAGAAGTTGAAGTATCTCCCTGGACACTTCCCAAAGAACATTCAATAGTTATTGGAAAAGATTGCAAAAAGCCTTGGAGGGTAAAAGGGCCTGTGGGTATGAGCGCTATGAGCTATGGAGCTTTAGGTGAAAATGCTATTAGTGCTATGAGTTATGGCCTAGGGGCCGCAACCGGGTCTTGGGTCCATACCGGCGAAGGAGGGTTAGCCCCATATCACACAGTTGGAGGTGGAGATGTGATTATGCAAATTGGTTCTGGGATTTTTGGAGTAAGAGAGGAAGATGGAACATTTAGCTGGGAAAAATTTAAAGAAAAAGCATCGAATCCAAATTTAAAGTGTTTTGAAATAAAGCTCGCGCAGGGAGCTAAGATACGAGGCGGTCATGTTGAAGGAAGTAAAATAAATGATGAAATAGCTGAAATAAGAGGTGTTGAGCCTTGGAAAACAGTTGACTCTCCAAACAGGCATAATCAGTTTCAAGATTTAAATTCTCTTTTTGACTTTATTGATAAATTGCGAAATACAGGTGGAAAACCCATCGGTATTAAGATTGTAATGGGTGGACCAGATAGTGCGGATGACTTAGCTAAACTAATGAAGGAGACAGGAAGAGGTCCTGATTTTATTACTGTTGATGGTAGCGAAGGTGGTTCTGGTGCTACGTATCAAGAAATGGCTGACAGTATGGGTCTTCCTATTAGCTCAGGTTTAATTTATTGTGACAATGCCTTAAGAATGCATGGAGTGCGAAACAAAGTTAAGATTTTTGCTAGCGGAAAACTTTTTAGTCCAGATAAAATAGCAATTGCGCTTGCATCGGGAGCTGATTTAATTAATATAGCGAGAGGGATGATGATTTCAGTAGGATGCATTGGGGCAATGAAATGCTATTCAAATAATTGCCCAGTCGGAGTTGCTACAACAGACCCAGATCACCAAAAAGCATTAGTTGTGGATGAAAAAAAATGGAGAGTGCTTAATTATGTTATAACGCTGAGGAATGGTCTTCATTCACTTGCGGCAGCCTCAGGAATAGATTCTTACACCAAATTTGAACGTAAGCATGTGGTTTTTAAGGATCAATTTGGCAAGGTCACGCCGCTTGATAAATTATTTCCCTACCCGAATTAGAAAATAACTCAGGCTTTTCTTGCTTTTTTAAAGCTTTTAATGAAGCCGATCATTGAAAAAATAGATGTTAAGATCATAACCAGTGTTCTGCCGGTAGCAGGTAAGTTTGATCTTTGAATTGAGCCAATAAATGGCATAATTAAACCAAAGATTATGAGCAGTGTTAATAAAACTGCAATATGTGCAATAATTTTATTCTGATTCTTAATTCCAACATTCATTGCAAGCAAGGTTAAGCCTACAAAAACAGGTATTAAGGCAGTTACAGATGGAGAATTCGACATGAAATATCCATATCCACCCAATGTAACTAATGCAATAGCATTTATTAAGCTTAGTTGGTGAGATTCAAATTTTGTCATTGTTTAGTTTTCCTATTACTTTAGATGGATGGACTGGACCAAAAGATCTGCTGTCAGAGCTAAATTTATTATCACCAGTAATGTAAAAACCATCGTCTGTTATTTTTGAAATTCTTTTTATTATTTTTAAATTTTTTACAAAAGGATGTTTGCATAAAATAATATCATTTACGGTGAGCTCTTTGGAGTTAATAATTTCTTCAAACTCTAAGGTATCACCATTTGAAATTGCAGGTTCCATGCTTTGCCCAACAACACTTACTTCAAACAAAACAGTTAGCTATCCAGCCGTTACCCATTGAACATCTCTATCCTTAGATGACCAAAAGATTTTATGAATTTCTTTAATCATATCCATTAATTCATTAGCATGTTCAACTGAAACTTCGGTTTTACAAGCACTACACATTTTTGCAGCATTCCAAAAAAGTTCATGAAGATTTGGGTATTTCTCAAGATGATTGGGTTTAAAGTAATCAGTCCACAAAACCAAAAGTTCCCTTTTACATTCTTGCGCTTGATTTTCTTTTACAGACGCATATCTTGACATAGTGTTCAAATATGATGCCATTGCCTGAGAATTATTCGTTTCAGGACATTCAAGTGATAACATTTTTTTTGTCATTGATAGTACAGCTTCCCCTGCAACTCTAGCGCTTGCTGGATCGTAAACTCCGCAAGGACCATCGCAATGAGCATATGCTTTAATTTTTTTCATTTTTACCTTTTATCATTTTTTTAATTTTAAGTTGTTAACAATAAATATTGAGAGTGTTGTTATTAATGGTTCATGGTGATATATATGTTCATTTCTTGTTATTCCTAACCTTTTTAGGTTTTGGTAAAATAGAATACAATCCCCAAGAAGCAAAAAATATAGCAAGAATAATTATTAAATGTTCTGCTGAGTGGGTAAGGTTGCTATACCCAGAATGAAGAGTTGCAAAAAAATTGCTCATTAATTTCTCCTTTATAAAAATTAGTCAATTTATGTTCATTTCAATTTAACATTCTATTATCGTATTACGATACAAAGTATTTAAGAATTTATCGCGAAAAATTAAAAAATAAATAGTAATCATTACTATTTATTTTTTATTTTTATGTATGCGATTTAGTCAGCAAAGAGAAATTATATTAAATTTAATCCATAGCACTGAAATTCATCCTACTGCAGATTGGATATACAGTAGCGCTAGAACGCAAATTCCCAATATAAGTCTTGGCACTGTTTATAGAAATTTAAAGCAACTTGAACATGATAAGCTTATTGCAACTATCTTTGATGGTACCGTAGTTAGGTATGATTCTAATATGGACAAACATGATCATTTAAAATGCAAAATTTGCGACAGTTTAACAGACTTAACTCTTGATTATGATTTTAAAACTACTGTCAAACAAAAATTTAACTTTATTGCAGATGAAATTGAAATAACAATCATCGGAAGATGCTCGAAACACAATTAAAAGGAAATATATAATGGAAAATGGAAGTAAATGTCCTGTAGATCATGGATCAGAAAGCCAACATTCACAAGGAATGCGCTCTAATTATCAGTGGTGGCCAGATAATATTAATGTTGATATTTTGCATCAACATGATGAAAAATCAAACCCTGTTAATGGGGTTGATTATAGAAAAGAATTCCAAAAAATTGATTACGATGCATTAAAAAAAGATCTTCATGAATTAATGACAGATTCACAGGATTGGTGGCCGGCAGACTATGGTCATTATGGCCCTTTTTTCATTAGAATGACATGGCATGCGGCAGGTACATATCGCACTACAGACGGAAGAGGCGGTGGTGGAACTGGCGCACAAAGATATGCGCCACTAAATAGTTGGCCTGATAATGGCAATCTGGATAAAGCGCGACGCTTACTTTGGCCTATTAAGAAGAAATATGGAAATAAAATTAGCTGGGCTGACTTATTTATTTTAACTGGTAATGTCGCTATAGAATCTATGGGTGGAAAAGTTTTTGGATTTGGTGGAGGACGTCCAGATATCTGGGCTCCTGAAAAAGATATTTTTTGGGGTAAAGAAACCGAATGGCTAACTAATGAAAGATACACTGGTGAGCGTGAGCTTGACCAGCCCTTAGCAGCGGTTCAAATGGGATTAATATATGTTAATCCTCAAGGACCAGATGGAAATCCTGACCCACTCAAAAGCGCAGTTGATATTAGAGAAACTTTTAAAAGAATGGCAATGAATGATTATGAAACTGTTGCATTAACAGCGGGTGGACATACTTTTGGTAAGGCTCACGGCGCTGCAAGCGAAGACCATAAAGGTCCTGAGCCTGAAGGAGCAGAAATTGAAGAAATGGGATTTGGCTGGACAAGCGACTATGCTTCTGGAGTAGGAAGTGATACAATAACTAGCGGCATTGAAGGCGCATGGACAGCTAACCCTACTCAATGGGATAATGGTTATTTTGACTTATTGTTTAAGTATGAATACGAGCTCAAGAAAAGTCCTGCTGGCGCACATCAGTGGCATCCTGTTAACCCTTCAGAAAATGATATGGCTCCAGATGCAGAAGACCCTACTAAAAAAGTAAATACAATCATGACTACAGCAGACATGGCAATGAAGATGGATCCTGAGTATAAAAAAATATCAAAGCATTTTCATGAAAACCCTGAAGAATTTGCAGATGCTTTTGCCAAAGCATGGTACAAACTTCTTCATAGAGATATGGGACCAAAAAAACGCTATTTGGGGCCTGATGTACCTGATGAAGAATTAATATGGCAAGACCCTGTGCCAGACGGTAATACTAATTACAATGTTGATTCAGTCAAAGATCAAATTAAAAATAGTGGTCTTTCTTTACAGGAAATGGTTGAAACAGCATGGGCTAGCGCATCTACCTATAGACATACGGATATGAGAGGCGGAGCAAATGGAGGTAGAATCAGACTGGCACCTCAAAAAGATTGGGAAGTAAATAAACCTGAGCAGCTATCAAGAGTTTTAGGTATTCTTGAGCCAATTGCTGAACAACACAGCGCTTCACTTGCTGACGTTATTGTTCTTGCAGGAAACGTTGGAATTGAAATGGTAACAGGGAAATCGCTATCATTCACTCCAGGTAGAGGAGATGCCACACAAGAGCAAACTGACGTTGAGTCATTTAGCGTTTTAGAGCCAATGTCAGATGGCTTTAGAAACTATCATAGTAAAGAATTTTCTGTTAATGCAGAAAACATGTTGCTTGATAAAGCACACCTCTTAGAGCTAACAGCACCTGAAATGACAGTTCTTCTCGGAGGAATGAGGTCATTAGGAATAGGGTTTGGAGATGCTAAGAATTTCACAAATGACCCAAATTCACTATCAAATGATTTCTTTGTCACCCTCTTAGATATGAGTGTAAAGTGGGAGCCAACTGGAAAAAATAGTTATAAAGGAAGCGATAGGTCATCAGGAGAAGATGTTAGAAACGCAACGCGCGCTGATTTAGTGTTTGGCTCAAATTCCCAGTTGCGTGCAATAGCAGAAGTTTATGCCCAAGATGATTCCAATGAAAAGTTTATTGATGATTTTGTGAAAGCTTGGACAAAAGTAATGAATGGTGATCGTTTTTAGTAAAGATTTGTAGCTATATATCATTACACTTTTTAATTAAAAATCATTATTAATGGAGTTGATAAAATATTATGATATTGAGACTTAATATCATTAATATGCAACTTCAAACAAATAACAAATAAGGAGCAATTCGTGGAAAAGATTGGAATGTTCTGGGGCAGTACGACTGGCAACCAGGAAGAAGCAGCTAAGTTTTTAACAGACTATATGGTATCTGAAGGGTTTGAAATAGACTCATACGATATTAAGTCAACCGACCCATCCAAAATGCTCGAATATTCGCAGCTAATCATTGGATGTCCAACTTGGAATGTTGGAGAACTACAAGAAGATTGGGAAAAAGTGTTTGAAGCATACAAAAAATTAGATTTTAACGGCAAAACTGCTGCATTTTTTGGTTGCGGTGACCAGGTTGGATATAGTGATAACTTCCTCGATGCTATTGGTTTTTTAGCTAAACCTTTTATGGAAAAAGGTGGGAATCTTATCGGCAAATGGTCAACGGAAGGATATGAGTTTGATGCTTCTGAGGCGCTTGATGGAGATGAATTTTTAGGGTTAGGGTTAGACAATGACAACCAAGAAGATGAGAGCGAAGAGCGAATGATTATTTGGGCTGAATTAATTCGAGATGACTTTAAATAAAATACTTCAATTTTAATAGTTTAGTTTTAAAACCTTTTCTTTTCAATATCCTCTAAAATTTGTAAATTATCGCTTCGAGGTAACCCAAATTTTATAGGATTAAAACAATATGTCTAAATGGACAAAAGAGCGATTTGTCGAAGATTTACGTAACAAATGCACTCGCGAAATAGCAAAAATTGGTGAAAAAATTATTGAATTTTCTGACACCCATGCCTCTGAAGTCACATGGGGAAGAGGCGGAGATCACGGTACTTTCACTTTTCGATCAGACTCTGATGAAGGAATGCTTCCATTGTTTCATATGACATCTGAAGGACAGATGAATTTTCAAATTAATTTTATGAGAGAAAAAGATTTGCCTAAGCAAGTTATGAGAGATCTTATTGTTAAAATGGAGGCTAACTTTTTGAGAGACTTTGACACTGAATCGTATCCCGTTGATGTTTATGAGGAAATGGAATACTTGTTTCACACTTATTCACAAGTAGACAAATTTCTTGGTGCAATTGAGGGTTGTGTTTATCGCTTAAAGCAATAAAGTTGGATTATATTTTAAATTTTTCAAGCGCCCTACTTATCTTTATTTGTGGGGCGCTTTCTTTTTATTTTTATGGTGTGTATTCGAAATTTTTGAATTATGACCAAAAAATAATTCCCAAATTTTTTCAATTATCTACCAATCAATGCACATCCATTGTTGATAGTAGTTATGGGAGATTGGTAGGAGTTTCAAATGTTTCAATTGGATTTATATACTTATTCATTCATTCCGCATTTTTAGTTTTAGCTGGCTGCAACATAGTCAATCAGCTTATCCCATTTTCTTTAAGTTTTTGTTCGCTTTTAATAGGTGCATATCTTATTTACGGCTTAATTAAATTAAAAATTAAATGCAAAATCTGTATTTCTGTACATTTAATGAACTTAATAGTATTTTTTATACAAATACCTTTAGTGATGAAATGAACCTTGGTATATACATTGTTTTGGCAATTTTTGCTTTATTAATGTTTTTTTTTGCAATGATAGTAAAAACAGCATCTGAAAACGAGATATATTCTGATATAGATACTGAAGAATGGTCGTGTCCAAATTGCGGTTTTCAAGTCCAAGTTGGCAATCTGTGCATTTATTGTGATACGTATAAAGAATGA
>Ga0209631_10004554_pt1 | contig 15283 bp, 26 predicted proteins | sample COG_08_FD_184752 | JGI IMG/M metagenome (GOLD analysis project Ga0209631, IMG submission 184752) | Pelagic Microbial community sample from North Sea - COGITO 998_met_08 (SPAdes) (version 2) | ecosystem: Environmental > Aquatic > Marine > Neritic zone/Coastal water | place: Helgoland, sampling...
CCCTTATAGCCGTCAACCATGGGAGCGTGAGGCATATGCAAAGGAAGAAAAACTATACAAAATATTTTGGGAATAGCCTTGACAATGACCCACTAAAAGTTGTATACTAACAGTATGGAAAATAAAGTAATAAAGAGAATCTTCGTTGATATGGACGGAGTACTAGCAGATTTCAACACTGGTGTTGAAACATTGACAGGGAGAGAGTTCCCTAACACCGACCAAGGTCATAATGACTATGACGAAAGGAAGGAAGAGTTAACAAACAAAAGACTGTTCAGAAACTTACCACCTCTGCCAGATATGTATGACTTAGTTGCATACATCAGACATACAGGACTTCCTTGGGAAATCCTAACTGCGGCTGGTGTTATCAACAGAGAATTAGTGGTGTTCGATAAGAACGAGTGGATAAGAGAACATGTCAGTCCTTCAGTGGTAGTCACTTGTACTATGACTGGTAGTCAAAAAGGTATGTTTGCAATCAAGGGAAGTGTCCTCATTGACGACAGACAGAAGAACCTTGATGCATGGGTAGAACATGGTGGAATAGGTATCCTTCACACGAGTGCAGAAGATACTATTAAACAACTAAAAGAACTAAGAAACAGTTAATTTTAGACTACTAAATATAAGACACCTTATGGTGTCTTTTCACATATGTGGAGAACTTATGAAATTTGATATAACAAAACTAAAAAACATAGGATGGAGATTTTGGGAATGGTTAAAATCACTATTCAAATCTCAATACGAGATAACAGTTTATCGTCAATCAGAGACAGGAACTGGTGCAATGTATAAATCCGAATATGTGTCAAGAAACATCTTGATAAACAAACCAAAACACTTAAAGTTTAAAGACTACGAGACCAAGAACATGGTAGAGATTCGTAGTGTCAAAGGACTCGAAGTGAAAATAGTAGAGGTAGACTAATGAACCAATTAACAATGGGTCTTCTAGTTGCACTAGGTCTAGTGACGTTCTTTTTATATAATCAGAACCAAACACTTACTGAAAACAACTTGAAACTAGAAAATGCAGTTGCAGAACAACAGGCAACAATGGATGCAATGAAAGAATCCTTTGAGAAACAAGGAAAGGCACTACAGAACATGTCAAGGGTAAATGCAGAGATAGAACAAGAGAAGGCAGAGTATCTACAGATATTTGCAAGACATAATCTTAATGCACTTGCAGTTGCAAAGCCAGGATTGATTACCAAGAGGGTAAACAACGGAACAAACAAAGTATTTGAGGGGATAGAAGATGACACTAAGAACATTAGCAATCTTGACACTAGCACTAACGATAAGTAGTTGCAGTATTTTAGGAACAAAAAAGGTAGAGATTGTATCTAAACCATTAGATATAGAAATCATTCAACCCGTCCTTCCAAGACCAATTGAAATGACTGCACCAATATGGTATGTAGTATCTGAAGCAGAAATCACTAACCCTTGTAAAAAGATAATGGTAGATGGTAAAGAGAAGAGACCGAAGGCATGTGCATACGAAGATACTGAACATCCCGAATGGCCGACTGATTACACTTACCTTGACCAATTCCTTGACGAGATGAAGGAACAGAATGGTGGAGAGGTAGTATTCGTTGCAACAACAATTGGTGACTATGAAACCATGAGTATGAACATGCAAGAAGTCAAAAGATATATCAAACAGTTAGGTCAAGTAGTCGTTTACTACAGAGATGTGACAATCAAAACACCCGAAGGAGACAAGAAAGGTGTTGGAGTTAAAATAGAGACAAAAGACTAATGAAACCTATTGTAATGAGACCACCACTTGGTGATGAACCTATTAAACCCGATGACATTTCACGTAGAGAAAGAGTTCTACTCGACCCTCTCGGTGCAAGTGAAAAGAGTGACCAAAGAAAGAAAGAAGAATCAGAATGGACTGAACCATTAGTCGATTCTTACAGAGAACCACACTCAGATTTTAAACCTGCGGAAGGTTCAATCTTTGATGTGTTCCCTACACCTATGTTCAGAGGTTACATGGATATAGACCATGATAAGGTATCTCAAGATGTTAGGGACATGGTTAGTAAAGTAAAGGAGAGGAACGGAGACGATGTATTACGGAATTACACTACTTACTTTGATACTGATATACGAGAATCTATGTATCAATTGGATTGGTATACAACATTTGCAAATGTACTTAAAGATACGTACATTCAATTTATTCATGGGGAATTCAACAGAAGGGTAAATCACTTAACAAGGAAAGACATTCACCTGTTTACATGGGTGAACAGATATGAGGGAGAACATGCACACGATGTTCATAACCATATCAACTCAACAATGAGTGGAACCTATTACCCATTAGTCAATGAACACACATCACCAATCAAGTTCTATAATCCGAATACTTTACAAGGGTATGCAACCACTGATGGTAGTGAACCACAAGAAATGAATGGGATAACTAGAGTGGGTGGTATTGATTTCCATCTACAACCAATACTTGGAGAGTTCCTACTATGGCCCTCTTACATGATGCATCAAGTACCCCAGTCGGGTCATGGTGACAGTGAAAATTACGAAAGAATATCAATATCATTTAACCTAAGTCACAACGAACCTTTGTTGGATACTGAACAGGGTGATGATTTAGAGTATGGATTTATTCATGACTAAAACATATGCAATAGAAGAATTATATAAGGTCAGTGGTAAGATAGACCATACCTTTGATGGTTTCTGTATCACTGTAGATAATTTCTATGAGAATGCAGAAGACCTGTATGACCATTTGATGGGTAGACAATACCCTATGTGGAAATACAATAGTGAAAGGAATACACCTAACGGAATCGAATACAATGATTGTAGAATCGTTGACAAGATGGGACACCCAACAAGACTACAAGACAATGACATGCAAAGAGTTGTCTCTTTATGTCAGAAGTATTTCCATAAAGGAGATTACAACTACAATGACTTGTTGGAGTTCAACTGTTTCCAAACCATTACACAAACCGACACTAAGTTGCAACACTACCCACATGTCGACTCTTCCTTTGATACATCCGATGAACTCTCAACACTTAACATGTTGGTCTACATGGATAAAGAAGAGGATGGTGGAACTGCAGTTTATGGTGGTAATTGGATTACCAACGATGAACATCAATCACTACTCTATCCAGTAGAAGACACCTTTGACCTTGAAACTATTATACCACATAAGTTTAATAGATGTGTAATATTTCCAGGCAATAAACTCCATGGTGCATGGATAAATGATTACACTAAGTATATGGGAGATAAATGGAGATTCACCCAAGTAAAGTTTTTACACCCAACGAGATAACATGAAAAAGATAACGAGAGCATACAACAAGACTACAGATGGTCAACATAGTGAAGACGACAGACTAGTCATTGCAAGAAATACACTAGATGGTGAAGAGTTGTTTTGGACGAATCATACATTGTTAAGAAAGAATGTATTGTCCAAAGATGATTGCAACAAACTAATAACAATAATGTTATCAAAAGAGTTCAGTGAGTTAGATGAAACATCTTTAGAGGGTCATAGTATTGAACCAAAAGACAAGACATTACTAGAAACAGAAATATCATGGAAGTATGCACATCCCGATGGTAAAGACTACATGAACCTTATACCCGATTCGCATGAATTCAATGAGGCAATGGAAATAGTAATGGATACATTACCCGATGATGAACAATACGGATTAGTAAACTTTGCACAAATAATCAAATACAATACAGGAACATTATTTCATTGGCACAAAGACATTGCAGACTCAAATGATTCTGCAACTGTAATATTCACTCTCAATAGTAATTTCGAGGGTGGTCAATTCAACCTAGATGGAGACACATTTAACATAGGAGAAGGTGATTCTATTGCCTTCAACAACTCAACCGATAGATGGCACAATGTAAGTCCAATAACCAAAGGAGAACGATTCTGTTTTGCAATTTGGTTTGGGATTTCAGAGGACGATAACAATGAACAATCAGACAGTGAAATGCAGTCAATGTCAGAAGGAACTACTTCTACATGAGATTAAATATCACACACCACAACATGAACAACCTATCCACGTGTTCTGCGATGCATATTGCAGTCATGATTGGCACGTAGATAATAAACCGAGAAAGGATAATGCCGATTAAATTTAAACCAACCCAAAAAACTGTTGCAAGAGGAACAGGTAAAGTGTCTATTGCACACTACTATATGAAGAGTACACCTCTTAAAGAACTTATTGAAGAGTTCAATAAAGCACAAGGTGTTAAAGGTAAGGGTAAGGTGAGACAAAAGATTAGTAATGAATTTGCACGTAGAAGAAAGATAGGAAAACCTACTGCAGACATAGGAGTTGCACCAAGTGACTCATTGGTATAAAAAACCAAGTGACCTAGAAGGTCAAGTGTTGAGTCCATTCGGCCCTCTTATCTATCAAGGTAGGATGAGTCAAGAGACTGTAGATAAAACCAATCAGTGTATTGATAAAGTCAAAGATGACTTATCACTGGACTTAGTCAGTCAGTTGGCAGGTAGAGTAGAACTGCAGAGAAGTCTACAAGAGAACATTGACAACAGTTGCATGGATGAGATACTTGACCATATAGAAAACTATAGTGTTCAGATGGGAATGCCATTCAGCCAAGAAGAATTTCAGATTCAAGGGTTATGGGCAAACGTTCAACAACGATATGAATACAATCCAATACATTCACATGACGGAATGTTTTCATTTGTATATTACACTAAGAACACTATAACACAAGAAGAGGCAACAACAAACAAGTGGGATACAGTTCATGATGACACCGAAGGGATGAATAAACCAATCGGTGGAAGTATTGAACTACATTACGGAGAACCCCAATGGTGTTCTCAACCTTCATTCTTACATTTCCCACAAGAAGGTGACCTACTGGTATTTCCAGCATGGTTAAGACATTCTGTATACCCTTTCTATTGTGAAGGTGAGAGAGTAAGTATAGCAGGAAATATTCATCAACGAGAGAGGTAAATTATGAGTTTTTGGAATAAATTTACAGACTGGTTAGGTTTTGAATGGGTACGTGCAAGAGACGAGAAAGGTCGTTTCATTGCAGATGACAAATCAACACCCGACATAGACGAGTCTAAAAAGAAAGTCTACAAGTCTAAGACTACTAATAAAAAGTCTAAGAAATAATTTAAGAGTGGGGTTATAGCTCAGTAGGGAGAGCGACTGGTTTGCAACCAGTAGGTCGTGGGTTCGATTCCCTCTAACTCCACCATTTTTAAAGTGAAACTATGCAAAGAATAAACAACAAGAAGAATGAACGAGATATAGAAGATGTCGGAGAACACATATGGGTGTTCAAAAACTTCTTCACTGAACAATATATTGACGACCTTCTAGATACATTCAGAATTCATGAAGAGAAAGGATTGACCTTACCACGACATGAATATGATACCCAAGATATCTCTATGAAGAAGGATGATGCAATCTTTTTGAAACACTTACCTGCTTCTATGTTCAATATTGGGGGTGTGTTAGATGTTCTCGAAGAGGACGTAGTTAGACATATGGAATTCGAATACCCAATTATTAAATCAGTTTATAAAGGGTTATTTGTCAGTGGTGCAAAACTACAAAAGACATTACCAAGTGGTGGATATCATAATTGGCATAGTGAACACAATACAGACCCAACATCAAATAGAACACTACTTGCATGGGGTCTATTCTTAAATACACTAGAAGAGGATGAAGGTGGTGAACTGGAATTCTTATATCAATCTAAACGATTACGTCCATTACGTAATCATTTGGTAGTGTGGCCCGCAGGGTTCACACATCTACATAGAGGTAATCCACCTCTAAAAGGGGAGAAGTTCTTACTAACTGGATGGTTAGACTGGAACGGATAATCTAAAAAACCCCTTACACGATTTTACATTATCGTGTATAATAAGATATGCAATTAAGCATAAGGAGAAATATATGAAAAATATATTAATGACATTAATGTTAATGTCAACCACAACTGCATTTGCAGATGTGACAGGACATGTTGGTTATGAAAGTGACTACATGTGGAGAGGAGTATCACAATCTCAAGGTGCATCTTCATTTAATGCAAGTATCGAACTAGACACCAATGGTTTCTTTGTCGGTGCAACATATAATGAAGTAGACTACTTGGATAATGATGCAACTGAAGAGAAAGACCTATACGTAGGATATACGTTAGATGTCATGGACAATCTAGATGTATCAATAGGTTTAATTCAATATCGTTTTGATGGTGGATTGGATAGAGTAGAAGAGGGATTTGTAAAGGTAGGATATAACAATCTTAACCTTGCATATTTCGTGGATACTGATTCAGAAGACGACTATGCATTCGTAAGTTATGACCTATGGTTCATTAACGGATTTGATGCAAGTATCGGATATGGATACCATGACGAGAACGATGACTTCTCTATATTGAATGTATCAAAAGACATCAATAGCTTTACACTAAGTGCAAAAGTTATGTTAGATGAGGCATTCGAGAATCAGACAACTGATTCTGTATCATTTGGTTTATCTTATAATTTCTAAGATATAAGACCAATTTTAGATGGGGTGCATGTCACCCCTTCTTTTTGTCTAAATACTATTGTGACACACAGTTGTCACATAAACGAAACAATTATGTCACGAAGACTAAGTAGGGAAACCGAAGTGCAGTTGACGGATAGTTTCAACATTACAGGAGATAACAATGCAATATTACGCATCATTGTCTGCCTCGGTTCATTCCTTTGCAGATAAATTTCATTCACTCATGAAGAGTGGTAGACTCAATAAAGTAATCAAACTTTCTTTGTAAAATTACTTGACAGAACCCATGTATTAGTAGTATAATTAATGCATGGGTTTTTTAAATCTAAACAGTAGTATCCGATATGGCCCTCATGGGAAGAAACGGAAAACACGTGCATTTAGTACAAAATCAAAACGTACTAAATACAACGAACTAATCTCACAACAACAGGAACTATATGACCAAGTGATGAGAGAGGTTCAACAAGAATATCCATCATACGAGGGTAAACCTACAACAGGTAATATTACACCTAAAGTAGAACCCATGCAATATACTGGTGAACGTAAGTTAATCGGTATCGCAACGATGCATAAGAGTAATGCAGTCCCCATTTTTGAGGACGACAAACAACATGCAATCGATATAGCACGTATGAGAAGATAACTAAATAAACATATACATTATAACATATTATGGAGTACAAATAATGGCAATTGAATTGGTAGTAATAAAAACTGAAGATAATGGAATTACTTCAGACATGGTAAACAGATTAGAATTATCATTGAGTAGAGAAAGAAGTCTTATCAATGATGGTTTCAGAATGGCACGTCTGAATATACTTACAGACGACAAGACGGGTATTAAGAAAACAGAGAACATCAGATTCTTACCTTACGAGGGTAATACCCAAATCACCAACCCCGATTTCCTTAAAATACTACCTCATGGTGGGTTAGATGAGATGATTAGTGAAATGACTAAGACTATCGTATTGGATGGTAATTTAGTTGCAAGAAACCTTATCACATCATTCCTCATGGATGGTATACCCGACAAAGGGACATGCAACGAAGGAAACTTCCCATTCACCAACGAACAAAGAGACGATATCAGAGACAATAACCTTACATGTGTTGACCAAAGTCATAACTGGTGGAAGAGTGATTCACCTACAGTCTTTACAAGTGCATACATGGGATTCAATCAAACAGAAACCAAGTACATGTATGACCTATTCATGAACGACTCTGTTGCAATCCAAGAGAAGTATAACACATTCCAAGAGTGGTGGGAAGACACCTTTGATGGGTTTACAACACACCCCAAGGTAGGGCTCATCGGTGGTTATGCAATCAACGAAGAAGACGTTAACCTAACCTATAACAAACGATATGAAGAAGTCGTAAGACCTACCTTACCCGAGAATTGGAGAGGAATAGGTGGTGATGAGAGTGCAAAATATATCCATTTTGACCATGAATACAGAGACATCACCAAACAAACAAGTATCCTAGTACTAGAAGGGGAAGACGACCCTTCAACAGATAGATACCTTGAACTATGGATTCTATAACTAGACCTAAGATAGATTCAGACTATTACTATTACCAGTCAATTCAAAAGGACTTTTTAACCCCTCATGAGTGTAAAACCATTCGTGAGGAGTTATTTAAACACGAAGAAGAAGTCCTCAATATACCCCAAGAAAAACTCCATGAATTAGACTATGAAGGTTTAACACGTCAACATAGAGTATTCAACTGGTTAACCAATCCAAGGATATCACGTCTAGGTATCCCCAATAAACTCTTTAAACTAGAACCATTCAACACATGGGATTCTGCATACATTCAATGTTGGGGGAACATACTACGACAAGGGGAGAAACTAAGAGAACATTGTCATAGAGGAGACGACTCCAACTGGGTATACTCTCACGACACGAAACAAATTCCAACAGAAAACATACAGATGGCAGTCAACATCTTCATATCGGGTCATACGGATACAGGTACTACAATCGAGGGAAAGAAACACGAGAATAGTATCGGAGAAATCACTGTATTCGGTGAGTGTGTCATCCATGAGGTAAAGACTAACTTCCATCAAGAACCACGTGTAAGTATGGCATTCGACCTTTATAACCAAGACTATCCAGTGAATGCATCTGAGGAACAAAAACTCAAGAACCAACCATGGAGATTCATACACTTCACAAACCCCTTCTATACTCCATAAACCCCTAATCTAAGGGATATTTAATATAATTCCAAGTGTACTCGGAGACACATGAATATAATGTGTGTGGAAGTGTGCAGAAGTGTGTAAATATATTCGTATTTGGTGAGGATGAGAGAATGTGGAATAAAAGGTGTTTAGGTGGTGTTGTTCGGAGACCTAAACACGAGTTTTAGTGAGGAGTCAAGTAGGTTCGGAGAGGTTTCACGTCTGAGAGGGGTCTCTGAGATGCAGTGCCAGTAAGGGTTTCAGAGGTGTTGACAGTGTCCCTCACTTTTTGTTATACTATGTATATAATGAGTAAGACAAGAAAAACCCTAAGAAAACTAGACATTTGGTTTTGCAACAGTTCATTCTGTTGTTTCCTATGCATGTTTGGTATCCCTATGGGTCTTATCTCTCTAATTGGAGTATTGACATCGTAATGAATTAGTTATCGTAACAGGAAAATCCCCTAATTGCCTGTGACCATGGGGTGGAGAGAGGAGACAAGAGAGGCGTCTTAGTTATTGTTCTTCCCTTCATAGTAGTAGAGTAAGACTAAGGACACGAGAATCAGAGAATGAAACATAGGAACCCTCTCTGATTTGTTGTATCTAGGGCTTGACAATGACCCTCATAAAATGGTACACTAGTGTTATACTGGGGGAATGCATGTCGAAAAACCACCCCCTCTAGAGCCCCCTGTTTATAAGGGTTTCAGAGGTACGTATAAAACACTTGACAGTGACTACCATTATTTGGTATACTATGTACATAATGGAGAAAGAGATGAACAACGGAATAATAGGTACTCACCTTGCAACCAATCAACCAGTAGAGTTAGAGTTAACACCACAAGAGATGGAGTTGGGTCTATACGTGAGTGTTACTGGTGAAGAGAAGTGGGACACTATGTGTGAACTAGTACTTGAACGAACAGGTATAGAGATAATCGGACAGATAGAGATAGATTACATGGTAGTAGATGGATATAAACATGTTTTCCACTAGACAGATAGGGAGAGAAGTGTTATAATAGATGTATTGAAGGGTTTACCACGGAGTTACCTTTATATTATGTGTCCAGTGAAGTCCGTGGGGGTTGTTACCGAAAGCACGTGAGGGAATGAGAAGTCCCTCTCCTTTAGAACGTCTCTAAACGTCTTTGTACGTCTGAGAGGGGTAAGGGTAGGGGTATGTGTCTCAAAACGTCTTAGAACAGTACTGAGGGACTCCTAGGGGTTTGTATTAACGACTCAACCCCCCACCCAATTATCTGTGGAGAGACAGAACTATAGGACACTAAAATTTTTTTAAGGTATTTTTTATGAGTAAATTTGAAATTATACAAGGGAGTAAATCCGAGAAGGATAAAATACTCTTATATAATGGTCGTGCAGTAGCATTTGAAGATGTTGCAAAGATGTGTATCTTTTTTATGGCTAACGAAGACAACTTATACCCACCCCCTAGATATAAAGGTGGTCAAATGTTTATTGATTACATGACAGAGGTCTTAGAGACCCGTAAAGTACCCACCGACAGTAAGTATGCAATCAAAAAGAATCACGGAGTAGTAAAAGTATGAGTGTTAAGTCACGTAAGATACATAAAGAGACAGCAACAACAGTAGGAACTGGGTTATTAATCAATTACCCATTGAATTTATTCCTGTTGTTTGTCTTTATTGACCTATTATCATGGGAGAATACCTTTTACATAGGTACTACCATCACTGCATTGATGACAGTCGTTGCATATACACGTGTTTATACCATTAGGAGATGGTTTAATGACCGAACTGGATAAAGAAGAACCGATTTACACTGAAGATGATAATATTGTTGTCAGTGAGACACCTTTCTACACCTTTGATTGGTATATTAAGTGGATTGCATCTATTTTTATCCTTGTGAGTATGTCTATACGTGGTGTAGATGGATTTGCAATGTTAGATTTGACCTTTAGTATCCTCGGTGTTGCACTATGGACAGTCGTTGCATTCATTTGGAACGATAGAGCTCTCATAGTAGTCAATTTAGTTGGACTCGGATTTCTTCTGAGGTCTTTTATTACGAATATGTGGTTGGTATAGATAATATAATGATTCATACTTTAAAAGATTTCCTTCCCGAAGACCTTTCGTGTCGTATAAGGGATATTCTGATGGGTGATTCGTTTCCTTACTTCTATCGTGATGGTGTATCCTATGAGGGTGATGATAATTATTGTTTCGGACACACTTTATTTAATGACGATGATGATTATCCCGATGATTGTATTATTAATCCCGACTATAGTAAATTATTTAATCAATTGGGAATACCCCTCGTGTCCCGTATCAGTATGAGTAGACTCTTACGTATGAAAATCAACTGTTACCCTCGTCAAACTAAAATAATTGCAGACAGGACGTTTGGTGGGATGCACGTGGACTTTGAACGTCCTCACGTTGTAGGTATATATTGTGTGAATACGAATAATGGGTATACGTTGTTTGAAGATGGGACTGAGTGTCCTAGTATCGCAAACACTATGTACATCTTTGATGGGAGTATGCAACACTCATGTGTTCACCAAACAGACGAAAACATACGTGTGAATATTAATATGGATTGGGAAGATTAAAAAGTTATGAAACGTTTATTTAAATGGTTGTTTATTGGTGTGGTGATTATGATAATCACTTACTTAAGTTTAATAGGTTGGTTAATAAGTCATGTTGAGTAGATACAGAAGGTTGAAGTATGGATTTCCCTTGTGTCGTCTCGGTGTGTATGTGGATGTGCGTGTATGAGATTGTATTTAGAAACTGTTTATGGGAATCGTATCTTCAAAGATAGGTCTCCATGTGGTGTACCTCGGTATATCGTTGAATGTGTAGACGGGTCGTTCCAACTATATAGTTCATTATATTATAATTTAGAACAAATAAGAGGATTTTTAGATGAGTGATTTAATATTATTACCATGGGTATTATTTAAATATATATTTTCATTGGGATTATGGAGTGTGTTGTTTATCAGTATTCATCATCAGTGGAAGAAACACGACTGTAGTGAGTGGACAATGAATGCAATCCGTTCACGTAGAAAAAAGAAACCAATCGAAGATGATATCGATTGGGAAAATGGTGTTCAATAATGAGTAACACATTAATATTAATACACGTTGGTTTTATTGTTTGTTTGGTTGGTTCATGTTGGTATCAAGGTTTCAAACATGGTAGAAAAAACATGGTCGAACAAATGATGGATGATGGTTTACTTACACCCGAAACATTAGTCGAATTTTACAAACTAAATAAACAAGAAACTAAAACATAGGAAAATTATGAAAATATATGGAGTTAATACATCCCATGACACTGCACTTTGTGTGAACGATGATGGTGTTATAAAAGATGTCTTTGAAGAAGAACGTAGTCGTAGACAGAAATACTTTACAATAGGTGAAAAGGAATGGGACACGGGTCTTGTTCTTGTTGAACATAAACAATTGGAGACACCCGATGAAGTTGTCTTTGCATCTTTTGACAGACGACAACTCTCAATAGAGTTTAACGAAGACTTGATGAGATTTAAACGTAAGAACCAAGACGAACTGTTGGAAGTCTTTACAGAATCCCAACTTACTGCTGATAGAATTGAAGAGATAAAAGAAGAACACCCACAATGGTTTAATGTTTCAGACAATGTTTGTGAAGACAGTGACCATGGTATGGCGGAACCCGACTTTGCAATTTGTGAATCGGTTGCGGAACAACTTGGTATTGAAGAATATTTCTTTGAACACGAACATCACCTGTATCACGCAGAGTGTGGTTATATTTTAAGTCCTTGGAAAGACACCGAAGATGCAATTGCAATTACCTTTGATGGTGGTGGTGCTCAGAAACATTATGATACCCATCCTAATTATCAAGAGATAGAAGGTATATGGAAGTGTAGTCCGAACACTACACCCGTCCCACAATTTCAGAAATTCTCTAACCATAGATTTTGTGGTGAGTTGCACAATCAGTCTTTCAGTAATTACATGGAAGATTGTTTCACATGTCATACTGATTTAACAGAAACCATTGATGGTGTTGAATGTGTCTTTAGTAGTTTACCTAGTATGGGTATGAACTTCTCTAACATGTCCTATGCACTTGGTTGTGATGATGAAGGTCGTGCCGCAGGTAAGGTCATGGGAATGGCTTCCTATGGGTCACAAGGTCTCTCATCTAATGTTTTTAATAAGTTTACAGTAGCACAAGAACTTGAGTTACAATCCTTTGGTCATACATGTGATTTAATACAGAAAGCAATTGATTTAAATCCCGAAATAAATAATATTGTATTGAGTGGTGGGTTTGCATTAAATTGTACTAACAATTATAAGTACCTTCTTGCATTCCCCGACAAACAATTCTTTGTCGACCCAATTCCACATGATGGTGGGACAAGTGTTGGTGCATCATCTATATTATACAGAAATATCAAAGAGGGAGAAACAGAAAATGTTATTGACTAATATATTAAGAGACCAAGAAGAAGTGGTCAGAAGTTTAATTGACGACAAACAAATCATTGGTATGTTTCAGAATGCCTCTGAGTGGGGCCCTCGTGCATTAGGTAATCGTTCTATTATATTTGACCCTAGACATGAAGAAGCAAAACAAATCGTCAACGAGGTCAAACAGAGAGAGGACTATAGACCTTTTGCATGTACTGTATTAAAAGAAAATGCATCTGAATATTTTGAGATGTTACAATTAGAAGAATCCCCATGGATGTCATTTGCTATTCAAGCAAAAGAAAAGGCATACGAGGAGATTCCTTCACTGGTTCATGCAGACGGAACATGTAGAATCCAAACAGTGACCCAAGAACAGAACCCTAATTATTATAATCTAATAAAAGCATTTGGTGACGAGACTGGAACTCCTATCTTGTTTAACACTTCATTTAACTTAGGTGGTGAATCATTAGTAGAAACAATCTATGATGCAATCGACACTTGTAATCGTTCAATGATTAATCAACTCTATGTTCCAATAGACCAAGAGATTGACATACCTTATGAAATGATTAGACCAAAGAACACAAAAGAAATACAAAAACAATGATTGAAGTAACCGACATTGCAATTGCAAAACTCATAGAGAAGAAAGTAGACTCAGTTAGACTGGGTGTTACTGGTGGTGGTTGCAGTGGTTACGAATATGTTTTTGTAGAAGACCACATTAGAGAAGGAGACCATGTCGAAGATTATGGTAACTTCTCTTTTCTTATAGATACAATGAGTCAACCCCTTTTAAAAGGTATGACATTAGATTATATTAAAGAAGGCCTAAACGAAACGTTTACATTTCAAAATCCAAATGAAGTCGCATCCTGTGGATGTGGAGTGAGTATTACATTTAATGAAGACATCGTCAGCAAAAGCAAAGGGTAGAAAACTTCAACAGTGGTTTACCAAAGTCCTTATTGAAGGACTCAATCTAAACGAAGAAGATTTAGAATCAAGACCTATGGGTTCCCAAGGTGAGGATATCATTATGGGACGTGAGTCTCGTGAACAGTTCCCCTACTCTATCGAATGTAAAAATCAAGAAGCAGTCAACGTATGGAAAGCATACGAACAAGCAGAATCTAATTGCAAAGGTTACGAACCTCTCGTAGTCATAAAACGTAACAGAAGTAAACCTCTCGTCCTAGTGGATGCAGAACATTTTGTAACACTTCATAATAAGTCACTTGACAGTGACTACCAAAAAGATATATAATACTTGTTATGAATATGATACAAGAAAGAATGAAGAACAAAGCACTCGATGCCTTTACGGAAGTAGAGGTTCAGATTGATATGTTCTGTGACAAAGGTAAGTCTGATTTCTCAATGTACAAGTATCTTCGTCAATTAGATTACAGTGGTAAGGTCATTAGTTATCTAAGAGGTGAACTTGCACAACAGATTGCAGAAGTAAAGAACGAAGAAGGTTGTGAACAATTAGAAGAAGCTTATTCTTTTATGAACAAGACAACTAAGAAACGTTTTGTTAAATGGTTAGAAAGTATTGAAAAGGACATAGACAAATATGTCGATGAATACAAACCTATTAAGAAACCACGTAAACCTAAATCACCAAAACAGTTAGTCAGTAAACTTCCACATTTAAAACAACATGGAAAGTATCATTCGATTGACCCCGAAGAAATTATTCGTGCAAGGATGTTGTTTACTTATAACATTGCAAGTAAAAAGTTTACGAAGTTTGAAACCTATGGTGGTCTATCAGTTAAAGGTTCTCGTATTGTCGATTATGATGTATGTGAAGAAAAGACCTTGACAGATGTGAAGTTACTTGATAGAATATATAAAGGTGGTAATATTATTGCAAAGAATTTTATAGACGAGATACCTCGTTCTAAATTAAAAGACGGAAACGATTTACTTACTAAA
>Ga0209631_10004556_pt1 | contig 15279 bp, 13 predicted proteins | sample COG_08_FD_184752 | JGI IMG/M metagenome (GOLD analysis project Ga0209631, IMG submission 184752) | Pelagic Microbial community sample from North Sea - COGITO 998_met_08 (SPAdes) (version 2) | ecosystem: Environmental > Aquatic > Marine > Neritic zone/Coastal water | place: Helgoland, sampling...
GACCGAAAGACCTGTCATTAATTTGATTACGAGTGTCCGAAGCGTGATGGACATTGCGATTACGGGACCGAAAGATGAACGTGCGCTGAAGGTGTTCGGACAACGCGTACGCGACGATATAGCGGCCTTGCCCAGTATCACTCAAGTTGCGTTGATCAATACGCGGCCCTATGAAGTATCGGTTGAGGTGTCTGAGACCTCTTTGCAGCGGAATGGGTTGACCTTGGAGCAAGTCGCCAGCGTGATTCGCCGTCAATCGTTAGATGTTCCGGGCGGGGCCATCAAAACCAGCGACGGCGAAATTCTATTGCGAACCCAAGGTCAGGCGTATAGCGGTGAGGAGTTTGAAAATTTACTCCTAAGCAGTGATTCCGAGGGCCGGCGCGTATTTTTAAAAGATGTTGCCACCGTCTCCGATGGGTTCGAAGATACCGACCAAGCTTTGCGTTTTGATGGGAATCCGGCTGCGATCATTCGGGTGTCTCGGGTCGGCGACCAAGATATCCTGAAGATCACCGAGGAAGTGAATCGTTATTTGGAAACAGCCCCGGGAAGCTTGCCAGAGGGCGTCACACTAACGGTGTGGAACGACAATTCCAGGTTACTGCGAGATCGCTTAAGCACCTTGCTCGATAGTGCGCGCCAGGGTTTTTTAATGGTGTTGATCTTGTTGGCCCTGTTCTTGCGGCCAAGACTGGCTTTTTGGGTGAGTATTGGCGTGCCGGTGGCTTTCTTGGGCGCCTTATATTTAACAAACTATCTTGGATTGTCCATCGATGGCATTTCGTTGTTTGGCTTTATCTTGGTGCTCGGCATCATGGTCGATGACGCGATTGTGGTGGGGGAAAATGTTTTCGCCGAGCAACGAAAAAGCCGAACGCTACTTGAAGGTGCGGTGCTTGGGACGCAAAAAATATCAGTGCCGGTTATCTTTGGCGTTCTAACAACGATCTGTGCGTTCGTGCCTATGCTGCAAGGGGTTGGGACTTCGGGTCAAATCGGTGCGGTCATCGCAACGGTTGTGATTTGTTGTTTGATTTTTTCCTTGATCGAATCCCAATTAATATTGCCGGCTCACTTAGGTCATCAAGATGTCAAAACCGAAGCTGGAGAAATTTATCTCTTGATGGTGCCCGTTGTGGGGATCTTATTGTTGGAATTTGCTTGGGATGTTTCAAGTTATATTGGACTGGCAGTTGGCGTGGTCTCGCTCTTGATCTTGCTGCATGCTTTTTCCTTGTCGCAAGGCGTAGCGACGCGTCTGGTGCGCGCTCAAGAACGGTTTTCCGAGTCGGTTGAAGTCTTTATCAATACGCGCTTTCGCTGGTTGGTCATGCAAGCCGTATCTGCAAGATACACAACCCTTGCTTTGGCCTTCGTGTTTTTCTTATCCGGCTTGGGCGTTATTGGTAGCGGGCGATTGCCTTTTTCATTTTTTCCGCCGCTGGCATCGGATCAAGCAATTGCGCAGTTGACGATGCCTTTGGGGACCTCGGCCGCCGTAACAGCTGATGCGGTGCTATACCTTGAGCAGTCTGCCGAGGCGCTTGCAGCGGAACTGGCGGATCAGTTTCCTGAGGCGCCGCCCGTCACCCACATCTTATCAGCAGTGGGTAATCAGCCTTCGAGTCGAGGCGGCGGCGGCCCAGGTGGCTCGGGTGGGGGCAGCTCTGGGGGCGGTCATTTAGGCGAGGTGACCCTACAGCTCACGCCAAGTCAGGCGCGTACGCTGGATACCAGAACGATTGCCAATCTTTGGCGGGATCAGGCCGGCTCAATTCCTGGGGCGGTTGAATTGAAGTTCAACAGTTCGCTGTTCACGGTAGGCAATGCGATTGATATCCAGTTGTCGGGCGAGAACGTCGATGAGCTTCGGGAAATCGCCGCGGCGTTGCGGCTGAAACTCTCAGGCTACCCGGGGGTCATCGATATTACCGATTCGTTTCGCTCGGGGAAGCAGGAACTCAAATTATCGATGAAACCCGAAGGGGATGCGGCGGGTTTGTCACTCGCTCAATTGGCGAGTCAGGTTCGACAGGCTTTTTATGGTGAGGAGGCGCAGCGCATTCAAAGAGGCCGTGACGATGTGCGGGTCATGGTGCGGTATACCGATTCTGAGCGGCGCAGTGTTGGGGCGCTTGACCGGATGCGCGTGCGAACGCCGGCAGGTTCAGAGATTCCCTTCACCACGGTTGCCGAGGCGGATCTTGGTCGCGGCTACGCGAGTATCAACCGCACGGATGCGCGTCGGGTTGTGAATGTCACCGCGGATGTCGATCGGAGTGTTATTACTGCTGAGGAAGTGCTGCGTGATCTCAGCGGCGGCTATCTTGATGACTTGTTAAAAGACTACCCAAGGGTGGCGCTGAGTCTAGAGGGCGAGCAACGCCAAAGCGGTGAGTATTTAGTGAGTTTAGTGTTTCCTTTTTTAATCGCCTTGTTTGTGATCTACGCACTGCTGGCCATTCCATTGCACTCCTACGCGCAGCCGCTCATGATCATGAGCGTCATTCCGTTTGCCTATGTTGGGGCGATTTGGGGGCACCAAATCATGAAGCAATTTGATCTGGTTGCGGGTATCGCAATGATGTCGATTCTGGGCATGATCGCGGCAGCCGGGGTTGTGGTCAACAGCAGCTTGATCTTGACCTACACGGTTAACCGGCTGCTGTCGGAGGGCGAAAGTTTAGATGAAGCGGTGGTCAATGCGGCCGTGACCCGCTGTCGACCGATCATTCTGACGTCACTGACTACCTTTGTTGGCTTGATGCCGCTGATGTTCAACACAAGCGTTCAGGCACAGTTCCTCGTGCCAATGGCTGTGTCTCTTGCGTTCGGCGTCACGTTTGCAACGGTGATCACCTTGTTGGTGGTTCCTGCTATTTATCGGGTTTTTGAGGATATTGGCGGACTGATCGTGGGAAAGCGGTCTGCCGCTGTGACGGCTTAAATCAACTGTTTGCCGGCAAAATACAGTGAGGAGATTTGATGCCAGTACACGCGTTTAGTCAGCCCAAAGGACGCCTTGAGTTTTTTCAAACGCAAGCGCACGACTTGCTCGAGAATCTGTTGGGAGACCCGACCGCTCGGACGGTTGGCGTCTATGTGCCAGAAGCCTGCCACCCGGGGGAACGTTACCCGTTGCTCATCGATTTAGCGGGTTTTACTGGCAGCGGCCTGTCTCACCTTGCTTGGAAAGGGTTTGGTGAAACGATACCCCAGCGGGTCGATCGGTTAATGGCAGAAGGGCAACTTGCGCCAGCAGTTTATGTGTTTCCAGATTGTTTTACATCACTGGGGGGCAATCAGTATGTCGACTCGATTGCGATGGGACAGTGGGCGCGGTGGTTGCACGAAATTTTAGTGCCGGCCATTGAAGCCCGATATCCTGTCATTGCAGAACCGGGGGGCAGAGGGCTGTTTGGTAAATCCAGCGGTGGCTTCGGCGCGCTGCACCAGGCGCTTCATCACGGCGAACATTGGGGGGCGGTGGTGTGTCATTCCGGTGATATGGATTTTGAACTCTGTTACGGGCGGGAATTTCCCGAGGTGCTCTTGGCGTTGACCCAGAGCGGGTTGAGTGTCGCCGGTTATATAGAACGTCTCCATCGCCGGCGACGCATAGCCGGCGGCGAGATGCACGTGTTGATGACGTTTGCCATGGCGGCGTCCTATGATCCTGATCCGGAAGCGCCCTTTGGCGTTCGGCTGCCGGTGGATCTGCAAACCTGCGCAAGGGATGATGCCCGATGGGCCGCCTGGCAGTCCTTCGACCCGATTGTAGGGCTCGAGCGGATAGCGGCTCAGGACAATTTGCGGGCGCTGAAAGGGTTGTTTCTTGATTGCGGTTTAAGAGATCAATACCATTTGCTCTATGGTGCACGGAAGTTCAGTGCGCGCTGCGAGGCATTGAACATAGATCATGAATTCGAGACCTTCGATGATACGCATTCGGGCATCGACTATCGGATGGATCGATCACTGCCCTGGCTGGTTGAGAGGCTATCCTAAACCTGACATCGGCTGGCGCGCATGGCGGCGCGCAAACGTCGGCGTTTTAAACCGCGTCCAGCATTTCGATCTTAGGCCGTCCTGCCATGTGCGGTCCCATGGCAGCGCCGAGTCGCTTGAAGTACTCGGTTTGATTGTGCGCTTGCAGTGCCGCGTCATCCGCATATTGTTCAAGCACGACGTAAGTCGTGTCGGACGCTCGGCTCTTGTGGAGCGCATAAAAGTGATTGCCCGGTTCATTGGCGCGTACCAAGGCACTCAATTCTGAAAAAATGGCTTCAAAGGCGGCTTGCTCGCCAGCTTTGATTTCTAGGGTCGCAATGATACCGATGGCCATAAGGACTGCTCTGAAAAAAAGTGTTCTGATTGTCCTAGTTGGGGATGCTCGCGTCAAATTCGATCGATGCCACATTGGTCGAGGCGCTTGCTCGATTTCGAAAAGCTTATCGGGAAAAAGCGATTGGACGAATTAAAATTTGAGCAGGCGCGTTGCCTGGCGTTACTTTAAAACTCGCGGTGTCTCATTCAGGTCAAAAAATCGAGGTCAAGGTCGGGGCAAGGCCTCAATCGGGTTTTATCTCAGCGCAGTTTAAACCCTGGCCTTACAAACGCGTGCGCTGGTAAGGCCAGGATGAGTCTTCGACCTTTGACTTACGACCGGTCCTTACGACGCGAGGGTCGTTCTAGCGGCCGGGTTAGGTGTTCTAGGCCATCGATTTTAAGCGTCAAGGCGAGGTGCATGAGGGTGCCAAGTTGACCGGTTGGAAAGCCTCTTTCGGAAAACCAGATCAAATAGGCCTCAGGCAATCGGTGAATCCGCGTGCCCTTAAACTTGCCAAACGGCATCGTGACGTTGGCAACAGCCTCTAAGTCATTGGGTTCAAAGTGCATGCCGTCTATAATCACAAATTGTTGAGGAGAGCCTGATGCCAAAAGCGAGCGAAATCAAGCGGGGTGATGTGGTTGACATAGAGGGTGTCCCCCACGTCCTTAAACACCTCGAAACCAAGAGCCCATCGTCAAGGGGCGCGGTAACGCTTTACAAATTGCGGTTCAAGAATTTGCTAACCGGGTTAAAAAAAGAAGTGAGTAGTAAGGGCGAAGAGCAGTTTGGAACGATTGATTGCCAGAGGGTTTCGGTGCAATTCTCCTATATCGATGGCGATGAATACCACTTTATGGCGCTCACAGATTACGCCCAATACAGTCTCAATCGGGCTGATTTGGAGGATCAATTGGGTTATCTAAAGGAAGGCCTTGAGGACATTACGGCGCTCGTGATTGAGGGTCAAATTGCCGCGATCGAGGTGCCTCAAGCTGTGACGCTGCTGATTTCGGATACAGCGCCGGGCATCAAAGGCGCAAGCGCGAGCTCGAGGACCAAACCGGCAACGCTTGAAACAGGTTTGGTAGTGCAGGTTCCGGAGTACATTGGCGCTGGCGAACAGATTAAGGTCAATACAACCAATGCGAAGTTTATGTCTCGTGCCTAACCCACTTTGTGCTCAGTTCACTTGGTCGTCTAAGATTGCGCGAGCTTCGTCTCCGCAAAGGCTCTAATGCTTGCATAATCGGCTTTACCGTTTGGTGCTCGGTCAAGGCTTTCCTTTTGAAAGATATGCTTCGGTAACTTGTAGGCGGCTAACTGTTGACGCGCCCAAGTTTTCAATTCGTTCGGATCAAGGATCTCGTTGTGCCGGGTCTGAATGACCGCGGTAATGGCTTGGCCCCATTTCGGATCGCTGAGTCCAACGACCAAAGCGTCATCGATGCGATCGTGCAGTTTGAGCGCTTCTTCGACCTCTTCTGGGAAAACCTTCTCACCGGCTGTGTTAATGCAGTTGCTGCCTCGGCCCAGTAGGGTCAATGTGCCGTCTGCTTCAACCTGGACCCAGTCACCGGGTATCGAGTAACGCTCGCCTTGGATGATTTTAAACGTTTTCGCTGTTTTTTCTGCGTCTTTATAATAGCCGAGAGGCAGGTTGCCTCGAACCGCGACCATGCCGGTTTCGTTATCACCAGGTTGAACCTCTCGATGATCCTCGGTAAAGACTCGGCAGTTTGGGCCAATGGTGAATTTTGCAACGGCGATATCTTCGGCTTTGGTCATGACAGAGCTACCCAAACCAATTGCTTCCGAGGAAGAAAAGCCATCGACCAGTAAAAGGTTTTCATTGTGCTCGAGCAGGCCTGCTTTGATTTCTCGCGTCCACATGACGCCGGAAGAGGTGATGACGTTGATCGAACTGATGTCGTAAGCCTCAGGTGCATCATCAAGGGCTTCCAGCATGGGACGCGCAAAGGCATCGCCGACAATTGTGACGGTCGTAACACGGTTGGCCTCAATCGCTTTGAGTGCCTGGCTCGGATCGAAATGGGTGCTGGGCAAGGTCACACAGGTGCCCCCCATAGCCATTGCGCCGATCGCAGAGAGCAGACCTGTTCCGTGCATCATCGGTGGCAGCGGGAGGTTTACAGGGCCTGGTTGGGATTGTATCCGGCTAAGCAGTTCCGCCAAGCTCTCGCTTGGTGGGATTGACAGCCTAGGGTTGCCGCCGGCGCCCATGACTTTAAATAAGTCGTCGTGCCGCCACATTACGCCTTTAGGCATGCCGGTTGTGCCACCGGTATACAAAAACAAGAGATCCTCCGGAGAATGCTCGACGTCGACCGTACTGCCGTCCCCAGAACCCGCTCGACGCTCATAGTCGGTATCCAAAACTTCGGTATGAACGGTACTGTCTTGTACTTCAATCCATTGGTTCACGAGAGGTAGTTGTGCCTTAATTCGCTCAACCGATTCGGAGAATTCTTGTTGGTAGAGGACAATTTTCGCGTCAGCATTATCCAGCAGGTAAACCAGTTCGTGATCAATGTATCGATAATTCACGTTCACATGGGTGAGCGAAGCTTTAAAGGCCGCTGCGATCCCTTCGGAGTACTCTGGGCAATTGCGCATATAAAAAGCGATTTTATCCCCTGGTTCAGCGCCGCCTGCAAGCAGCGACCGCGCCAGATTGTTGGTCCGAATGTTGAAGTCACCATGGGTGATCATGCGTTCACCATGGATTAGGGCTGGCTTATTGGGGTCAGTAATCTGAGCCACTGCGGTTAAAATATCGCCAAAACTCCATTGCATGCTGTCAGCCTCTTTTAATCATTACTTGCGGTAGAGGGCTTGATCATACCTAAAATCTTGGCGGCATGAAGGGGTTATAAAATGCCTTGTTGCGCGCCCAAAACCGGCGAGTGCTTTGCGTGTTGGTTAGGCGGCCGGCCTGAGCGATGCGCCGAGCAGGGGCTATGGGTTTATGCGAATCCTTGGCGATCTTACAAGGCGTTGTCAGCCAGGCGAGCAGTTGGCTCAGGCTTGTAACCTCCCGTCCTGAACCGGTTTTGATCGATGCTGATCAAAGAACCTGCAGCACGCCGCTTTTTGATCCAATCAAAATCAATTTTCGGCGTCGGGGGCGGGTCTAACGGAGCCGGCAACGCCGATCACGGCTCGGGTGAGGTGTTTGCAAGTGGCGAATCAAAGCGCGACCGTCGTGCTCGCGGTCTTGCCCGGCACAAGCGCTTACCATGGCTCTGAACAATGGCTCTGAACAGTGGCGCTGAAGCACCGAGGCTTAAGGCGAGGCCAGCTAGCTTCCGGTGAACTGCCCGGGCCGTCTCTCGGACACGGCTTTAATCCCTTCTTTATGATCGCTGGTTTGTTGCAAGATGAACTGTGCCCGGCCTTCGATATCCGTCGTTGCTTTGACCGCGTCGGCGAGTTGGCCTCGAACCTGCTCGCGCACCGATACGACTGCCAGGGGTGCATTCTCTGCAATTTCTGCAGCCAATTGGATCGCCTCTGAGCGAAGGTCCTCCGGACTGCTGAGAATGTCTGCCAAACCCCAATCATAGGCCGTCTGGCCGGTAATTCGGCGGCCCGTGAAGAAAAGCAGATTCGCTTTCTGGTGACCGATGATTCGAGCGAGGGTATGGGTTAAACCAAAACCTGGGGTAAACCCCAATTTGACAAAGTTCGCCGTTAGACGGGTTTCCGGCGAAACGACTCGAAAGTCGGCCATGACGGCAAGACCGAAGCCGCCGCCGACAGCGGCGCCCTGAACGGCCGCAATCACAGGCGTTTTTGCACGAAACAGTCGAACCGCCTCAGTGTAGAGTGGGTTGGCGTCAGAGGCGTCAGAGGCGTCGGTGGTTTGTCTTCGCTCTGAGCTGCCAAAGTTTGCGCCAGCGCAAAAATGTTTGCCCTCGGAGCAGAGTACGATCGCGCGAGTTGCCGGGTTTTGATCAATGGCCTCGAAGGCATCAGCAAGATCAGCGATGAGCGCTTGATCGAAAAAGTTGTTCGGTGCTCGGTTGATTTCGCAGATCGCCACAAAATTATCGAGCACCGAGACCGTCACATCGCCGTAGTTGGGTTTCATACCGTTCTCCAAAGTCGAAAAGGGTGACAGCGCCACCCCCGTATGCCGCGTTGAGGCCGCAGCGAGTGTGATCGCGAGACCGTGGCTATTCCCACGGTCTGCGCGTGGGCTGAATGCCCTTAGGCCAGTGGTTGAAATTTTCTCGTATGGCATCGCCGATTTCTGAAACAGCCCAAGGTTCCTCGGTGTTGTCTTTTTGACAAACCGTTTGAGACTGCCAGGACAGCAACTGAACGGTATTGCCGGTTGCCAGGAAGGTTCTGCCAGTGACGTCTTTGGCGTCATCAGAGCCGAGCCAAACAACCAGCGGTGACACTTTGTCGGGCGACAGTAAAGCTTCCATGTTTTGACCCTGGGGGAAGATATCTTCGGTGAGACGAGACCAAGCTGCCGGGGCTAAAATATTGACCCGAATGCCGTACTTCATGCCCTCCTGGAAGAGACATCGCGCAAACCCTGCGATCCCTGCTTTGGCGGCGCCGTAATTGGATTGACCGAAGTTGCCAAGCAATCCTGAGGTCGATGAGGTCACAACGATACTGCCGCCATGTCCTTGTTCGATCATTTGATGGTAGGCCGCATTCACGGTGAGATAGGTCCCTCTAAGATGAACGTCGATGACAATATCCCACATGTCGTTGGTCATATTTTTGAAGGATTTGTCTCGGAGGATACCGGCATTGGCAATTAGAAAGTCGATCCGCCCGAAGGTGTCAACGGCTTTTTGGACCATCGCTTTGGCGTCTGCTTCGTTTGCAACATTGCCGTAATCGGCAACGGCTTGACCGTCCATCGCCTTGATTTTGTCGACCACTGCGTCCGCCATCCCGCTACCGCCACCTGCGCCGTCACGACTGCCGCCTAAGTCATTCACCACCACCGATGCGCCCTCTTGCGCAAGTAATAATGCATGTGTTTCCCCTAACCCCCCACCAGCGCCGGTGACGAGTGCAACCTTCCCATCTAATAACCCCATGTTTGTGTTCCTTATCCTGTCTTCTGTCGGTAAATACTGTCGATCAATTGGTCAATAGTGCGACGTCAGTAAATCATACTGCAAGGGTCAAGGCTAGGCTCTGAAACTGCCCTGCGGTGCGGGGCAAGGTGAAATTGACGGGAACTTAACAGCCGGAGTCGAAGCGATATCGGTGGCCCTGTTTAGCCCAAGAATGGAATCCGGCTTTGTGTGCGAAATCCTTAAACATTTGCCATTGGTCGCCGTAGTGCACCAAAATGAGTTTCTCTTTCAGGGTGGTTGGCAAGGTTGCGAGTTCTTCGATGCCGGTGTGGACACCACCTGTGAACAGCTGGCAGTCGTGGAAAATGATTTCGGGGTTAAATTTGTCGTTAAATTCCGCCAATAACCCTGGATCGAATCGCGTGTCACTGGTGAAGAGAATCCGTTCATCAATTAAAACGCCGCAACTCCAGGCCGAAGTGCGCCAGGAAGATGCTGAGTCCGGGAAATGCTTTGTTCGAAATAACTTAAGGTTGATCCCTTCGAAATCTGTTTCAAAGGTATCACGACGAAAGGTGTTGAGTTTTCGTGGCCGAATAACGTTCCATAAGTCATTAAACTTCAGCGGAACAGCTTCTGAGGCTTCGGCCCCACCGCGCAAGGATTGCTCCCACAAAATTTTTTCATAGGCCCGGGTAATAATCATTGTGGGTTTACGCTTTTTGACATACCGGCCGGCAAGTTGTGCTTCTTCCAAACCGCCAACGTGGTCGGCATGACTGTGGGTAATCAGGAAGTTATCAATATCAGTCAGCTGGGTATTGTAGTCATGAAACAAACTGTGCGGGCAGTGGTTACCGCAATCAACCAAAAGATGGGTTTGGCCTTTCACGATAAACAGATTGGTTTGATTCAGGGTTTTTGAAAAGGCCGAACCGACCCCAAGAAAAACCAGGTCTAGCGCGCCTTGATTGGTTAAGGCAAGTTTCGTAATCGGACGTTTGGATATTTGCATAATTTAGCGATTTTATTAGCGCGTTCTTTTGTTGGCCAAATGGCCAGCCGTTACTCTCCCGCCGCAGGATCGCCGAGTATGCAGTACGATCACGGGGCGTGCACCCTAAGCGCTTTGCGGTTTCATTCGTATCCCATTGGCCTTGACTGTGAAAGCAGTAATCGCGCTGGCATCACGAACAATAAGCGTTAACGGCTTGTCCGTTGGTGTCGCCTGAAACGATCATGTTTAACACACCCGTGACCACATTAAGCGAGCCTACGTCAGATTGCCAGCGCCGAATCAGGGTTTTGGGCCGAGGATAAGAAGCACCGAATGCCGCGCTGAATGGGACCCGAATTTACCGGGTTGGCATAAGGATAGTCCGTGATGCAGGCAATCTTTCAGCGCGGTTTAGGGTTAGGACATTTTTTGAAGTTGAGCTAGTATTGTGGTCCTTTTATTACGGATGCGCGATACAGCGTCAGGTCGGGAACAAACAGGCAGGCAATGCTCGGATCACATCGGGCGGCGTGCGGCGGATGACAACGGCGTAATCATTACGCCGCGTTGGCGCATGAGGCGCGCAGGCGCAGTCAGCAAAAAACAGTTAGGGCAGGGGTGAAGCGGTGCTCACCAACAACGAGCGCGCCCTGGCCGGATGAGGCGGCAAGGTAAATAGTTCGTGGAAGTGGGAAAAAAGGGTTTCTTATGACACAAACCAATGGTGCTGCATTTGCAAGTTCACGAGACGAAATGCTCGTACAAAAATTGTTGTTGAATGCGATTAACTGCACGCAATCGGATAATTTTTTTAGTTATTTTGAATTGTTTACACCGGACGCAATCTGGATGATGCCGTCGAACAGGCAAGATGTGTCGCTTGCCGAAGCCAAGCGGTTTTATCGCTTTACCGACAAGTTTCGATTTGAGCAGCAGGTCACGATTGACGAGGTGCAAATTTTTGGACAAAGAGGGTTTGCCCGAATCTCGTTTGACGGTTACTTGATTGCAAAAAGAGATGTAACCGCGCGGCCGATGCGGTCGATCAGTCGACACCTGTGGTTGTTTGCTCAGGATTTAAGCGGTGAATGGCGCCTCACGCGAGATATTTGGAATAATCCGAGAGAGCAAGCGTAAGGTCTGTGATCGCGCTGGCGCGACACTTGAATTTGTAATCAGGCCACCTTTTTAGCGGTAAAGTTTTAGCGGTAAAGTCGATCGACGACGTCAAAGCGTCGTTTGACCCTGGTTCCTCGATCCAGCTCTGGGTTAGATATCTTAAGGCAAGCCATGATACAAAACCCGCATTGCGAAGGGTGTTTGTAAACCTTCATTGTAAAGACGTCGTGCTAACAAGGAGTGGTGATGACGACCTACGACTTCGCGATTGGTCAAACAAACCCAGAAACGTTTCCTGCAGAAGCCTTAAAACGAGCGGCGATCCGCGCGATTGACCTTGAAGGCGCAGCGATGAACCGTTATCCGGGTCCTAAGGGGCATCTTGGATTGCGCAAATTGATGGCGCGACGTGAATCCGAGCGCGAAGGCGTTTGGGTCAATCCCGAGAATATGGCGCTCATGAATGGCTCAATGCAGGCGGTTACCCTTGCAGGCCAGGCGCTGATGTCTGCCCCGGGCGATCTTGTGATCACGGAAACCTATACCTATTCGGGGACCATTGCGGCCTACAAAGGCATTGGTCTTGAGCTGGTGGGTATTCCTGTAGACGCCGATGGCATGCGCATGGACCTGCTCGAGCAGCGATTAATCGAGCTGCCAGTGAAGCCTAAATTTATTTATACCCTAACGTCCTATCAAAATCCGACGGGAACAACGATGTCAAGGCAGCGGCGGACTGAACTCATTGACCTTGCGGCCCGATTTGATCTGCCCATTGTCGAAGATAACTGCTATGGGGATGTTCATTTCGACGGCGAAACGCAGCCCTCGCTGTATGCGATCCAAAACGATCCTCGACACATCTACATTGGATCGCTATCAAAGATTTTTGCCCCAGGGGTTCGGTTGGGCTATTTGCTGGCGGAGGCGCCTTATTTCCAGCAAATTGTCTCGGGGCGACATGATGCCGGGAGCAACTATTTCGCGGCAGCCGTGTTGGCGCAGTTCTACCAAGAAGATTTATGGGGGCACTGTCATCAGGCGAACGCGGTATTGCGTCGAAAGCGAGATCTATTATTGACCGCCTTGGACAGTGCGCTAAAAGAGACTTGTATCTGGTCACGGCCAACGGGCGGGCTGTTTCTTTGGCTGCGGCTGCCTGAGGATGTCGATTTGGTTGCATTAAAAGCGCTTACAGCCGAACGTCGTTTTTATTATGCCGAGGGCCAGGACTTTCATGTCGACGGCAAGGCGGTTCATTTCATCCGGTTGGCATTTGGTCATGTGCCGGATGCTGCGATTACCGAAGGTATTGCTGTGTTAGCCGAATGTATTGCGCGGTGCCGCCGAAGTAATGCCAGTGGTCAGTTTGCGAGTTTGTTTGATGATTGAATGCGATGCACTGAATTGGTTTGAGGCGTTTTGATGCAGCCCCTGAGTCTGGCAGAAATAGTGTGAACGCGCTGGCAGATCAACGAGCGCCGCTGTCGCAAAGTAACTTGTTTTGGTTGCTGCAGTTGGCAGGCTGGACCGGGTGGATGATTGTGTTTGGACTGCGCGATGCGGTTTGGGGGCAACCGGTAATTTTTTATCTCACCTTGTGTTTGGAGGCAGGGGCGGGGTTCCTGCTCACGTGTTGTTTGCGTTTGGTCTACCGCCGAATTGGCCAGGTGACCTGGCTGACGCGTGCAACCGTTGTGTTTGTTGGTTCGGGTATCGCCGCACTGGTTTGGCAGCCGATCAAAAATTACTCCCAGATCGAGCATCTTTCAGAATTTGAGGAACTGTATTATTTTGGGGTTTCGGCCTATTTTGTGGGCGTGCTCAGTTACTCCTATGCGGTGTTCCTCGGCTGGAGCGGCTTGTACTTTAGCTTGAAAGTCTATCTAAGGCTGGGCGAAGAACGCCGTTCGCGGATGCTGGCCGAAGCGCTTGCGGTGGATGCACAGTTGAAGATGCTGCGATATCAGATTAACCCCCACTTTCTGTTTAATACGCTCAATGCAATTAATAGCCTGTTGTTGGTCGAGGAGACCGCACGCGCGCGAGCCATGGTGCAACGTCTGAGTGAATTCTTACGCTACAGTTTGGAGGGGAATGCCGCCGCGAAGGTCACTTTAGAAGAAGAGCTGACATCGGTTCGAGCCTATCTTGAGATTGAATCGGTACGATTTGAGGATAAATTGAGGATCCGATTCAGTATCGAAATCGGGTTGTCCGCTTGCTTGGTGCCCAGTTTGATTCTGCAACCGTTGGTTGAGAATGCCGTTAAACATGGCATCACACAAACCGATAAGCCGGGCACGGTCTTGGTGTCTGCCAGTCGGGCTGAAAACGATCTCATGTTAATTGTGTCGGATACTGGACCGGGCTTTGCGGTCGACGGGCGTGATGCATCGGAATCTGGATTGGGCTGGAAAAATACGCAACAGCGCTTGGCGTTGCATTATGGGGATCAATTTGTGCTGTCTCGGCGCGTGCGTCAGGGCGGCGGGGCAGAGGTGATGATTAAAATCCCGATGTCGTCTGAAGGCGAATGAGCATGCGCCCGATGACGGCAGTTGTGGTCGATGATGAACCCCTGGCCAGGCGAGGATTGATCCACCTGTTGGGCAACGAGCCGGGGATCAAAGTGGTCGCTGATTTTGGTCAACCTGCGCGCGCGCTCGAATATATTACAGCGCACCATCCTGATGTGGTGTTTTTGGATATCCAGATGCCGGGGATGTCGGGCCTTGAGTTGGCCCGACAGTTAACGGCGCCAACGCCGAGTGTGGTTTTTGTGACGGCCTTTGATGATTATGCCATTCGGGCCTTTGAGCATCACGCGGTTGATTATTTACTAAAACCCATCAACCCCGAGCGATTAACCGCGGCGGTCGCAGCTCTTGGCGTTCAACACAGTGGATTCCAGGTGCGGGCTGAAAATGAACGTTTGAAAGTGGCAATCACAGAGCTGCAGCAAAGCATCGCCGAAGGGTCTGGGCGGCCGAGTTTTAACGAGGTGTTGGTCATCAAAGAGATTGGTAAAACCACTCGACTGGCGGTATCAATGATCGACTGGGTGGATGCAGCGGGTGACTACATGTGCGTGCACGCGCAGGGCGACACGCATATCCTGCGATCAACTATGGCGAAACTTCAGGCGCAACTCGATCCCAGTGTGTTCATGAGGGTGCATCGCAGCGCCATGGTGAATGTGAATCGCATTCGGGAGATTGTGGTGCATGCTAATGGCGAGTATCGATTAACTTTGGTTTCTGGGGACGTGCTCAAGTCCAGTCGTCGTTATAAAAAGGAAATCCGAGCGCTGATGGTCTCTGATTAATCTTGACCAGTTCTTAATTCTTGCCCACAGAAGATGCCCGCAGTGGGGCATGTTTTTATGGAAGCCACAGTTTTGCGCGAATGCGTTTCAATGCTTATCGATGTCTATCAATGCGGCGTCGCCATCGAATGTCTGACTGTGGAGACGGTCAGGCTGCTGAAGGTAATGCAAACGGTTGGGTTTGTTTGCCCTAGAGGGAAACGGAGCGCCTAAACGCGATTGATGACAAATTGATCGAACTGCGGGCGCAAGTCCGATGAGGACTGGGCTTGATTGCCCAGGATCATCCTGGTGCAGGCTTTTTTGCAGCTTACGCACGCTGATGAGCGCTCGGATAATTTAATTTGTTTTTATTGGTAATGGGGAGTTAAATGAGAAGTTGAGGGCGGGTTTTAAAGGCTCAACCTGTCAATTGATTTGAAGCGAGTTT
>Ga0209631_10004557_pt1 | contig 15273 bp, 11 predicted proteins | sample COG_08_FD_184752 | JGI IMG/M metagenome (GOLD analysis project Ga0209631, IMG submission 184752) | Pelagic Microbial community sample from North Sea - COGITO 998_met_08 (SPAdes) (version 2) | ecosystem: Environmental > Aquatic > Marine > Neritic zone/Coastal water | place: Helgoland, sampling...
CGAGCAGAACGAAGATCAACACCACAGTGACCAGACTGAGCGTGCGCCTGGAGTGACTCATGGAGCCTCCGGGAATGGGTGGCCTGAGGTCTGCTCGGCGCGGCTCCTCCGCACACGAACGATCTTAAGATGTCGAGTCAGGGCTGCAACGTTGCCGCCGACTTTTGCAGAAGATCGCTCATTCTAGCCGTTTCGCGCCCCCGACGACCTAAAGCGGCTCACAGTGACATGGGCCGGTCCCATCCAGGGAGACGACTAGGCAGCCGCGCCGTCGCCGTAGGTACGCTCAACGTACCCATTGAGAATTTCCTTGAACTCGTCAACGAGTCCCTCGCCTTTGAGCGTCACGGAATGCTCACCATCGACATATACGGGCGCCTTTGGCTCTTCGAAGGTGCCAGGCAGCGAAATCCCGATATTGGCGTACTTCGACTCGCCCGGGCCGTTCACGACGCACCCCATGACGGCCACGTCCATCTGCTCGACGCCGGGATAGGATTTTCGCCACTCCGGCATCATCTCGCGGATGTACCCGGTAATGTCCTCGGCCATCTCCTGAAAAAAGGTGCTCGTCGTGCGGCCGCAACCGGGACACGACGTGACCTGAGGCTCGAAGTGCCGGATGCCCAGGGACTGCAGCACCTGCTGAGCGACGCGCACCTCTTCGGCCCGGTCACCGCCAGGGCTGGGCGTCAGAGACACGCGGATCGTGTCCCCGATACCCTCCATGAGGAGCGGGGCCAGTCCTGCCGTAGTCGCCACGATCCCTTTCGCACCGAGGCCGGCTTCGGTGAGGCCCAGATGGAGCGGATAGTCCGACCGGGTGGACAGCATCCGATAGACTTGATGCAGCTCGGGCACGGACGACACCTTGGTCGACAGGACGATCCGGTCGTGTCCAAGTCCTACCTCTTCGGCCAGAGCCGCCGAGCGGAGGGCGCTCTCCACGAGCGCCTCGAGCAGGACCTCCGACGCCTCGAGTGGCTGATCCCGCCCCGCGTTCTCATCCATCAGTTCCGTAAGGAGTCGCTGATCCAACGAGCCCCAGTTAACGCCGATACGCACCGGCTTGTCGTACTCGATCGCCACCTCGACGATCTGCGTGAAGTTCTTGTCGCGGTGCTTGGTACCGACGTTGCCTGGATTGATCCTCAGCTTTGCCAGTGAGAGGGCGGCCTCCGGATACTTGGTGAGGAGTAGGTGACCGTTGTAGTGAAAGTCCCCGACGATCGGTGTGTCGTACCCGGCGACCCGAAGGCGTGAGACGATCTCCGGGAGGGCCTGTGCCGATGCGTCGTTGTTGACGGTGACGCGCACCAGCTGGCTACCAGCATCGGCCAGTAGCCGGACCTGATCGTAGGTGGACTGAACGTCTGCTGTGTCCGTGTTCGTCATCGACTGGACCACGATCGGCGCGTCTCCGCCGATACGGACGCCGCCGACGTCGACGGCCACGGTCTTGTTGCGTTCTGAGGACATCACCCGCCTCGCGTGCGGCTGGAGCTCCGATGCGGAATCTGGCCGGAATCTACCGGGGGGCCGGTACCCCACCAAGACGGAACCGCTCTCGCCGATCGGGGTCTTGAATCGGAACACCTACTCGCATGCCGAGCTCACCATGTCTGATTCAGAAGTCCGAATTACCGTCTCCGAGACGGGCTCCTACAAGATCGAGGGATCCGTGCCGCTCCTCGATCATGAAGGAAACTCCATCGAAACGCGGGACGGAAAACCGTTTTTCCTTTGTCGGTGCGGACATTCGGCCAACAAGCCGTTCTGTGACGGGGCGCACAATCGAGTCGATTGGGACCACGAATTGGCCAAGCGTTAGGGCGGGCACACCGGGGTAGCAACAGGTAACTCGTCAAAAAAAACGTTTGTTTACAGGTGGGCTCACCAGTATTTTGCCGAAAATATCCTTCGGCCCCTACGTGCCATGTCTGGTTTCGCCCCGCAGAAGACTCGGACGCCTCTCTTCAGCTCCCCGAAGACGCTACTGAAACTCGCCGCGCTTCTGATCGCCTGCTCGATCCCCTTCATTCCGTCGGGTGAACGCACCTTCGATGAACTCGTGCGTGACGACCAGCTTTATCTCGACCCCGGAACCATGGCGCCATTCACCGGAGTCGCTGTGGCTACCTACGCGGACGAGTCCAGCCGCATCGCTCAGCACCTCGGCATCAGCGGGGATCGTTACGACGGTCTCTTCGACCGACTGACCGCAGACCGCCGACCCAGCTCGACGGAGTCTTACGTCAACGGTGTGCGTCAAGGCCCGTACCAGTGGTACTTCGAGAGCGGTTCGCTCTTCGAGGAGGGCACCTACGCCGATGGAGTACTGGAAGGACCGTACCGTGCATTCTGGGAGTCCGGCGACCTCTATGAAGAGGGTACCTACCGGGAAGGCCAGTTCGACGGCTCCCGACGCTGGTTCATGCACAATCGCCTCGTCGAGTTGGTTACCTACCGAAACGGAGTGATCGAAGGCATCTACGAGCGCTATACCCCCGACGGCGACGTCGACATGAAGGGCGTGCTGTACGACGGCGACCCATGCGGTCGCTGGATCGAGGCTGGTCAGGTGATCAACTACTCGGCGTGTGGGGCCCACGTTACCGAGTGAACGGGAACAAATGAGCTAGAACGCCCTTTCTGCCTTCGCGGTGGGCAGGGCGTTTTCGTGCGCGGAGGTTTGGCGCGCACCCGCTATCGCACTGATGATGCCTGCTATGAGGATCTATGGGCGTGCTGCGAGAGTTGCGGGCTTCACGGCGACCGTACTCATGATGTCGTGTCCGATGGGCGAGTCACCCAAAGGGGGACGAACCTGAGCGGACCGCGGCGCTTTCAATCCAGCCAGCCAACATCGTTTCGGCTGCGAGCCGCACTGCCACCCCCATCCCGGACACCATCGCCAGGGTCCGTCGGGACCTGGCGGTGCGGGGCAACCTTACGAGCATCGTGCTCCGGGTGTAGTAACGCCGGAACCGGGAAGACAGACGGGGCGACATCCCCACCCCTGCCCTGTCAGCTCACCGGACGTCCCAGCCGCCTCAACGCAGCATCCAGCAGATCACGGTGATAGGTACGGAAGTTCTCCCGGGTAAGCGGCACATAGACCTCGGGCTGCACCGCGTTGCCCTCGAGGATCTGTCCATTGGGCCGCACGGTGTGGCCGATATTCCACATGAACTGGACAACCGGCTGTTCGGTGCCCGGGAAGTAGACGGTCTCCTCCGCCTCCCATGTGTTGCTGTACCCCCCGGTTGGCATCCCGATGGTGAACGCCAGATCGTTGTCGGCAAACATCGACACGAACTGATCGAGGTGTGAGCCCCCGTTCGGTCCACCGATGATTGCGATCGGTCCTGAGAAGTGGACCTCGGCAGGGTGAAGAATCCCGTCTTCTGCCTCCTGGGGGAGGTGGGCCAGCTTGAACGGCGTGTCCCGCGTGTATTCGAGACCCGCTTCGATGTCTTCGCGTGCGTTGGTTCGTGCCCATTCGTGCAGCCAGGAGCGACTCTCATTGAGCCCGAAGATTTCGGGCACATCGCGGTCCGGCTCTGTGGCCCACGCTTTGACCATATCAACTGCAGCGTCACTGATCCGAAGGTTGCCGAAGGTGGTTCGGAAAGGCTTATCGACGAGTCGCTGGATGGCATAAGCGCCACGCGAGCCACCACTGGAAGCCGTGACGTCGATCACCATCATGTGACCGAGGAGGCCCTGGGCCTCGGCGTACTCCATGAGGTCGACGATGTCCTGAATGAGCTCATACTCGAAGTCGAGCCACTGAAGTAGGACGATCGGCCGACCGTCGTCGGGGCGGAGCACATTGAAGTTGAAGCGCTCCATCACCACCGAGAATCCGGGATAGAGTTCAGCCTCTCCGAGTTCCAGCGAGACAGCATCCGGCTCGAGGTAGGGTAGTGACGCCTGATACCGGCGGCCCGCGGCGTCCTCCAGCTCGAGATCGAGCGTCTCGCGGTACATCCACGGAGCCGTGGCAGGCGCACGAATCGGCACGTCGCGCGCGAGCCTCCAGTAGAGGCCCTGGAGTGCACTGTGCCGCGTCCAGGCTCGAAACGTCTCAACGAAGTCCGGGATGAGCCGTCCGTTAACCGAGATAATCACGTCCCCGATCGCAACGCGATCCGCCCCCGGGAGCCGCGATGCCGCCAGCGCCGTGCGATCCACGCCAGAGACGAAGAAGCCCGGAGCAGCCATGTCGGAGTAGTCCGGGCGCACCTGAATCGGCGCGTGTACCTCAGGGAGCCGCGGGCCCGTGAGACCGTCGGCTACGGGAGTCAGGTACAGATGAGAGTCTCGCCGCGCGTTGCTGAGGAGCGTCAGCGCATAGTACAGCTCCTCTTCCGTCTCGGCGTTCACGACCGCGTTCCGCACTGCTTGCATCTCTGACAGCGGGTCGTACGCCATCCCCGACTCTTTGAACGACGACCACGCCTCGCGCCGACGGGTCATCTCGATGATGGAGTCGAAGAGCTCGGCACGAAGTTCGGGCGTGCCGACGGCGGTGAGCTGCGGGTTGGCCGTCTGAGCCTGCAGCGGACTGGGCGAGGCTATGACGCACACCAGCGACAACATCGCCCCGAGCCCTACTGCCCCGGCCAGCCGCGAAACACCGAGTTGGCAGGCCGCGGTGGCCGGACGGCTCCCAGGCCGGTAGCGCATCACCCGCCAGACCGTCCTACGTTCGTGTTGCTCCAGCCTTGATCGGCGGGCTCCTCCGGATCCGACCGCAGGAACTCGATCAGGTCGGGATGGAATACCTCAGGATTATCCAGGTGCGGCGAATGCCCGACCTCGGGATAGATGATCAACTGCGCGTTCTGGAGCTGTTCAGCCACATTTCTCGCGAGTCGTGGGAAGTCGGAGACGAGTCGGTCGTCCGCTCCGCCAATAACCAGGGCCTTCGTCGCAATATGCTGCCATTCATACACGACCGGGTCTTCGAAAAGGATCATCCGCTGGCCCACGCGCATCCGGGCCATGCGCGGCCAGTCCCCGCTGAGCGTGAGGCCGTACTGTACCTTCACCCACTGCAGGTACTCCGGCTTCCAGCCGCGCGGATAGTACCGCACGTGGCCGCGCAGTACCGACTGATAGGTCGTATTCAGCGCGCTCCGGTAGGCATCCTCGGGATCCGTCCAGGCGCGCCCCGGCCGGCTGTCGGTCAGACCGATCTGGTTCACCATCGCGACGTGCGTCGTCGTCTCTGGGTAGGTCGACGCGAAGCGGGTCGCGACCATGCCCCCCATCGAATGCCCGACAATCGCCGCGCGCTCGATCCCCAGGTGGTCCAGAAGCGCCTTCGTGTTCCTGGCGGGGATGTGGAGGTTGTAATGGATGTCCGGCTTAGACGACCGACCGTACCCCAGTCGATCGACGGCGATGGTCCGGAACCCGGCCTCGGTGAGCGCCCGGATCATCGGCTCGTACGGCGCACCGAAGAAATTCATCCCGTGAAAGACGACCACTGTCTGTCCATTCGGCGTGCCGATGGGCGCCACGTCCATGTACGCCATCCTGAGGTCCAGCCCGAACAGCCGGAGCTCCAGATAATCGACCGGCCACGGATACGGGACATTCGAGTAGTCGATGGCCGTGGCTGTCCATTCCGCAGGCGGCTCGGAAGGTGGCTCTGCCTGTGCGGTCAGTTCGTAGGGCGTCGAGGCAGATGCCAGGGCCACCGCCCCGGCCAACCCGAACATACCGATCAGGCGGCCCAATATGGTCAGGTTCACGCGGCCTACTCCTCCGGGAGTTCGATGACGCAAAGCGGATGCCCCGATCCGACAGGAACGGTCGGGCAGTCACGCTCGGCCCAAGCGACCGGACGGCACGCGGCTTGTCAAACGACAGATTCCCTCAGCCTTGCAACCGCGCCCTTCGACCATGGACCAGGACCAGCTCCAACATCCGCATCTATTCAATGGTCTATATAGTTAGCAAAGCCGAGCAGTCCTCTCCCGACCAGGACCTATGTGATGATCACCCGTCGTGACTGGCTTCGTCTCAGCGCCTCCGCGAGCGCCGCGCTCGCACTACAGCCACGGATGCTGGCTGCCCTTCAGGACGGCGCCGTCGCCACCAAAGCCATCCCCTCCAGCGGTGAGCAGATCCCCGTAATCGGCCTTGGCGGCCGCTGGATCTCGAATCGCTCGTCTGCGGACGAACTCACGGACCACCGACAAGTGCTCCACGAACTCGCGAGAGGTGCGGCAGGTGACGCGAAGTGCTGCTTCGACAGCGCCGCTGGATACGGCGGCGGTGGATCGGAGTCCTACGCCGGCGAGTGGGCCGCTGAAGACGGCTTCGGGGACGACATCTTCTGGGCTACCAAGGTCAACGTCGCAGGTCGCGGCGGTGGCTCGGTGGATCGTGCTGACGTTCAGGCTCAGATCGAGCGGTCGTTCGAGCGGATGAAACGCGACGTCATCGACCTCGACCAGGTCCACAACATGGGCGACCCACCGACCCAGCTCGGGGTCGCTCAGGAGTACAAGGACGAGGGCCGGATCCGGTACATCGGCATTACGACTACGAGCAAGGGTCAGTACGACCATCTCGAGCGCGTGATGCGGGACGACCGCTACAGCCTTGACTTCATCGGGATCGACTACGCGATCGACAACCGCTCTGCAGAAGAGCGGATCTTCCCGCTCGCCCGGGACCGGGGCATCGCTGTCATGATCTACCTGCCCTTCGGCCGCAGCCGCATGTGGCAGCGCATCGGTGACCGTGAGCTGCCGGCATGGGCCGCGGACTTCGACGCCACCACATGGGCTCAGTTCATGCTCAAGTTCGTGGTCGCACATCCGGCCGTGACGCTCGCTGCCCCCGGCACGGGTGATCCGGGTCACATGATTGACAATCTCGGTGGCGGCAGAGGCCGCATGCCGACGCCGGATCACCTGCGGCGCATGGTTGAGCTCGTCGAGAGCCTGCCGCAGGCCGGCTGACCGATCAAGGAAGAGGCGCCGTTACATGGTCGAGATCAGCTACTCAGGTCAGACAGTCGATCCCGTCGAGGACCATATGAACGATGAGTCCGAGGCCCACCAGCTGGAGCATCCAGATGATCGCCTCGTCACGTAGCGCACCGATTGCGTTCAACGCACGTGGGCCGAACAGCACGAGTCCGTACGCGACGATCGCCGGCGTGGTGTGCAGCGGATGAAATCCGATGGAGCAACGAGCGGGATCATAGACGGGGTCGGCCAGCAGATGGTCGAGGTCCACGAGCATCGTCGCCACAAGAATGAGCCACGTGCGGAGCCACCGTTCGCGATCGATTGCCAGGGCGAGCCCCGCCGGCACGACGAAATGCAGAGCGATGTGAAGCATCGCGTGAAGCTAGCCGCCCGACCCGGCGGAACACGAACCCACGGAGTACACTCATGAAGATCCGGCTACTGATCCTTATCTCTTCACTCCTCGTGGCGGCTCCGGTGGACGGGCAGCAACGGCGACAGATGACGCCCGAGGAGCGCACGGCTCGTGAGGCTGCCCGCCGTGAAGCGATGGCCGAGCCTCGCCCGATCGACGCGATGGAGAGCCTCTGGATCGAAGAGCTCACCTGGATGGAGCTGCGCGATGCCATTCAGGCCGGACATACCACGGCACTGGTGCTCACCGGCGGAGTCGAGTCCAACGGACCGCACCTCGCGGCGGGGAAGCACAACTACTCGAACCGCCTGATGGGGCCGTCCGTCGCCGCTGCGCTCGGTAACACCCTGCTCGCACCGCTGGTCACGCTAGAGCCGGGTAACCCGAGTCGCGACGTCATGGCGGGTAATACCGGGCCGATGGTGTCGCAGCAGACGTATATCGCCTGGCTGACCGACATCGGCGACAGCTTGCGTTCGATGGGCTTCACCGAGGTCTACTTCCTCGGCGACAGCGGCGGGAATCTGCGTGGGATGCAGGCCGCGGCGGATGCACTCAACGAGCGATACGGTCGCGAAACTGCGGTCTTCCACCATGTGCCGGAGTTCTATAACCACTCGCTGGTACGGCAGTACATGCAGGAAGAGCTGGGGATCCCCGAGGAAATGGAATACCAGGCTAGCTCCGGCTCCGACGGGATTCACGAGGAGCTCTCAATCGACGCAATCATGTCCGTCATCGACCCCTCATCGATCCGTTTCGATCAGCGCGTAGCCGCCGATCGGGCGTCCATCAACGGAATTCCTCTCGAGCCCCTCTCCGAGCTTCAGGATCTGGGTCGAGCGCTTATCGAGTACCGTACGATGCTGACCGTCGAAGCCATCGAAGCATTCCGGGCAGGAAGCGGACGCTGATGCGTCAACTCCCGCGGTATCGACGTCGCTGGCCGGCCCGGTCGCCGGCCGACATATTCGCTGTATGAATGTCTCCAGCACTGCTCTCGTTCTGGCCAGCCTGATGGTCCTCGGCCTTTCGGTGGATTCCGTCCGATCGCCAGACGCCGCAACAGACACACTGACCTCGCTCGCCCTGGTGTCTACGGCGGCCCAGGGTCCGGATTCGGCGTCCGACGGACTCGGTTCGGAGCCGGCACTCGACGACCTGGTCGAGGAATACTGCGTGCGCTGCCACAACGAGCGACGCCTGCGCGGAGATCTGTCTCTAGAGGACTTCGATACGGGTGCTCCGGAAACCAACGCCGCCGTCGCGGAGCGCATGATCCACAAGCTGCGAGCGGGCATGATGCCGCCTGCGGGTGTGCGGCGTCCACCTGAGGACTCGATTGCCCTGCTGGCCGCCAGCCTGGAAGATCGTCTCGATAAAGTCGCCAAGGAGAATCCCAACCCCGGTCGTCGCACCTTCCAGCGCCTCAACCGCGCAGAGTACGAGGCCTCAATCTACGATCTCTTCACGATCCGCATCGACGCGTCCGCGTTCCTTCCGACCGAGACGATCAGCGACAACTTCGACAACATCGCGGACACGCAGATTCTCTCGGCGACGCTACTCGAGAGCTACATGCGCGCCGCGGCTCAGGTCAGTCGGGATGCCGTCGGCGACGTCAACGCCTCAGCGTCCACGACGGTGTACAAGGTGCCGAAGACAACGTCACAGGTCAGCCACGTCGAAGGCACTCCGCTCGGTACACGCGGCGGCGTATCCATCACCCACAACTTCCCGGCCGACGGCGAGTACGTCTTCGAGCTGGACCTACACCCCAGCCCGGACGGCCAGCTCTTCGGCCTCACCTCAGGCGTCCACCAGATGGAGGTCGCCGTGGACGGCGAACGGGTGGCGCTTCTGGAGCTCGATCGATGGATGAGCGAGTCCGACCCTACGGGGCTGCGCGTCGAGACGCCGGAGATCCATGTCCGGGCCGGGCCGCATCACGTGACGGCTGCGTTCATTCTCGAGCGCGAGGGGCCGATCACGGATCTGATTACCCCGATCGACTTCACCCTCGCTGATCCGAACATGGGTGTCGGATACGGCGTCACCACCTTGCCGCACCTACGAGACCTCTCGATCAGTGGACCCTTCGCAATCACCGGTGTCTCCGACACCCCGGCCCGCCAGCGCATCTTCACCTGTCGCCCCACCGCGCCGGACGAAGAAGAACCATGTGCACGTGAGATCCTCCACAGCATCGCAACCCAGGCGTTCCGTCGCCCTGTAGACGACGACGAGATCAACGAATTGATGTTCTTCTTCGACGAAGGGCGTGAAGAGGGCGGCTTCGAGATCGGCGTCCGAAACTCCATCTGGGCGGTTCTGTCGAGTCCCCGTTTCATCTTCCGACTCGAGCGAACGCCGGACCGCATCGATGCGAATGAGGTCTACGAGCTGGACGACCCGGATCTCGCCTCGAGACTGGCCTTCTTTCTCTGGGCCGCGCCGCCCGACCAGGAGCTGGTTCAGCTGGCTCAGAACGGACGACTGACGAACGACGGGGAGCTGGAGCGACAGACACGCCGCATGCTGGCCGACCCGCGTTCCGAGTCCCTATCGACCCGGTTCGCATCGCAGTGGCTGCGCCTCCAGGACCTGGAGAAGATCAACCCGGACGCTCAGCTCTATCCATATTTCAACCAGCAGTTGAAGACCGCGATGGACAGGGAGACCGAGCTACTGTTCCACACGATCGTGCAGGAGGATCGGAGCGTGCTCGAGCTGTTGACGGCCGACTGGACCTTCGTCAACGAGCAACTCGCAGCCCACTACGGAATCTCCGGCGTGACAGGCACCGACTTCGTCCGCGTCCAGCTACCTGACGAGAACCGGCGGGGCCTCCTCGGCCATGGCAGCATTCTGATGATGACGTCGGAAGGCAATCGCACGTCGCCCGTGCTCCGCGGGAAGTGGGTCATGGAAGTGCTTCTCGGAAGCCCACCACCACCTCCTCCTCCTGCTGTGCCGACCCTCGAAGAGACAAAGACCGCCGAAGGCTCACGCCGGCTCACGACACGTGAGCGCATGGAGATGCATCGGGACAACCCGGCGTGCATGTCTTGCCACCGCGTGATCGACCCTATTGGGCTCGCGCTCGACAACTTCGACGTGACCGGCGCATGGCGGATCAAGGAGAACCTCAACGAGATCGATCCAAGTGGAGAGCTGTACGATGGTAGCCCGATCAACGGGCCCGCCGGACTCCGCGAGGTGATCCTGAAGCGTCCCACCGTCTTCCGTCGGACGCTGGCGAAGAACTTGATGGCCTATGCCCTCGGGCGACGGGTCGAGTTTTACGACATGCCGACAATCCGTGAGATGGAGCGGAACGCTGCCGCACACGGTGACCGCATGTCCGATTACATCCTCGGCGTCGTGCAGAGTCCCGCGTTCCGGATGAGCCGGGGCGCTGCCATGACCGACGACGCACCCCAGTATTGAGAACATCATGCATCTGACGAAGACGAACCTCGAGCGACGCACCTTCCTGAAGGGTATGGGCGCCAGCGTGGCGCTCCCCTTCCTCGACGCGATGGTTCCGGCCGGTCGTATGTCAGGCGCCGCTGCCGCGACCGACGTCACGCGATTCGTAGCCATCGAGATGGTTCACGGAGCAGCGGGCTGTAACGAGTGGGGCGCGACCCAGCACTTGTGGGCTCCTCAGGACGAAGGATCGAACTTTGATCTGACTCCGAGCGCGCTTGCTCCGCTGGATCCGTGGCGTGAATACCTCACGATCGTCAGCAACACCGATGTGGGTGGCGCAGAGGCAGAGCTGCCCCGCGAAATCGGCGGCGACCACTTCCGGTCGAGTGCGGTTTTCCTGACGCAGTCGCATCCGAAGCAGACCGAAGGCTCTGACGTCTTCGTTGGGGCGTCGTTGGATCAGATCTATGCTCAGCGCTTCGGGCAGGACACGCCGATCCCCTCGATGCAGCTCTGTATCGAAAACGTCGACCAAGCCGGTGGCTGCGCGTACGGCTACGCATGCGTGTACACGGACACTGTGAGTTGGGCCAGCCCAACAGAACCCCTTCCCATGATCCGCGATCCGCGGGTGGCCTTCGACCAGCTCTTCGGGGCTGGTGGCACAGCGGAGGAACGGGCCCAGCGCCGACGCACGGAACGCAGCATCCTCGACTGGGTCCTGCGTGATCTGTCTACCCTCAACAGGGAGCTCGGTGCGGACGACCGGCGGCGGATGGATCGGTATGTGACGAACATCCGCGAAATCGAGCGGCGCATCCAGCAGATCGAGGCGCACAACATGAGTGGCGAACAGCGAGAGCTCGCCGAGGCCCCCGCAGGTGTGCCGGACGATTACGGTGATCACGTCCGCCTCATGTTCGACCTCCAGGCGCTCGCCTTTGCGTCCGACCTGACGCGGGTCATCACATTCAAGACAAGCCGCGACGTCTCAGGACGAGTCTTTCCCGAAACCGGTGTCAACGCCGGCTTCCACGCCGCATCGCATCACGGTGGTAACGAGGAGCGGGTCCTCGAGTTCAACAAGATCAATCGCTATCACATGAGCCTGATCCCGTACTTCCTCGAGAAGCTCGCGGACACCATGGAAGGTGATACCCACCTGCTGGACAAGACGCTGATCGTGGCCGGTTCCCCCATGGGTGACCCGAACCTGCACAACCACAAGCGGTGTCCGCTCTTCCTAGCGGGCGGAGCGAACGGGCGCCTACCGAAAGGCGGTCTGCACGTGAAGGCCCCAGATGGCACGCCCATGGCGAACGTCCTGCTCAGCTCGATGCATATGCTCGGCATGGACGACTTCGAGTCGTTCGGAGATAGCACCGCCGCCTTCCCCCTGTCGACCGGCCGGTCGACGTCATCGACGGGTTCTCCCCGATGACCAAGATCCTTCCGCTGCTGGCGGCCCTCGTTCTCGGCGGCTCAACGCTCGCTGAGTCCCCCGTCGCCGACGCAGCGCAGGGCCGCGACCTCGAGGCGGTGCGAGAACTGCTCCGTGCGGGGGCCGATGTGAACGCGGCCCAGAACGACGGGATGAGCGCCCTCCACTGGGCTGCGCAGAACGACGACGCACCCGTGATCGAGGTACTCCTCTACGCCGGTGCGAACACCGCCGCCACAACCCGACTCGGTGGATACGCACCCCTGCACCTCGCCGGGCGAGCCGGGAACGCCTCGGCCCTCGACGCACTCCTGACCGGCGGTGCAGACGTGGAGGCGTTCACCACCACCGGCGTCACTGCGCTCCACTTCGCATCCGCGGCTGGCAGAACGGGGGCCGTCGAGGTTCTACTCCGACATGGAGCTGCGATCGACGCCGGAACCGCCAACGAGGCTCACACGCCGCTCATGTGGGCGACAGCCTCGAATCGGCGCGACGCCATGCGTGTGCTGCTGGAGGCCGGCGCTGACCCGTCGATGACGACCTCGGTCGTGGACTACGTGCAGGTCTCGTCCAAGGACATGCCGCAGCGCCGTCTGCGCTCTCAGCTCGCATCCGTGCGGCGTAATGCCCAGCAGGCATCCGGCCAGCGCCCAGCAGTAGGTCGCTCCGGAGGTGGCCAGTTGCAGGCGCCGTCCGAAGAGGAAGAGGAAGAGGAAGAGGAAGAGGAAGAGGAAGAGGAAGAACCGGAGGAGGAGGCTCAAGCTTCGGCGGAGGAAGAAAACGAAGAGGAGCCCGTCGAAGACGAGAGCCCTGAGGAGGTGGTCTCCGAGGAATCCGATGAGGAGATCGTGGAGGACAAGGCTGAGGAAGAACCCGCCGAGGAAGCAGACTCCGAGGAGCAGACTGAGGAAGAGCCTGCTGAAGAAGAGCGACCGCTCGGCTACACGGACCTGGTCGGCAAAGAGGGGGGCTTCACCGCCCTGCACTTCGCGGCCCGTGACGGGCTCATCGACGCTGCCATCCTGCTCCTCGAGCATGGCGCCGAGCTCGACCAGCCGACTGCGGGCGACGGTACCACACCGATGCTCATGGCAACGATCAACGGAAACTTCGACCTCGCCGTGCACCTCCTGAACGAGGGTGCAGATCCGAACACGACGGCCGAGGACGGGGCGGCCGCGCTCTTCACGGTCCTGAATCGCCGGTGGGGACCCAAGGCCGCCTACCCGCAGCCCCAGGCGTTTCAGCAGCAGAAGATCGACTATCTGGGCTTCATGGAGGTGCTCATGGTGGCCGGTGCCGACGTGAACCATCAGACCGAGCGCCACATCTGGTACACCTCGTTCAACTTCGACATGCTCGGCGTGAATTTCGCAGGCGCCACCGCCTTCTGGCGTGCTGCGTACGCCACCGATCTAGATGCCATGCGGCTGCTGGTCGAGTGGGGCGCAGATCCCGCGCTCACGACACGTAAAGTGCCGTCACGACGGTTCGGCCGACGCGGCAATCAAGAAGACGAGTCCGGTCTGGATCCGGTGCCGAACGGGGGACCCGCCGTCCATCCCATTCATGCTGCATCCGGTGTGGGATACGGCGAGGGCTTCGCGGCGAATGCGCATTCGCATGCGCCCGACAGCTGGCTACCGGCCGTGCGGTATCTCGTCGAGGAGCATGGGGCTCACGTGAACGCCCGGGACTTGAACGGCTATTCACCCGTCCATCACGCGGCGAGCCGCGGCGACAACGAGCTCATCGAGTATCTGGTGTCCCAGGGTGCAGACGTCACGTTCGTCAGCCGACGCGGCCAAACGACCGTCGATATGGCGAACGGGCCGCGCCAGCGTGTGCAGCCCTTCCCCGAGACAATCGCGCTGCTGGAGAGCCTCGGGGCCGTGAACAACCACAACTGCCAGAGCTGCGAGTAGGATCCTTCCGTTCCTCGCGGCAACGTCACGCGAGCGGGCTATCGATCGCTGCCCCGTCAGGGACGGCACCAGCCGGACGTGACCTACGATATGAATGAAGCGAATCGAACGAGCTTGAAGCGAGTCGTTCAGCTCCTGTCGGTTTTCTACGTCATGACGTTCGTCAGTGGTTTCCTGCAGAACACACAATTCAACATCTTCAACTACCTGTCGTTCCTCCTGCTGTGCGTCGGTGGAATTGCGTTGATTCGCCAGACCATCGAGTCCCCGGTAACCCAAACCCTCCGGTGGTCTCTGTTCCTGACCGGAACGACTTCGATCCTGCTGCTCATCTTCTTTCTGGGCTATGAGTGGTCCAAGCTGCGTGACCAGGTGAACCTTGAGGCGTCCATGGAGTCTTTTCTCTACGGGCTGACTCTAGTCTTTTGGATCCTCGTCAGCGGGAGCCTCGTCCTGCTCCGGAGACCCGAAGCTCGGTCCACGCATTGAAATGACCGCCAACTCGGTCGAGTTTCTTCCGAGCTAGGTGAGCAACACCCGCTTGGAGGGGTGGCAGAGCGGTTCAATGCACCGGTCTTGAAAACCGGCGTCCGCAAGGACTCGTGGGTTCGAATCCCACCCCCTCCGCTCGGACTGAGCCTCTGGCAGCTAACCTCTTACGAGACTTGGCCGCCAGGGGCTCAGTCGTTCGAGAGTCTGGAGCCCACCTGAATTGCGCCAAGTTTGTGCCGCGCTGGACCTTCTTACGCCTCTTTGGCAGCGTCGGCAGTCGTCATCGAAGCGAGCTTTGAGAAGCCCTCCTCGATGGATGCAACGTCTGCGATAGCGTATCGCCGGTGCACGTTCTCCGTCTTGTGGCCCATGATCTTCATGGCCACCGAACGGGAGATACCGGCCCGATCCATGTTGCGGACGGCGGACCGCTTCAGGGAGGCTTCTAGCTCCGCGTCTGCCTAGAGGGGCCAAAGGGGTCCAAAGTCGCTGCGCTAGCGCTGAACGGCGGTTCCAGGAGCCTTATAGGCACCGGACTTTGACGCAAAAGACCAAAAAAGCCTATTT
>Ga0209631_10004561_pt1 | contig 15269 bp, 12 predicted proteins | sample COG_08_FD_184752 | JGI IMG/M metagenome (GOLD analysis project Ga0209631, IMG submission 184752) | Pelagic Microbial community sample from North Sea - COGITO 998_met_08 (SPAdes) (version 2) | ecosystem: Environmental > Aquatic > Marine > Neritic zone/Coastal water | place: Helgoland, sampling...
GCCCCTTGTTTTTCAGACAAGTGCTCTACCGACTGAGCTATCTGGCCTTTTGGCGGGGACGACGGGATTCGAACCCGCGACCTCCTGCGTGACAGGCAGGCGTGAACTCCAGACTTCACCACGCCCCCGTGTAAATATAGACTAGCAATGGATTAAATTAATTTATGATTTTTTAGTACTTTTAATAAAAAACTACTTAATTGGATACTCCCACGTAGGTACTATAAGATTTTTTTCCAACAAAGTTTTTTCTTTCTCTGCTTCTTGAATATCAGAATCAACCATCATATGTACAAGCTCTTCAAAAGAATGGGCTGGATTCCATCCTAATTCATTCTTTATCTTTGATGGATTACCTAACAAGTGCTCAACTTCATTTGGTCGGTAATATTTCTTCGAAGTTACTACATAATCTTCCCAATTTAAATTTACATAATTAAATGCTGCATGACAGAATTCTTTTACTGTATAAGTCTCTCCAGTGGCCACCACCCAATCATCAGGATAGTCATGTTGTAGCATCATCCACATAGCTTCAACGTAATCTCCTGCAAAACCCCAATCCCTAGAAGCATCTAAATTACCCAATGTGAGCTTAGATTGTAAGTCATTAACAATTCTTCCTATTGCTTTTGTAATTTTCCTAGTAACGAAAGTAGCACCTCGTCTAGGGGATTCATGATTGAATAGGATTCCATTTACAGCGAATAAATTATATGATTCCCTATAAACTCTTGTTATGTCATTTGCAAAGACTTTTGAGACCGCATAGGGACTTTTTGGAATAAACCTTGAATTTTCATTTAAAGAATCTTTTCCAACACCGCCATACATTTCAGAGGAAGAAGCTTGATAGAATTTTATTTTTTTATCACTATTTTTTATCGATTCCAGTAAAGCTAAAGAACCCAGTACTCCTACCTCAGAGGTATAAACTGGGTTTTCAAATGAAACAGCAACATGTGACTGAGCACCAAGATTGTATACTTCATCAGGTCCTAGTGTTTTAATAAGATTCGATATTGATGATGAATCTAGTAAATCTGAATAGTGCAAACTAAACTTTTCAGTGTCACTATGTTCATTAATTAAGTGATCAATTCTTTTTGTATTTATAGTTGATGATCTTCTTACTGTGCCATGTACTTCATACCCTTTGGATAATAAGAGCTCAGAAAGATAAGAACCATCTTGACCAGTTATACCTGTAATAAGTGCTTTTTTCATATCTATCTTGATTATATATTAATAATTACATTAGGACTCAAAGAATATTTACCAATATTTTTCTTAAAAAATAATTTTTAAACATTACAATATAGACGAAGTGAATATAAAACACCTATCTCGATATATGTTAAGATTTCTTTTTCTGCAAATCTCATTAACTTGGATGACTATTTGGTATTTTGATAATTTTTTGATTGGTGATTACATCAAGGGTTATGACATAATAATTTACAATTTGAGAGAAGATAGATTGAGATTTTATAACTTTTTGAACTATGATTTTGTCAAAATAGATATATACCTTGCTATTTTTGTATTCCTTTTTTTAACAGCCCTATATACTTCAAATTTTTACTCATATGTTAATGAACTTGCATTCTCAACAAATAAAGGTCTCTTTGATGAATTCTTTTCAATATACTTAATATGGACTGCCTCATATCTCAGCTTTTTACAAATTTTTAGATTTACTGCTGTTTCAAGAGCATATTTAATATTATTTACTTTAATCGTTCCAATCTTTTTAGTTTTATTCAGAAATAGTGAATTAATCTCAAAACTACTTGGAAGAAATCCATCAAAAGAAACTTATATATCATTTAACCTTAAAAAAGACTCCTTATTTAGGGAGTTGCGATTAGTTTCTTTAAGAAAAAATCTAGAATCATTTGAAAATCCTGATCAAAATGATTTTTCTTTTTATAAAAGAACCATAGAAAACTTCAATAAGGAAAACTCAATAAATATTGTCATATTTAATTTAGAAAATATAAATAATATACCAAAAGAATTTGAGGCTTATTTGTTAAATCTAAATAAAAAAATTCTTTTAATCGCTGATCAAGATTTTAAATTCAATAACTTTGTAATCATGAGAGAGGAAGAAATTAATGATAAAAAGATTATATATCTAAATACAGATATTCAATATGGTTCAAGATATATTATTAAAAGACTTTTGGATATTACTATTTCAATACTTTTGATGGTGATACTCTCGCCAGTTTTGTTAGCAACAGCATTATACATTTATTTCCTTGATGGACGCCCAATTGTACTTAGACAACACCGAGTAGGGCTACACGGAGATATATTTTCAATGTTTAAATTCAGAACTATGAAAAATAACTCTCATAATGAAAGGACAGATTTAGAAGCTTTAAATGAACACAGTGGTCCACTGTTCAAAATTAAGAATGATCCTAGAATCATATACGGTGCAAGTAATTTAAGAAGATTCAGTATTGATGAGCTCCCACAAGTTTTTAATGTTCTAAAAGGTAATATGTCTTTAGTTGGTCCAAGACCATTATTTCCAGAAGATAGCAAGCATTTTGATGAACACTACCTAAGAAGGTTGAATGTGCTTCCTGGAATAACTGGCCTATTGCAAATAAATGAGCGAAATACAAATGATTTCAATATCTGGTATAAATATGATATTGAGTACATAGAAAAATGGTCTATTTTATTAGATTTAAAGATCATTCTCTTAACACCAGCAGCACTTTTTTCAAAGAGAACAAGTGGGGAATAGTTTGTGGGTCGGGTGGGAATCGAACCCACGACCTTGAGCTTAAAAGGCTCCTGCTCTACCAATTGAGCTACCGACCCATAACTTTAAAATAATAGCAGTTACAAGATTATTCGAATAGAAATTTAGATTCAGTGTACTCTTAATGTGTGAATTTAGAAATATTAAAAAACTTTTGTGGAGCCATACCTTTAAATTATAAATTTCAAGAGATGGGGGGAAATACTATTTTTAAAATTGATCCAAATTTCTCTCCAATTAATCTGTATGATTTTTGGGGTAATGCCGCGACTGTAAACTCATTTGTAGAGTGTGCAAATTATGTAGCTGGAGGATGGAGACCCAATAAAACAACCGTATTTGACATTCTCCAAATTGGGATCATTGCAGGTTCAGTCTTGTTAATAACACTGCTTATTTTTAAAAATAGAAAAATAATAAGAGAAAAATCGCGCAAAGTACCGCGAAAATTATCCTTATTTACTAAATTAAAAAGTCGAAATTTCTTACTAATTATATTTCCAATTCAAGTATTTTTTATCTTTGATTATATAAGAACTAAAGCTGTGAGGCTTCCATCCTTCATAGACGAGTACATAACCCTTGCTTCAAATGTAGGCTTTTTTACATCTTTAAATTATGACGCAGGTGCAGAGTTTGGTGGAAACTATAGCGTTCAATTAACCTCCGGACCGATTTCTGACTTAGGAGGTGTCATAGGATGGATCCTTAGTAACAGCATTTATGTTTCTAGAGTTTCTAATTTTTTCTGGATTTATTTTTTACAAATTATATTTATTTTTCTTTTAAAAAAGGTCTATTTCAAAAATGTAGATTTTCTTTTTTTAATGAATGGATTGTTTATTTTACTCATTCCTTGGTGGATTGGTGCACTTTATGGGATAGGTGAGATAGCCTCGATGATAATTTTTACTAACGCTATTTATTTATTTCAAAAAAAAAGAAAGCTTTCCATAATTTTATTTGGAATATCAATTATTTTTGGTAAATATCTCACCATCATTGGTTTTTTTGGTTTTTATGTCGCGCATATTTTTAATGAAAAAAATATACGATTAATTGTTAAAGATATTTCATTATTTTCAATTCCATTTCTTACTTGGCTTACAATTGTGAATTTCAAATATACAAATGGAAATGCTTTGACGTACATTAATAATCAAATAAATTTTATTCTGGGTCATCAGAGTTCTGGACTTAAAGAAGATAACATTTCATTCTTTGATAATTTAATATCTTCTCTTGCAAACTCAGAATTTACAAACTGGAATGACTATGAAAAAATACGGGTTTTATTAGTTCCAATAATTTTTCTGGCGCTTATCTTGAAAAATAGAAAATTTATAGATGATTTTTTTGGATACATTGCTTTGCCTCTCTTTTACTCAGTTCTGATGCCCTTTATCTGGTTTTGGATAATTAATCCAACTAAATGGATCAGATTGTCTCAACACTTTACTGTCATTATTATTATGTCAATTGTCTATTTTATTAATTTTGAAATAATTAAGTCAAGATTTAGCGTACTTTTAGTAATTTTTATGCTGAGTTTCTTTATTGATAATAATAAATACCTTATAGGGGTATTTATTATATTTGTGTTGGGGATAACTTACATTCATAAAAATCAAATTCCTTACTCTAAATTAAAATTTTTAATAATTATTGTAATTGTAGTTGATATTATGATTCCATATTTTGAAAAATCGACTTATGGAGACTTAAGCCCAATTATCGAGGAATGTAAAATTAAGCTTGATAGTTCAGAATGTAGATATGCTTATATGGAAGATGGTTGATATAAAGTCATGTAGTATATTTTTTTCTAAGCTTAGAAATGTCTTTAATTACTCCATATAAATTATAAATAACTGATACGGAAGAATCTGTATGGAATTTATAATCAACAGGTAGCTCTTTTATTTTCAAATTAAGATTTTTACTTTGAAGAATTAAATCTATATCATATAAAAAGCCTTGTGAAGTTATATTTTCAAAAATATGTTTTACCCTTTCGGAAGAAATATATTTAAAGCCACACTGAGTATCTAAATAATCAAACTTAAATACCTGTCTAATTACAAAATTAAAAAATGTACCTACTATGATTCTAAAAATTGGAGTATTTTCTTCAGAACCTAAAACTCTTGATCCGAGAACTAAAACCTCATCCTCGAAAAAATCAATTTTATTGGATTCTGTTATATTTGCAGACAAATCTGCATCGAGTATGAGTATTTTTTCGAAATTAGATTCTTGGACGCCTTTTTTTATTGCGGCTCCTTTGCCCTGAATACACTCAGTAGTAAAACTTATTCCTTTTTTTGTTTCTAGTTTTGTAAGAATTTCCGCAGTTTTATCATTCGAGTTATTATTTATAAATATTATTTCTGTTTGGAATTTTTGTTTTAAAGTCCATTCAAGTAACACGTGAGCTGTATTTTCTATGATTGATTCTTCGTTGTAGCAAGGAATTAGAATTGTAAGCATTAAACAAATGATAACTAACTGTAGTGATATTAGTCATATGATGAATATCATTTATTAGTTTATTTCAAGATTATTTTGTTGTAATATTCCTTCTTTAATAAGTACTGTATGATTAAAATGTAGGACCTTAATGAAAAAAAATATACTCAAAATATACTTTATTGACTTTTGGAGCCACTTTAATAAGAAAGATAACTATTTCTATCATCTTTTAAGTACTAAATACACAGTGATAGTGACTGACAATAATCCGGATCTTTTATTTATCTCTAGCTTTCATAGATCTAGTGATGATATCAATGATCCAAAATATGATAGCTCTAAGAAAATATTTTATACTGGTGAAGATCAATATCCTTCGAGTGAAATTTATGATGCAACATTTACTTTTAAAGAAACAGGAGATAAAAATTACCGTCTGCCACTATGGGTTCTTCATCTCAACTGGTTCAATGTACCTTTAAAAAATAACCGGGATATATCTTATCATGGAGATCTACAAGGTTTTCTCCTTAAGGATAGAAAATTTAAAAAAAATAAATTCTGTTCTTTTGTTTCCTCTAAAGAGACCCCTGAAAGAGTTGATTTCGTCAATGCGCTTAGTGAATTTCAATACATCGACTGTCCTGGTGATGTATTGAATAACCACAAAAAATTACGAGGAAGAGGTGATCAGAAGTATAAAAGGAATTTTCTTAAAAAATATAAATTTAATATTTCTTTTGAAAATACATATTCCGATGGTTATGTCACAGAAAAAATAATCCAGCCAATGTTTGTAAATACTCTACCAATATATTGGGGAACTAAAGAAGTTAAAAATGACTTTAATCCGAAATCATTTATATACGTAAATGATTTTGCAACTAAAGAACATGCAATAGAACATATCAGTAATGTCTATAGTAACGAAGATTTGTATAGTGAAATCTTATCGGAACCATGGTTTCATGGGAATGAGATTCCAGAGAGATTTAAACCTAATAATATTTTAGGATTTCTAGAAAATATACTTTGAACTAAATATCTAGCTTTTACCTAATAAGTATAAAAAAGTTGACTTTTCGACTACATTTTTTGCACCCAAGTAGGACAAATGTGAGCCATCTATAAAGAGAAACTCATTTTGATCGAAGTAATTGCACCCTTGGCTGTTGCATAGAACATCAAACACATCGACATAGCTTAAATTATCCCTACTGGTAATGTCCAATTGGTTAATATTATTTTTTAAGCTGATGTTTAATGTTTTTTCCTGCAAATAATGTTCTAAATTATTTGTTCTTAAATAGTATCCATTTTTTTTATAGAACATGAATTCGTCAAACTTGGGTGATGGTATGTGTCCGATGATTATTACATTATTTCTGTTATCTATAATTCTGTTTAGTGTTTCACTAAAGTATTTGTCTTCAATTCCATCCTGGGGGTATATCCCACCAAGAATAACCGTAGAATCTTTGATTGAAAAAATGTCCTCATAAAACTGTGACCCATCCTTGAAATTACATAAGTTCATAACGGGATAACATCCAGATCGTGTGTACTCAATAATTGTATACTTTTCTAAATTATTTTCGTTGATAAATCCATTAACTAGGGAGGATATAGTCGAATCACCAAGAAAATATATCTTATTGTTCCCTTCACCAAATTTACAGGCAGTTGATAAGTTATCTTTGTCTATACATAACTCATTCTGGCTATTTCTAAGATAGTTAGTACCGGGTTTTACATTTATATCTAAATTTGAAATTACATTTGTAGATACATCTTGAGAGTAAATGGTTGGAATCATTGTGATTTGTAGAGCTGGGATAATTATTAAAGTAAAGCCAAAAAAGACTCCTTTGAAATTTAGAAGACTTGCTTTTTTTACATTTCTGTATGTTTGCTCTACTAATAAATAATTTATCAACGAAACGAGGTAAGTTGTTGATAGAACAAGTAGTACTAAGTAAATATTGTCCAAATCAATATAATTATCAGAACTTCTAGTTGCATAATAGTTATGATTTCTTATACCTGCGAAAACTGGTTGATGAAAAAGATAGAGAGAGTAAGAAATATTTCCAATATGGATTAATGCAGTATTGAAAATATTATTTTGAATATGAGTCTCGTGTATAAGCAAATAAAACATAATTCCTGAAATAATTATTTGATTAAAAGACTGAAAATTAAAAATAAATAATGTTGGTAGTAGTCCAATTGATATATATTTTATAACTTTATGATTAATTAAATTTTTCTTACTTACAGTTGCAGCAATCGAGCCCATTAAAAACTGTGAAGATCGTGTAAAAGGACTATAAAAAATATAGTTTTCAAAACCAAAAAATATTCTACTAAAGTTAAGTTTCGTGTAAAAAAGTTCACTATATGAAATTAGTGAAATCAAAAAACAGAGGATAAAAAAATAGCTAACTTTGATTTTTTTTATTTTTAACGCACAAATAATCAAAAACGGGAAGACTATATAAAACTGTTCTTCAACACTTAAGCTCCAAAGATTTACTATTAAATTTCTCTTGGTATCAATAGAAAAATAATTAATTATTTGCGCAAAGAAAACATTTCCAATAAATAAAATTGAATACTTTAAGCCACGAAAGAGCTCATAGAAATGCTCCAAGGAGATGTTGTAGTAACCAATTAAAATTGTTATCAAAGAGCTTGATATGAGAGATGGTATTATCCTCTTAAATCTTTTAAAGTAAAAGACTGAAAATTTAAGGTTTTTATCTTTTGCATTTTTGAGTAACTGCTTTGTTATCAAGTAACCACTGATGACAAAAAATAAATCTACTCCTAGATATCCATATGGCAAAAGCTGAACATTAAAATGATAAACTATAACAGCAAGTACTGCTACTGCTCTGAATATTTGAATATCTTTTCTAAACATATAACTTCATGATAAAACTCAATGATTATAAAAAAGTTTTTTATATATTTTTATGTAGTTAGAAAAGAACTGTGGGTCGGGTGGGAATCGAACCCACGACCTTGAGCTTAAAAGGCTCCTGCTCTACCGATTGAGCTACCGACCCATAACTTTAAAATAATAGCAGTTACAAGATTATTCGAATAGAAATTTTGCTACTACTCTTCTTCAATCTTTATTGAGCTTTGTTTATACAAATTATTCATGTTATATTCTAAAACTTCCTGAAAGTCTTGATTTATTTTTTCTAAAACTTTTTTTGTTTCACTCTTCGACTCAGAATCTCTTAAATTTTCTTCAATACTTTTCATCATTTCTAGAAAACTTTCTTTAGTTTGAGATAATATACCTTCTAAATCTCTTTCTAAGTCACTAATTGTATTGGGAGTATCGTCACTTTGGTGTTCACTTAATTTACTATTATTTTCTTTATAGGGGGATTCATTTTTATTGAGATTATTAATATTGTTCATCTTTAAAGAATACTACAAATGTAAAAATTATTAATATTTTGCTTTATCTTGAAATTTAAGATCAGGAAATTTAGTCAATCGTTGCTGCGCCCATCTTGCTGGTGCTATTAATCTAAAAAAGGGTGGCAAAAATGGTCGTGTATATTTTAACAAAAGTAGATTAAAAGATAACAATGTATTTTTCATTGGCGAATCTTGTATTCCGTATATTTTACGAAATTCAACTGGAAGAGTATTAAAAGCTGTAAAAGCAATAAATGGCCAGATTGGTTTTATGTGTTTAGGAACAGGTCCTCCTGAAATTATTTCTTGTACATCTTTAGCAACATCGGTTAATACTAAATAATCCTTCTCTCTAGATTTAGTTTTTACCCAATCTTTTAATTCATCATGTGTTTGGGGCATTAATTTTTTGTTAATGAGAACCAGTTCTGCTGATTTCATATTTTCTAAGTGGTACTGATTTTTTTCTTTAGTTGTTAGTTTTTTTACTGTTTTTTCGTAAAAGTAGATAGATGAAATTTGCAAACAAGCATGCACCCACAATAATTGCTCCTGATCAAGTGCATCGTAATACCCCCCGGTTACATTATCTTCACCCTTGATTACTTCGTGTAATTTATTAATTCTTAAAGCACTTTCATCAGCCTCGTTTTTAGTGCCAAATGTAACGGAATTTTGTAATGAAAGAGTTCTGATTAATCTTTTCCACGGATCTCTTTGATAGAAGGAAGTTTGTCTTGCTCCAGCAGCAATAAGTGGGTGGGCAGCATGCATTAGTAATGCTCTTGCACCTCCAAAAAGTACGGTTATTTCTTTATTTACCTTCCACATCATTGAGCTCGGGCCAAAATATCCTGGATCTGCTTGCATGTTCATATTTTAAGGCATGTTCTGAATAACTTATACTTATAAATCTCTAGTTTTATAGTAAATAACTAAGATTTATCTATTTCAAGAAGTAATAATTAAGATATGGACGAATTGATAAAGACAATCTGTGGAAATTCTAATGAGGTATTTGATCCTGTAAAAATTGGTAACAATCCAAATTTTGTTTTTATTAATGACCCAAATTTTGAGACAATAATTCTGTATGATGCAGATGCGAATATCATAAATGTAAATTCGTGGTTGGAGTGCGCTAACTATGTAAATGGTGGATGGAGTAATGAATTAATTGATCTTTTTAACGGAGAAAAATACCTTTTCATCATGACAATATTAGGAATTGTAAGTTATTCAGTAATAAAATACATAAAAAAGAGGAAGAATAAAAGTGCTTGAATCTAAAAAACAAATAATATTTTTGACATATGGCTTATTAATTCTCATGATCGTTGGGCCATGGATATTTAATGGAAATAGTGGAGAGAAAATTCCTTTAATCATAGAAGAGTCTTCAATAGGATATTATCAAACAAATACTTGCGAATTTTCGATGGGAGATATTCTCAAAGAGAATCTCTTTAATAGAGAGGTTGAGTATCTTCCAGATCTTAATTCAAAAATGAAATGTCATGGAAGGATTAATGGAGTTGATTCTTCTCCTGAGGAAATAAAAGTCTATATTGGGACAAATTTAAATATAGACCTGATCATCCAATCTATGACATGGCTAATTTTTTTGACATTAATACCTAAAACAAAGAAGAAGAATTTTGGAATGTCCCGCAAAATTATTCCTGTGGGTGCAGTCATTCTTTTTTATGTTCACATGAACGGAGAGCGGTTTTACTACGAAGTCTTTTCTAGAGAGTTTGACTTAGCTCTCAGCATAAATAATTTTTTCATACTTTCAATTATGGCTAGTACTTTTTTTATTTCAATAATTTTTCAAGACCTAATCCAGGATAGATTTTACAATCTTATTAATTACTTTCCTTATATTTTTCTAATCATTGGTGCGTATAATTCGTATAATCTAAATTTCTTTTTGCTTATTCTTTCAATATTTGGGATAGTGGCAATTATTGAAAGAAAAGTAAACATTAAATTTACATCAATTTATGTGTGCTTATCTTCAATAGTTTTGATTACCTTTGAAGGCTCGAACAAGTTATTTGATGTTGATAAGCTTAAAGGGTTCTCTAACTCATCTGAAACAATATCATCAATTGTTTTTTGGATAGTTGCATTTTATCTCATTACATCTGGAATAGTGTTTGTTATAAATGAAAACCTACCCCATATAGATTTAAAGCTTATTCGGTATAATTTCTTGATGGCTGGGTGTGCTGTATTTATTATGGGCATTATTTCATCAATTAGTCCTTTTATAAACTTTATGTCGTACTACTACTTTGGACTAAATAAACTTGGCATGAATACCTTGCAGAGTGTTAAGGGAAATACTTGGCGAGGAATAGGAGCAAGTGCAGAAGCCTTGGGTGAATTTTATGCTTTTTGCATAATATTTACTATTATCACTTCCTACTTTTACAAACATAAGATAACAAGAACTGAATTGTTATTGATTTGTTTAAATATAGCTGCTCTTTATAGGACAAATAATGCTGCAGCTGTAATATCAGGATTAGCACTAGGAGTACTGTATCTACTTGACTTCAAAGTCCAAAAACTTAAAAACAAATTGCTAATTCTCTTTCTTCTTGTTTTAACTACTGTACTTAGCTTTGTACAAATTACTGATTTCAATTACGAGTATGCAAGCAGATCTCTACTTTATGAAGGTATGGCAATAACCAAAATTGATACTGAATTAGGTTCTAACGAAATTGGGAAAAATGCAATTGATAATTCAAACTTTGGTGAAATCTTGCTTTTAGATACATCAAAAATTTCCTCATCTTTACTGTTCGTGACTAAGTTTTATACGGAGACTAGTGATATCAAATATATACCTAATCCTGTTGCTTTAGTCAGCGCAATTTCAGTACCTATAAATAGGTCACAAAAATGGGGAGTGTTTTTTGGTAAATACAACCCAACGGTATCTGAATTCTTATTTGGATATGGTCCTCAACAAATAAATAGGTACTATTTAAATTTTAATACAAAAATAAATACAGGCTTAGTCCTACCGCATTCTTCAGTTTTAAGCTACCTTGTTTTTTTTGGAATAACTGGAGTACTTGTTTTTCTTTTTTATATTTTATATCTGCTTTATAGACATAGAGAAAATCGTGTTTATTGTTTGCTGTCTATATTTTTTCTTCTGAATTTAGTAAAAAGTGACTCCGTATTATATCTTCAAAGCTTCACCCTAATGGTGTTCGTAGTAAATTTTTATAAAATTAATAAGGTTGTTAAGGGTGATAAAGATGAATGATATTACTTATATAACTTATCAAACTTTTCCTGCTCATACAGCAAACTCTCTACAAACTATTTCAGTAATTAAGTATTTGGCTAGAAATAATAAAAAAGTAAAGTTAATTTTTCCTGATAGGTCGTCTAGTAGCAACGATGATATTAATAATTTACAAAACTTTTATGGATTCAATGAAACATTCGAAGTAACTAAAACACATCATAATTATCCATTCAGAGACTACTTGGGAGATTCAAACTTCAAAAAAATACGGTTTCACATCAGTCATTTCCTTTGGTCCAAAAAAGTAGTAAAAAAAGTTTTACAAGAAAATAATACGAAGACTTACTTTACAAGATCAGACTGGGTTTTCTATTTTCTTAATAAAAATAATCAGAAGGTAATTTATGAATGCCACCAAGTTTCTAAACTACGTAAATTTATTGTTAATCATTTAATTACCTCTAATAACTGTGAAATCGTTTATACCAACGAACTTCTAAAAGGCGATTTTAAGGATGATAAAAAATCTACTGTAATTCATAATGCTTATGATGAAGATCTATTCAGCAATGAAATATTAGACATGAACAATAAGCAAGTAGTTTTTGTAGGTAATTTACTACGATTTGGTAAAGATAGAAATATCAATTTTTTAATAGAGTGTTTTAGCCACCCTTCCCTAAAAAATTACCAATTATTCGTTGTTGGTGGGCCAGATTCATACAAGGATAAGTTAATTACATCAATAAAAGATGCAGGAATTAATAATGTACGTATTCTTGGAAGACTTGACAGGAAAGATACGATTAAAATAATAGAGAATTCAGAATATGGAATTTTGATCAATACGAGTTTAAGCATTCATTCGACTCATCATACGTCACCCTTAAAATATTTTGAATATTTAAGAGCGAGGTTAAAAATAGTAGCGATAGACTTTCCCGCCCACAGAACCCTTCCAATGTCAAATGGGATCCTTTTTTTTGAAGAAAATAACGTCGATAGCTTTATTGAGGCTATTCGTAAGTTTTCATCAATACAAAGAGATGAAAGTTTATATTATAAAAATTTTTCTTATGACGTGAGGATAGAGAAAATATTAGATATAGCTGCACGCCTGGAGGGACTCGAACCCCCAACCCTCTGATCCGAAGTCAGATGCTCTATCCAGTTGAGCCACAGGCGCCTGTAAAAAGTAATCAACACAATATTTCGATTCTATTTATATACTAGTTCTAACAATGAATACGGTAAAAATTCTCAATACTAATATATCTGAGATATCTATATCTGAAGTTTCTAGCTTTCTAAATAATCATAATTCTCTGAAAGTAGCAATTTGTAATACAAATACTGTTGCAAGATGTTACAAGGACGACCAACTAAGCGAAATAATCAATTCATTTGATATTAAAACCCCTGATGGTTTTCCTATTGCAAAATCTTCATCGATTCTATACAAAAATGGTCAACGTAGAGTAGATGGATATAAAGTTTTTCTCTCAACAATTCAGGATGGACTTAGTAGAAATACTCGTCATTATTTTTATGGGAGTGAAGATCCTGTGATTCAGAAATTAGTAAAGAAGTTGAAAAATGATTTTCCTGGTATAAACATAGTCGGTTCGTTTTCTCCCCCTATAGGTAGCTATGAAGAGCTCTTAGAAGAAGAATATGTAAAAGACATTATTGAAACAAAACCAGATATTGTGTGGGTGTCCCTTGGTTTTCCAAAACAAGAATTATTTATTAACCTCTTTCAAGAAAAGTATTCTGTGGAATCTAATCTTGTAGGGATTGGTGCTGTCTTTGAATGGGTCGCCGGTACTAAAATTAAAGCTCCGGAATTTTTAGCAAATTTAGGACTTGAATGGATTTTAAGATTAGCACAAGAACCTAAAAGGTTATTTAGACGTTACTTTGTAGACAACTTTTTATTTTTATATTTAATTACTAAACAATATATTTCTAAAAAGTAAGCTGATAGCATTAAAAACATAGAATGAATTTATTAAAAACAGTTATAGATGATCTAGGTGAAATTCTAAAAAAAAATGGTATAGATGAAGCTGTAGATATCCGTATATCAAATATAGATAATTATGATTATCAAATAAATAACCTTGTGAAACATCAAAATCACCCTGACGTCGATTCCATTAAAGAGGAAATATCTAATTCATTAAACTCGTCAGGGCTTATTAATATTTTTGACTTTGCAAAAAATCTATTTATAAACATTCAAATTAATGCTGAATCAATAATTGGAAATCTTGAAGATGTTAAAAATAATATCTTAAAGGATAAAAAAGAAAGTGTAATAATAGACTACGGAGGGCCAAATATTGGTAAACCACTTCATGTAGGCCACCTTAGGCCATTAAATATTGGAAGAAGTATCTACTTGACCAATAAAATCATTGGAAATGATATCAACAGCGACATTCATCTTGGCGACTGGGGAATGCCCGTTGCTCAAATCATTACCTACTGTGAGCTAGAAAAGATTAGTTTTGATGAACTGACAATTAACATGCTCGAAGAAATTTATCCCAGTGCTTCAAAAAAATATAGTTCTGATGATAACTTTAAAGAAAAATCTCAAGAGACCAATAAAAAATTATCGTCCGGTGAAAAAGAAGTGTTTTCTGATTGGAAGAAGATCAGTGAAATTACATTGACAGCACTTAAAGAAACTTTATTGATTTTAAATCACGATTTTGACTACTGGTGGGGTGAAAGCTCCGTAAATGAATTGATACCAGATATGTTACAAAATTTGGAGAGTAAGGGCAAAATAGAAAAAGATGATGGTGCATTTATCAGTTCTCAAATCACCGATCCAAGAATTCTTATTACTAAATCAGATGGGTCATATCTGTACATAACTACTGATCTTGCAACCGCTCTGTTGAGAAATAAGGAAATCTCTCACGAAAAAGTACTCTATGTAACTGATAACAGGCAAAAGTTACATTTTGAACAGCTATTTCAGTCACTCTCATTCTTTGATTTCCCGTCAAAAGAATATGCACATGTTGGTTTTGGTACAATAAACGACTCTAACGGTAATCCACTTAAAACTAGAGATGGTGGTAACTTAAAGTTAGTCGACTTGTATGAGCAGGCTTATAATTATATTCAAGAAATAAATAGTGCATTATCTGAAACAGACCTCCACTGTTTAACAAATACTGTTCTTACATACAGTGATTTGTTAACAAATAGAAAAACAGATTACAAATTTGATTTAGAAAAATTCACAAGTGTATCTGGCAAAACAGGTATATATGTCCA
>Ga0209631_10004565_pt1 | contig 15248 bp, 13 predicted proteins | sample COG_08_FD_184752 | JGI IMG/M metagenome (GOLD analysis project Ga0209631, IMG submission 184752) | Pelagic Microbial community sample from North Sea - COGITO 998_met_08 (SPAdes) (version 2) | ecosystem: Environmental > Aquatic > Marine > Neritic zone/Coastal water | place: Helgoland, sampling...
CTGGAGTTGAAGAAGAATACCATCATCATAGTGTTTTAACAGATAACATTAATGGCACATGGGGAACTCAAATTGTAAATGGGACAACTTTTGCTGGAAAAAAGATATACAACAACTTTTCTTATCAAATCCCAACTACAGACTCCACTTTTAATATTGACAACTTATCATTGATTAGTTATGTTTGTAATAGAGAAACATATGAAATACTGCAAGTAATCAAAACTAAATTGTGATTCAATTATTGTTGTTAAGATAACCCCCTCATAATACCCTTAGTAGAACCCCTTATAAAGTCTAATATAGCATCTTTTTCTTCTGAAGAAGGTAATTCGATATCTGCAACTTTTAAAGCCGTTGTAATGTTACTATTTTGAACATATACCACTCGATAAATATCTTCTACGTTCATGATTTGCTGATCACTAAACCCTCTTCTTCTTAAGCCAACAGAGTTAACTCCTACATAAGAAAGTGGCTCTCTAGCTGCCTTAACATAAGGTGGAACATTTTTGCGAACCAAAGAACCTCCCGCAATAAATGCATGCTCACCAATATGCACGAATTGCTGAGTTCCAACCATACCTTCAATTATCACCCAATCATCAATAGTAATGTGACCTGCTAATTGCGTGCTATTTGCTATAATTACGTTATTGCCAATTAAACAATCATGGGCAACATGTACATACGCCATCAACAAACAATTATTTCCTATTACTGTTTTATTTCTATCTGTGGTGCCTTTATGAATAGTAACGCATTCTCTGATGGTAGTATTATCGCCAATATGCGTCGTTGTATACTCTCCTTTATATTTAAGGTCTTGAGAATCAGCAGATATAACTGCTCCAGGGAAAATTTTGCAATTCTTACCTATTCTAGCTCCATTCATGATAACAACATTAGGACCTATCCAAGTACCTTCTCCTATCTCTACATCACCATAAATCGATGCAAATGGCTCTACAACAACACCGTTCCCAATTTTAGCATCAGGATGTATATATGCTAACTCACTCATTCCTCTCTATCTTTAACAACCGAAGCAAGCATTTCTGCTTCCATACAGGCCTGACCATTTACATAGGCTACCCCTGCCATATTAACAAGACCTCTTCTGATTGGAGAAACTAATTTTAATTCAAAAACCACAGTATCTCCTGGCACTACTTTTCTTTTAAACTTTACTTTATCAATCTTCATAAAATAAGTAGAATATAAATGAGGATCTTCTACCTTACTTAATGAAAATATTCCTCCAACTTGAGCCATTGCCTCAATTTGCAATACTCCTGGCATAATTGGATTACCCGGGAAATGACCTGTAAACTGAGGCTCATTCATTGTAATGTTTTTGACTCCAACTATTGAATCTTCGGTAATCTCCATTATTTTATCTACCATCAAAAAGGGATATCGGTGCGGAAGCATTCTTTCAATATCATTGATATCGTACAAGGGCTCTTTTGTTAAGTCAAATCTCTTGCCCTCTTTTGCTTGCTCCTTCATTATTTGCTTGATTATCTTAGCATATGAAGTATTTCCCGAATGACCAGGTCTAGCAGCTAAAATATGTCCTTTGATTGGTTTTCCAACTAAAGCTAAATCACCAATTACGTCTAATAATTTATGCCGAGCAGGTTCATTAATGAATTTTAAATCAATGTTATTAAGGGTATTCCCTTGAATCTTAATGTCAAGATGTTCCTTATCTAACAATTTTGCTAAAGCATCAATCTCGTCTTGTGGAACATTATCTCTTTCAACTAGAATAATTGCATTATCAATATCACCCCCTTTAATTAAACCTGCTTTTGCAAGCATTTCAAGCTCTCTTAAGAAGACAAAAGTTCTACATGTAGCAATATTTTCTTTAAATTCAGAAATATTATACATCGAAGCATGCTGAGTACCGAGCACCGGCGAATTATAATCTACCATCACTGTCAGTCGAAAATCCTCGTAAGGTATCCCAAGCATCTCAATACCTTTCTCCAGATCCTCGAAAGGCCTATTTTCTTGAAATTCAAAATAATCTCTATCGGCTTGCTGTTCTTTTAGGCCTACTTTTTCAATCGCTTCTACAAAAGGCAAAGCACTTCCATCCATAATCGGAATTTCAGAACCATCTAGTTTAATCAATGCATTATCAACCTGCATACCATAAAGAGCAGCCAATAGGTGCTCTGTAGTATTAACTTTAACACCTTTTTTTTCTAACGTCGTCCCTCTTTCTGTAGAAACAACTAAATCTGCGTCAGCCGGAATAATTGGTTCACCTTCAATATCCGTTCTTTGAAACTTATATCCATGGTTCTCAGCTGCTGGCTCTATGATTACTTTTACCTTTTCTCCAGTATGCAGCCCTACTCCCTGTAACTCTATCGTAGCGTTTAACGTGTGTTGTTTTTTATTCATAAGCTTCAGGAATCTCTATTTATTAGGGGATTTAAATTCTTCTAATATGGTTTGCATCTCTATTATTTGTCCTCTCAATTTGGGTAAGCCTCTAAACAAAACATAGCTTCGTTGATAATCTCCTATTGAAAAAGCAGGAGATCCTTGAACGATTTCGTTTTCTTTTGAAATATCTCTTCCTACACCTGATTGTGCTGCAATTTTAACACCATCTGCCAGTTTTAAGTGACCAACAATACCAACTTGGCCACCTACCATCATATTTTGCCCCAATTTTGTCGAGCCAGCAATTCCAGTTTGAGCAGCAATTACCGTATTCTCTCCAATATCTACATTATGTGCAATCTGGATTAAATTGTCCAATTTTACTCCTTTTCGAATAAAAGTAGAGCCCATTGTCGCTCTATCAATAGTGGTATTTGCTCCTACTTCGACATAATCTTCTAGTATTACATTTCCAATTTGTGGCACTTTCTGATAATTATTAGCTGCATTGGGAGCAAACCCGAATCCATCAGAACCAATTATCGCACCTGAATGAATAGTGCAAGACTTACCTAATTTACAGTTAACATAAACTTTAACCCCTGAAAAAATTGTTGAATCATCTCCAATAGTAACGTTATCTCCGATATATACATGCGGATAAATTTTTACATTTTTACCAATAGTAACATTGGTTCCAATGTATGCAAAAGCTCCTACATAACAGTTCTCTCCAAGCGAAGAGGAATCTGAAATAAAAGAAGGTTGCTCAATTCCTTGTTTGTTTTGCGTTGCCTGATCATAAACAGCAAGTAACTTTGTTAAGCACTTATACGCATCATCTACTTTGACTAAAGTTAATGTCGCGGGAAGATCTTTCTCAGGAACAAAAGTCTTATTTACAAGTGCTATAGTCGATTTTGTTGTATATATAAACTGTTCGTATTTGGAATTGGCTAGAAAAGTTATCGTTCCAGGCTTACCTTCTTCAATTTTTGCCATATCACTAACTGTGGCTTCCGGGTTTCCTTCAATTTCCCCATCTAATAGTCCGGCAATTTGTTGTGCAGTAAATTCCATTGGTTCAAATTTAATAAGATTTTAAAACAGAAACCTCAATAGCCAAAATATTTTTGAGAACTTATCCACTAATAGATGGATAGCATAAAAAATACTTTTTTATAGTCATTGACAATGCTTGAATATTTAAGTTGTCTGACGCCTCAGTTATATCCTTTACGGAACCATCTTTGAATAAAATATTTATGCTATCCTTTTCCGGATTGTAAGCATTGTTCTCTATATTGTTATTGAACACAAAATACTTGGCTTCTTCTTCACTGATAGCATAATGTTTTGAAGCAAGATGAATATGTTTCTCTATTTGTTCTTTACTAAATTCTTCTTTTTGAATTTCCACCTTTAACAACTGTCGATTCACCAACATATTACACAACTCTGCCAACACTTTATCGGCATGATTGCTCCAAACTTTTATAGCTCCCAACACATCGTAATCATCCAGTTCTGTAAAAGATTCTAGAATTTTTTTGGATTGAAAATCTTCTTTACTTATGTCATTATACAGGAATAATTTAAAGGCAGGACTGCAAAATAAGTCCGAGCCATTTTTAGCTAAATACTTCGCTCGTTTCAAAATCTTCACCAATAAAAATTCAGCACTAATTACCGTTTTATGCAAGTAGACTTGCCAATACATTAATCGACGCGCGACAATAAACTTTTCAATGGAGTAAATTCCTTTTTCATGAATTACGAGCTCGTCATCAACGACGTCCAACATTTTAATAATCCGCTGATTACTTACCACCCCCTCAGAAACACCTGAATAAAAACTATCTCTTTTAAGATAATCCAATCGATCCATGTCTAATTGACTAGACACCAATTGATGTAAAAACCTCTTTGGATACTTATTCTTAAATATTTGAATAGCCACATCTAATTTACCATTAAACTGTTTGTTTAATTCTGCCATGAACAACACCGAGACATCTTCATGTGTTAAACCCTGAACAATAGAATGTTCCAGTGCATGAGAAAATGGACCGTGCCCAATATCATGTAAAAGTATTGCTAGAGTTACTCCAATAGCTTCATCTTCTGTAATTTCATTGCCATTTGCACGGAGCGTGTCAATTGCCTGGCTCATCAGGTGAGTGCAGCCCACAGCATGATGAAATCGAGTATGCAGAGCACCGGGATACACAACATCTGTCAGTCCCAATTGTTTAACCCTTCTTAAGCGCTGAAAATGTGGATGATTTATTACATCTAAGATAATATCATATGGTATTGAAATAAAACCATACACTGGATCGTTAAATATTTTCTTCTTATTGGTTGATTTCACTAATCTTATTTTTACATTGTAAAACAAATTTAAACAAAATATACCATGGCTAAAATACTTTGGGCAGACGACGAGATAGATTTATTAAAACCCCATGTTATGTTTCTAGAAGGAAAAGGACATGAAGTCAAAACAGCTAATAGCGGAAATGAGGCAATCGACGAAATTACAGCTTCCAATTTTGATATTGTGTTTTTAGATGAAAACATGCCAGGACTCACTGGATTAGAAACTCTAGAAAACATAAAAAAAGACCATCCCAACTTACCTATTGTTATGATTACCAAAAGTGAAGAGGAGTCTATCATGGACGAAGCTATAGGAGGTCGAATAGCTGATTACTTAATTAAGCCTGTTAACCCCAACCAAATACTATTATCCTTAAAAAAGAACTTAGAAGGGAAACGACTCGTTAGTGAAAAAACCACTTCTGGATACCAACAAGAATTCAGACAAATTGCAATGGATTTGCAAGACCGAATGGATTTTAAAGAGTGGAACAATATGTATAAACGCATTACACGGTGGGAGCTAAAACTTGAAAAAAGTAACGATGAAGGAATGAAAGAAATTCTTTCCATGCAAAAGAAAGAGGCGAATGATTTATTCTCTCGTTTTATTGAGGACAATTATTTGGAATGGTTGAATGGAACAGAAGAAGCTCCTGCAATGAGTCATACCTTATTACAAAAGAAAGTTTTTCCACACTTAAATAAAAAAACATTTTTAATGGTCATTGATAATTTGCGCTATGACCAATGGAAGGTTTTACAGCCAGTGCTTTCTGAATACTTTACCATTGAGGAAGAAGATAATTACTATGGTATTCTGCCAACCGCTACTCAATATGCAAGAAATGCACTTTTTGCTGGATTAATGCCATCAGAAATTGCGAGAAAATATCCGAAAAAATGGAAAAACGACGATGACGAAGGAGGAAAGAATTTATTTGAAAAAGATTTTCTAGAAGGAAATTTAATTAGAAATGGAATTACTGGAAAATTCTCCTACAACAAGATAACAAACCTTAACGCTGGAAAAAAATTAGTAGATAGTTTTTCAAATTTATTACAGAACGATTTTAATGCCATCGTTTATAATTTTGTAGATATGCTGTCTCACGCAAGAACAGATATGGAGGTAATTAGAGAGTTAGCTAGCGATGAAGCAGCATACAGATCATTAACGCTAAGTTGGTTTGAACACTCTTCTTTACTGGATATCTTTAAACTTATCGCAGACAATGGCTGTGATGTTATTATTACTACAGACCACGGAACAGTAAGAGTAGATGAGCCTAGCAAGGTTGTTGGCGACAGAAACACAAACACCAACTTAAGGTACAAACAAGGCAAAAACTTAAGCTATGTAAAAAGAGATGTCTTTGAAATTAAAAGACCTGAAGAGGCTTTTTTACCAAAGTTAAATGTGAGTAGCACTTACATCTTCGCTAAAGACACTAAGTTTTTTGTTTATCCGAATAATTATAATCATTACATGAATTATTACAAAGACACATTCCAACATGGAGGGATTAGCTTGGAAGAGGTCATTATTCCAATAATAAAAATGAGCTCAAAAACAACTAAGAAAAAGGAGGAACCTAAGAATAATAAGTACGATCGATACAAAAGGTAATTAATCTTCGTACACTGATAATGCCTCTATAAATTCAATAATCGATTCTTTTTCTTCGTCAGGGCAATGGCTGCAATATTTATGCGCTAAATTAATAACACTATTAATTGTAATATCTTCCGGCAAAACACGGGAATTAAATTCTATAGACAGTATTCTCAACCAAAGTTCAGAATTATCAAAGGCAGTAGTATTTAATTGGTCAAGTAATTCATTTGGATTATGCAGAAAATAAGAAAACCCATTAACCCCTAAATAGCCAAGTTCTGCACTATCCAATTCTAGCAATAAAGTATTCAACGCTTCAAAATATTTTATCCGCCATGTAGAATCTTGCGTTTGTAAACTGTCAGAAATGGCTCTTATATAGGTGTAATTTATACTATCTCCTTTTCCCTGTAAGATTAAATGAGTTGCTTTTCGAGCATTCATTTCACCTTCCATATCGGCAACATATTCTGCTCCATCTAATGCAGAAATAAGCATCTCAGGTTCATCTACAGATGATTTACAAGAAGAAAAAAAGAAAAAAAGAATTAATCCAGAATATTTTATCATGGAGCAAAGGTAAACATTACCCTTAATCATTTAAAATTATTAAGCAGACACACATAGAGATGAATATAACAAAAGGAACAAAAAAACCGTATTAACAGATGCTAATTACTTCTTAGAGATTATCTTTGGGTAATGAAATTTTCAAAGACTTACATTCGCTTTAATTGGTTAACACTTGTTTTTATTTATCTAGTTGTTATTGCTGGTAGTTTTGTAAGAATAACCGGCTCCGGAATGGGATGTCCAGATTGGCCAAAGTGCTTTGGTCAATGGATTCCGCCTTCTTCTGAATCGGAATTACCAGAGAATTACAAAGATCTTTATTCAGAAAAAAGAGCAACTAAAATTGAAAGGTTTGCACAATTCCTCAGAAATATGGGCCTTGAGGAAACTTCTGAACAACTTAAAAGCGACCCCAATTTGAGAGTTGAACAAGATTTTAACAGCAAAAAAACATGGATAGAATACGTTAATAGGCTGTTTGGTTTTTTTGCAGGAAATGCTATGCTGGTCAGCTTTATTTGGTTGATTTGGAAGTATCGAAAAAGAAAATTGATTTTCCTCGCAGGCATCAACCTAATTCTAATGAGTGCTCAAGCTTGGTTTGGCTCTATCGTTGTAGCTTCTAATCTAGTACCTTGGACGATTACAATTCATATGTTATTGGCTTTAATAATTATAGCATTACAAATATATTTTATTCGAGAGATTAGTCCATCTCAAATCAAGATGTTGCCCCAATCTAAATTGGATTTTTATCTTATTTGGATTTGTTTTGGAGTGACTTTTTTTCAAATGTTTTTGGGCACACAAGTGAGAGAGGCTATTGACTTATTAACAACTGCTGGTATAAGCCGAGAAAGCTGGACAGAAGAACTTGGATTAATATTTTATATCCATCGAAGTTTTTCATGGTTAGTACTCGTTTTTTTGTTTGTTATTGCATGGAAGAATGAAAATAGGAATAAGTATCTATCTATTCGTTATGTATTCTGTTTCTTGATATTAGAGCTAGTCTCAGGGGTTTTATTGGCGCACTTCGACACGCCTGGATTAGTGCAAACAAGTCACTTAATCTTCGCTGCTATTATTTTCGGAATACTTACAATGCTTGTTTTTAGAAGTAAAATATTAAGTGTCAAACCCATTTAATTTAAATGTCAATAAAGCTAAACCTATCTAAAACATCCTAGTTAGTTAATCCTTTGTTTTAGGTCAAGCAATCAAACAATAGTTACTTAATGTAAAAGTTTATTTTGTGAAAATTTGTTAAACATTTAATAGACTGCAATATTGTTTCTCTTTTAACCGTATTTATATTAAACAAATTTTTAGTCTATAATGTTAACAACTTTATTGGTGAATTAGGTTATTTTGTCTATATTTATAGCTCACTCATCGAAAAACCTCATTGAATATGCTAGAACTAAGTAAGAAGGTATTGGAAAAAGTAAGTTTTGATAGATCCTTATTTCACAAGGAATTGGTTAAAGCTATAAGTTGGTTGAAGAAAGATGAAGTTCCTTCATTAAAAGCATGGTGCCTCGCTTCCTTTGCCATTTACAATGATGTAATTCTAGAGGTGTTTGATGCAATATAACAATTAGTTGCGAAGTAACTTTTCCGTCAACCCATACAAATTAGGATTTCCTTTTCGAATTTTAACGGAAAAGTCATCAATTTTAAAATTAATTTTATCTTTATTCCAGAAATATACTTTCAGTAAATTTGGTATAGATAGGTCTACCTTTCTTATGTCGATTGATAAATGCATTGTTTGCCATTCTCTTTCTTGCAAATTAAATTTAGCTGGGACAGCTCCTTTCCAGCTATGAGTTGAATCATTTTGCTCAATGGTTCCAACCAGGACCGTTTCCTTTACTTCTTGTGGAAAATATACCTTTACAGATAAATCTATAATATCATTTGGGGTTAAATCGAACTTGTTCAGTAATATTTTATGCTCTGTAACATATTCCGATAAAGAGTCAATTAACAAAAAGTGACTATCTGAAAAAGCGTCTTCCATAACTTTGTCTTGGTTATAATTCCAATTGGAATTGATAGTTTCAAAGTCCAGAATATTACTATAGCAATATTCATCTTCTGTTAATTTTTCTTTAGAAAAAACTTCTAGTTTGCTCGCGTAATAATTTTTTTGGTGCACTAGTGCAGGGTAAAACTCTTTAATCATGGAATGAATTTCTTCAGGAGCATAAGCCACACCTCCATAGATAAAATAATCTGTTTTAGCACCTTTAAGGTATTCAACAACCTTCGATAAATCTTTATAATTAACTTCTTTTCCTCTTTCTAAAAAGTTGAAATAATTAAAATTAAAATCCAACTTATCAACGTAATACTCATTTATTCGAGCATGATTAACTAACAGCACTGTGCAATTTTCTTTACCCAATTCATCCACCTTTTGTTGCGTATCAACCAAAAACTGCATGAACCTGTTTTGATAGAAAAGTTTGTAATGTGCTCGTTCAAAAATCAATGAATAAGAGTTTAGGACACTTATCAATATAATAACTGGGAATAGGATTTTGATCGGTAATTTAGGAACGAAGGAAAATAGGATAAAAAAGAAAAATGGGAAAGAAAAAATTAACACTGAATATTGCAAGACAGCATCATGATAGAGCGAGTAATAGTATCCTATCAAAAAGGGGAGCACAAACCAAATTACAGAAAGCACAAAATATTTACTTATTTTTCTCTCCTTATTTAGGTAAATACCTCCGGTAATCATGACTATCACAAGTAAATAGATAATGGGAGAAAAATGAAACAAATGTTTAATGAATTCAATCAAAAAATCAGGCTCTGGTTTTCCCAGCCAAGATCCTACTCCTCCAATATGTAATTGATAAAAGAAAATAGAAAGATGGGGTAAATACAATATAAAAATTGCTACACCGCTTAATACATATTTTATTAAATACTTTTTGGGAATAAAGAACACCCCTGACACCCCAACAACAGCAGCAAACAACAGACTAAAATGATGGTTATACGCACACAGTGCTGCTGAAGCAATAAAGCCAATATAATTCTTCCAAAAATTATTTTCTGGAGCTTTAATGATCTTACTCCAATATACTACCATCAATAGGCACAAAAACATTCCACTGATATATGGCCTAGCAATTTGACTGTACATTATCGGGAATTGCATAGTTGCCATAAATGCTGCAGAAATTAACCCGACCGAGGAATTGAACCAAGATTTACCAATGTTGTAGATTAAGTAAATGGAGCCAATTCCCATTAAAATAAAGGGGAATTTTACGGCTATTTCAGAGAAGCCGAACAACTGAACCCAATAGTACATAAAAACATGAACTCCAGCTGGGTGAGCATCTATTTTAACCCCTTTAGCAATTAATTCGCTGAATGAATCAAAATGTAATCGGTCGAGTGCGCTGAATTCATCGTGTGTAAAAGGTAATTCGGAAAAATTCCAAAAACGTAGTATTATGCCTAAAACTAATATTCCAAAAAGAATATATTGGTGTAGAGTTATTGATTTTAGTTTAGTCATTTAAAAAATTAATATTCCTTTTTAATCCTTCAAATTTAGTTCTTTTAACAGCTGATTTTCGAAAAAATTCTTTAAAAGTATCTTCCTGCAAATCTTCCCAGTCACCTTTGGTCATTGACAGTAAATCAGGATGTGGGTTAAATGCAGGCTCATTGTGTTGTATCGAGAAGCTGTTCCAAGGACAAACTTGTTGGCAAATGTCACATCCAAACATCCAGTTATCCATTTTACCTTTAACTTCTTGCGGTATTGCTTCTTTAAGCTCTATAGTGAAATAAGAGATACACTTACTTCCGTCAACAATATAGGGCTGGATTATTGCCCCTGTTGGACAAGCATCAATACATTTTGTGCACGTCCCACAGTAATCCTGAATTGGGGAATCATATTTTAAATCTAAATCAAGAATAATTTCAGCAATGAAAAAATAAGAGCCTTGGTTTTTATTGATAAGATTAGCGTTTTTTCCAATCCAACCTAAACCGGCTTTTTGTGCCCAAGCTTTTTCTAACACGGGGGCAGAGTCAGTAAATACTCTTGCATTCACTTTTCCAATCTTCTCTTCAATGAAATAAAGAAGCGACTTGAGTTTGTGCTTTACCACGAAATGATAATCCTCTCCATAAGCGTAAGTAGAAATTTTAGGAGCTGTTGGATCGCTTTGTGTTTGATCTGAATGGTAGTTGTATAATAAAGAAATGACCGATTTTGAATCTTCCACTAACAATCTAGGATCTAATCGTTTATCAAAATTATTCTCCATGTAAGACATCTCTCCATGTTGTTTGGCTTTTAGCCATTTCTCTAACCGAGGCGCCTCCTCTTCTAAAAAATCAGCTTTGGAAAATCCAACAAACGAAAAGCCCAATCGATGCGCTTCTTCTTTAATTAATTGTGTATTCTTTGATTTAGGCATGGAACTCAAAATTAGTTACTTCTTAAAGATAACTAATTTTAAAAACAAGATTACAACGAAAAGGCCGACCCAAAACCACCATTGACCAAATACAACAGGGATTTCTTCCGCTTGTTCTTCAAGGGATTTATCTGAGTTCTGATTTCGTTCTTTACCTATTTGCTTTTTATTCGAGCGTTCTTCAGGAGTAATATCAATTTTCGAAGCTGCCCTTTCCTCTTGTAAAACAACAGTAACATCTTCGTTTATGGTATCAATATTTGACGCAAAATTTAGATTTACAACACTTACAAACATTACAAATACAAATAGCTTCTTCATCGTAAATTACTTAAAACAAACCACCTTGTGTTGCACCTCTTTCTTTTCCCAAATGCTTATATGCCAGCTCAGTAACCATTCTTCCACGTGGTGTTCTTGCAATATATCCTTCTTGAATTAAAAAGGGTTCATAAACTTCCTCTATCGTACCTGCTTGTTCTCCAACTGCAGTTGCAATCGTTGTTAACCCAACGGGACCGCCCCCAAATTTATCAATCATTACCGATAATATTCGGTTATCCATTTCATCCAAACCATGTTTATCGACATGAAGTGCTTCTAAAGCAGTAGCAGTAATAGTAGTATTTATTGTTCCATCACCTTTAATTTGCGCAAAATCCCTAACTCTTCTTAAAAGGGCGTTTGCTATTCTCGGGGTTCCTCTACTTCTTCCAGAAATTTCAAAAGCGGCTTCATAATCAATTGGAATATCTAGAATTCCAGAAGAACGTTCTACGATGTCCGTTAGGATTTTAGTCTCGTAATATTGCAAACGACTACTAATACCAAAACGTGCTCTTAAAGGTGCTGTAAGCATTCCTGAACGTGTTGTTGCTCCAATTAAAGTAAACGGACTTAATTCTATCTGTACCGTTCTTGCATTCGGCCCAGAATCGATAAGAATATCAATTTTATAATCTTCCATTGCTGAGTATAAATACTCCTCAATTACTGGGCTAAGTCGATGAATTTCATCAATAAACAAAACATCACCTTCCTCTAAATTCGTCAATAAACCCGCTAAATCACCTGGTTTATCCAAAACTGGACCAGAAGTCACTTTAAAACCAACATTCATTTCGTTGGCTATAATATTTGCCAATGTTGTTTTACCAAGACCAGGAGGCCCATGTAACAAGACGTGGTCTAAAGGTTCGTTTCTTAAAATAGCGGCTTTTACAAACACTTGTAAATTATCTGTTACATGCCTTTGTCCCGCAAAATCATCAAATAATTTAGGGCGCAACACCTGTTCGACTTCCTTATCAGAATCATCTGCACCATCTTCGTGTATATCGTATTCTTCTATCACTCGGAAACAAAGATAACAAAGCAAATTATTTTTTTAAGATCTGATCTTTATAAATATCCCCAAAGTAAATTTTAAATCTTAAAATATACTCTGGGGCTGTAAATGACTCTTTTATTTGTTGGTTCGATTTTATTGCTAACCTAAATCCAACACCACCCCCTATACCGAAGTATTTTAAAAATTTGTATTCAATAGTCATGGCGGGTTCATAAATGATTATCCATGAGCTAGCTGTTGTGATAGAGAGGTCTACATCATCATATTGCGCTTTACCTAAACCAATTTGCACCGGAATTTCTGCACTCCAATATTTAGATTTATAGAAGTTATACTCAAAGAATGCAACGACATAGCCAAACTTTAAATCTATTTTATTTGAATTAGGAAAATTGCGTTCAATAAGTCTCTTTGGCATCCAATTATAACCAATGCCAATATTAGTTGTCTTGTTAAATGAGAGCCCAAATTTAATACCGTGTATTTTTGCATACTGGTTTGAAATAAAAGAGTTTCGGGTATCAAACTTTAATAAAACCTTTGGCTTATAATCAAAGCTAGTTCGAATAGAGTCAAAAAGCTGTGCACGCGCTTGACTTGAAAAAATAAAAAGTAATGCTATAAAAAAAGTCCGCACCTAACAAAGGTACGGACTTCAATATATTAATTCAATATAAAACACTAATGTTCTTCTTCACCTGGTTCTAGCGGCACATTTTGCATAACAAAATCTTCTGCTTGTCCTGGTTTATTATAATCATAAGGCCATCTGTGCACGACAGGTAAATCTCCAGGCCAATTACCGTGCATATGCTCAACTGGCGATGTCCACTCCAGAGTATTTGCTCTCCATGGATTTTGAGAAGCTTTTGGACCTCTTAAAGCACTATAAAGAAAGTTCCAGAAGAAAAATAACTGAGAAAGTACTCCTACAGTTGCAAAAATACTAATTACAACATTTAGGTCTATCATGTGATCAAACATTGGGAATTCTGAATTTGTATAATAGCGCCTTGGCATTCCGCCTTCCCCTAAAAAGTGCATAGGAATAAATACTCCATATCCACAAGTAATGGTAATCCAGAAGTGAATAAAACCTAATTTTTTATTCATCATCCTTCCATACATTTTAGGGAACCAATGATAAACTCCAGCGAACATTGCCAAAATAGCAGACATCCCCATTACAATATGGAAGTGACCAACTACAAAGTAAGTATCATGTTGACTAATATCCAATGCTGCATCGGCTAATATTATCCCCGTAACACCACCACTAATAAAAGTAGATACCATTCCAATTGAGAATAACATCGCCGGTGTAAACACAAGATTACCTTTCCATAAAGTAGTTAAGTAATTAAATACTTTTACAGCTGATGGAATGGCAATAAGTAAAGTAGTAAAAACAAATACTCCACCTAAGAATGGATTCATTCCTGTAAGGAACATATGGTGACCCCAAACAATAAACGAAAGAAATCCAATCGCCAAAATCGAACCAATCATTGCTCTATATCCAAATATTGGTTTTCTAGAGTTTGTAGCAATTACTTCTGATGATATCCCTAATGCAGGCAGTAATATTATATATACCTCAGGATGTCCTAAAAACCAGAATAAGTGTTCAAATAATACTGGAGAACCTCCTGTTTGATCAAGTGCTCCATTAGATGTTGTAATGTCACTCAAAAAGAAACTTGTCCCCATGTGTCTATCCATAATAAGTAATACAGCTGAAGACAAAAGAACAGGGAAAGACAATAACCCTAGAATAGCTGTTACGAAGAATGTCCAAATCGATAACGGTAATCTGGTCATTCTCATTCCTTTCGTACGCAGATTAATAATAGTAACGATATAATTAATACCTCCTAATAATGCAGACGCAATAAATATTGATATCGACAACAACCACAACGTCATACCCAATCCTGATCCTGGTTGCGTTTCTTCAAGCACACTTAATGGTGGATATATTGTCCATCCTGCCATTGCTGGTCCAGATTCAATAAAAAGAGAAGCTAACATTATCGAACTCGATAAAAAAAACAGCCAATACGATATCATGTTTAATAGTCCTGATGCCATGTCTCTTGCTCCAATTTGAAGTGGAATAAGTAAATTTGAAAAAGTACCTGATAAACCACCAGTAAGAACCATAAATACCATGATAGTTCCGTGCAATGTAACAAGACCTAGGTACATATTACTATCCAAAACACCGTCAGGGGCCCAGCCTGAACCTAATAAAGTTTCCATAATGCCAAACTTTTCGTCTGGCCATCCCAATTGCAATCTAAATAATGCCGAAAGTGCAATACCAACAATTCCCATAACTATGGCCGTTAATAGGTATTGTTTAGCAATCATTTTATGATCTTGACTAAACACGTACTTAGTAAAGAAACTTTCTTTATGATGATGTGCTGCGTGACCGTGATCTGACATACTC
>Ga0209631_10004566_pt1 | contig 15245 bp, 15 predicted proteins | sample COG_08_FD_184752 | JGI IMG/M metagenome (GOLD analysis project Ga0209631, IMG submission 184752) | Pelagic Microbial community sample from North Sea - COGITO 998_met_08 (SPAdes) (version 2) | ecosystem: Environmental > Aquatic > Marine > Neritic zone/Coastal water | place: Helgoland, sampling...
CTGCAACCATAGCAACTAGAGAAGTTAATTGTTTTACGTATTTAAACATTATTTATTCCTCTGTTTATTTATTTATTTGTTAACAAATAATTCAAAAATAAATTTGAATTATTTATAGTATTTAACATTATCTGATTCTGATCAAAGAAAATTTGATCATAATAGAACAAATATATCTATATCTGGTGTTGAATAAAAAAGCAAGAATATATCTAGTATGGTGCGCTCTGGTGGACTCGAACCACCGACCCTCGGTTTAGAAAACCGATGCTCTATCCAGCTGAGCTAAGAGCGCAAAAGATTTATTATACTATTTATAGTATGAATCTAATTTTTAAAAAGAAATTTTTTACCTATTATTAAAATTGTCAAAAGTTCAATTCTACCGATAATCATAAATAAAATAAGATAATATTTAGTAAAAGTTTGCAAATTATGAAAATTAAATTCACTTAAGCCATACATAGATGAATTTACTGTATTCATTAGAGTCAAAATAGATAGTTTAAATGATCTTTCAAAATCAATTCCAACAAAGGTCAATAAACTACTCAAAAATAGAAGTGAAATAATAAATATAAGTATAGATAAAAAATATTTATAAATTTCATTTAATTGGAAAGACTCTTTAGAGAACAGATGTTTGTTTACATAAATATTTTTTGGTTTGCTGTATGACAAAATCTCATTGATAGAATATTTAAATAATGAATAAATTTTTAAAAACCGAATACCAGAGCTTGTAGAAAAAAAAGAACCTCCAATCATTACTATGATTAAAAAAATAAAAGATAAATTTTTTGAATTATTATTAAGTGAAAGACCAATATTAGAAACACTACTAGTCAAAGATAAAAACAACTTACCAAAATTATTATCAAAATTAAGAAAAACAAAAAAAATCATTAATAAAAATAAAAAATAAAAAATTAGATGAATATCTTCATTAAAAAAATTTAAATTTCGATTTTTAATAAATATCAAATTATAACTTAAAAAAATACTAAAAAAGGAGGTAAGCATTAATATGGAAAAAACAATTATTTGTGTATTTTTTACCAAAATAAATGAAAGACTGTTAGTAGGCAAGAAACCCCCAGAAGAAATAATAGTCATTGCTAAATTTAATGCATTAAAGGTTCTAATATCAAAAAAATTTAGAATTAAAAAAATTATAAATGTAATGACTGAATATAATAAAAAAATCTTAAAGGATTGTTTAAATGTTTCTGCTTTATTAAATGATATAAAATTTGTAAGAGATCTTTTAAAACTATTATCGAAAATATCTATGAGTAATATTATGGAGAATAGAAAATAAAGACCACCTATCCACTGCGAAGAAGACCTCCATAAAATTAAACCTTGATCAATGTGTTTTATATTCTCAAAAATACTGAAACCTGTTGATGTAAAACCTGAAACAGCCTCAAAGTATGAATTAACAAATGTTAAGTTATAAATACTAAAATAAAAAGGTATTGAGATAATTAATGGTAATAAAAAATAACCTAAAAGAATTGTTATAATCTTTTCGTAAATAGTTACTTTTTTTGAACCAGCGTTCTTATAAAAATAAAATATTAATGTTAAAATAAGAGATAAAAAAAATGTAATTACATATGTATTAAGATTTAGGTATAAATTAAAATAGTATGAATAAATAATATTGAAAAAAGAAAAAAATGTAATTATTCCACTAAAAATACTCAAATAAATGAGTTTTATATAATTCATTTTATTAAATAGAACTTATACGAAACATATTTTCAACTACTTGTAAAAAATCTTTCTTAGCTAAAAATACAACAATATCCTCTTTTTTAAATACAAAATTTGATCTAGGAATTATCACATTTTCACCTCTTAGAATTGCACCAATTCTTATTTCATCTGGTAAATTTGAGTTCTTTAACTCCTTATTAATTAATTCTGAGGTTTCAATTATTTCAGCTTCAATAATTTCATATTCTCCATTTAAAATACTGTAAGCTGTTTCAATTGTACCTTTATGCACATGTTTTAATATGCTTGATACTGTACTCATCCTAGGATCAATTAGATCATCAATTTTTAATGATGATTGTAAAAGAGAATAGTTAGGTTTATTTATCAAAGCCATTGTTCTTTTATCATTTAAGTTGTCTTTATCTTTGGTAAATTTTTCAACTAAAACACTTACCATCAAATTATCTTCATCATCATTTGTAAGAGCCAAAACTGTTTCTACTTCATCTAGATTAGCCTCTAATAAAACTTCTTCATCTAAACCATTACCATTGATAATAATTGTATTATTAAGTTCACTAGCAATAAATTCTGCTCTACTTTTGTCCTTTTCAATAAGTTTTACTCTTGCAGAATCAAAAGTTTCTTCAAGATTTTTTGCTAAATTAAAACCAATATTTCCACCACCTATTATCAAAATTTTATTAGAAATTTTTTCATGATGTCCGAATGCATCAAGTGTATCCTGCATTTGTGATGCATTAATTGTAACATAAGCTTTATCATTTTTTTGCATTACATCATCTTTTTTAAGTATAATAAATTTGTCGTTTCTGATGACACCCATAATATTTGCTTCTAGTTTTGGAAATTTTTTAGTTAATTCATTTAGTTTAATATTAACTAAAGGGCATTTTTCGTTGATTAATATTTCAAGTAATCTTATTTTATTATTTGCAAATGGTACATTATCCAATGAACCAGGTGCCTCTAACTTTCTTTGTAAAGATTTTGCTATTTCTATTTCGGGTGAGATAATTACATCTATAGGTAAATTTTCTTTATTGTAAACTTTTGTAAACTTTGGATTTAAATAATCTTGTGATCTGATTCTTGCAATCTTTTTTTGTACTTTAAAAATTGAAAATGCAATTTGACAAATAAGCATGTTAATTTCATCATTACGTGTTACAGCAATAATCATGTCTGCATCAGATGCGTTAGCTTTTTCTAGTATAGATGGATACGTAGCTTTACCAACAATAGCTTTGACATCCAACATATCATCAATTTTTTGAATGTCTTCACTTGATTGGTCTATTATAGTTATAGAATGACCTTGCTCGCTAAGAAGTTTTGCAATTGTAAAACCAACTCTACCCGCACCACAAATAATAATATTCATTTAATCTAATTCCTTGATCCCTAAACCTTTAAGCTTTCTATGTAAGGCAGATCTTTCCATGCCAATAAAATCGGCTGTTTTTGATATATTTCCATTAAATTTTTTTAATTGTGTAGTTAAATACTCCTTTTCAAAATTTTCTCTAGCTTCTTTTAATGGCACAGATAAAGCGTTTTCTGACGATGAAATGTTAATATCTGACTTTTTTAAAGATTCTTTTATTATATTTGAAATTTTTTCATTATTATCTGGTGATAATATAGCAATTCTTTCAATCAAATTTCTTAATTCTCTAATATTACCTGGCCAATCATAACTAAGTAAATAATTATTATTCGTATTAATATTTAGTTTTTTCAAATTATAATTTAATGAAATTTTTTCTGAAAAATATTTTACTAATAGAGGAATATCTGAAATTCTTTCTTTTAGTGGTTTAACATTAATCTCAAATACATTTAATCTGTGATATAGGTCTTCTCTAAAATTGCCAGCTTCAATTTCTTCTTTTATATTCTTGCTAGTGCTACAAATAATTCTTACATCAACATCTATATCATGATTGCCATTAATTCTTTTAAATTTTTGGTCTATTAAAACACGCAAAATTTTTGATTGAGTTTCAAGAGGAATTTCAGAAATTTCATCAATTAAAAGAATTCCGCCAGAGGCTTTTTCTAAAGAACCATATGAAATTGATCCATTTTCTTTTTCTTCACCAAATAATTCTAGTTCGTACTTTTTAATATCTAACAATGCACCATTTAAAGTTACAAATGGTCCTGTTTTTCGTTTAGAAGATTTATGTATTTTTCTAGCTATTAACTCTTTACCAGAGCCAGTTGGTCCATTAATAAAAATTCTACTTTCAGATACAGAAATTTTATCAATTTGTTCTTTAATGTCCTTTATATTTTCACTGTCACCTATTAAATTGTAGCTATAAAAAAGCTTACTTTCAAATTCTTTGTTTTTATTTTTTAAATCAATATTTTCGACTGCACGATTAACAAAATTTAGTAATCTTTCTTGATTAAATGGTTTTTCAATAAACTCAAATGCACCAGTTTTAAGAGCTTTGATTGCCATTTCTATATTCGCATGACCTGTAATAATGATGACTGGTATATCTTTATTTTTATTTTTTATATGTGCTAATAATTCTAACCCATCATTATCACCTTTGTCTAATTTAACATCTATAATTGCTACATCTGGAAGTTTTTTATCAATTTCTGTTAAAGCTTGATTGTAGTTTGCTGCAAGTCTTGTTTGATAGCCAGCATCAGTTATTAAATCATTTAAAATGTTTCTAATGTCTGCGTTGTCATCAATAATTAATATTTCAGTACTCATTTTTTTATAAATCTAATTTCAATTTTTGCACCATTATCGTTAGAATGAAAGTTAATCGTTCCATTGTGATCATTTAAAATTTTATTAACAATAGCCAAACCTAGCCCTGTACCTTTTGTTTTTGTTGTAAAATAAGGGTTCAAAATATCATTAATATTATTTTTTAATCCTCCAAATCCTATACCGTTATCATTAATGGTAAAATTTATATAATCATCGTTTTCGTTAATTTCTACATCAATTTTTCCTACAAAATTGATATTATTAAGTTTTTTCTCTTGAATACTTTCTATCGAATTTTTAATTAAATTAAAAAAAACTCTATTTAGTTGTTCGTTATCAGATGTAAATAAAATCTTATCTAAATTATTAATAAAATTGATTTCAATAGATCTATCAAGTTCCTTTAGTAAGAAAATAGAATCTTTAATTATCGAAATAAGATTGTTTTCTTTTAAAATAGGCTTTGGCATTCTTGCAAAATCAGAAAATTCATTAACTAAATTTTCAATCTGTTTAATTTGTTTATCTATAACCTTTAAATTTTTTAAAAATTCTTCTTTCTTATTTGTTTCTAGGATTTCAGAATATTTATTTTTTAATTTATCAAGTGTTAGCTGAATTGGTGTTAAAGGGTTTTTAATTTCGTGAGCCAATTTTCTTGCAAGACTCTCCCATGCTTCATGTCTTTCGTTAATTATTAATTTTTTTTGTTGGGTTTTTAGCTGATTAATCATAAGATTAAAGTTTCTATTTAATACTTCCATATCTTTATCTGCTTTAAGTTCGGGTACTTTAATATTTAGATTTCCTTTTCCTATATTGGATGAAGCTATGATTAAATTATTTATTGATCTAAAAAATCTAGAGGAAAATCTTATTGCAATAGAAATTGATAAAAACAATAATAGAGATACAATAACAAGATAAATAAAAACAAATGAAATTTTAATTCCTGTTTGTTTGTTTAGTACTGTATAATAAAAATTTACCGCTTCTTCTGAGTCAATTAAATATTGTGATATTTTTTTATCTAAATATTTTATAACATAAAGATATCTGTCATCAAAGCTTTCTAATTTAATAAGTGAAGCTGATTGATTTTTAAATGCATTTATGATTTTTAATGGTCTCTTATCATTTGAAACCATTTCAAGGGCTTCTGATAATGGCGGTCTGTATTTTGAAATATCTCTTAAAGTTGTAAAATAAAGTCCTCCTTCTAAATTAATAATATGAATCTCATCTACATCTCTAATAATTTTTTGTGTATTCAAAAAACTAATGAATTGATTTTTGTTTGTTTTAAGGAAATTGGCACTTTTATTTAGATCATAAGCAATTGTTATAATTTCAGATTGTGTTTTTGTTTTTACTTCCTCTGTATAGCTTTTGGCAATTTCAAGAGAATTATTTACTGCAGTTGTAATTTTTTTATCCAAATATTTATCTAAGGCAAAAGATAATAAAAAAAGTGAAAATAAAGAAATTAACAAGGAGGGTATTAAGGTAAACAAGGCAAAAAAAGTTATATATTTTCTGTTTGCTCTTGAGCCACTAATGTCTACATCAATTTTTAGAGAGTTTTTAACCTCATAAAAAATTGAAAAAAAAAGCAACAATAACAAGAAAATATTAACAATTAAAATGATTTGAAGATTTTCATCACTCAGTCTAATGAAACTTTTGTCAATAAATGTTAAAAAAGTTAAAAAACCCAGTGTTAAAGTAATTATAAATACTAAGGTTATAAATATATTTTTTTTGATAAATTCAAACATTATGAGATAAATAAACTAATAAATATTTTTATCATGAATAATTATTTTATAATACTCGCAGGTGGAAAAAGTAAAAGATTTAATTCTCATATACCAAAAGCATATCACTTGTATAGAGGAAAACCCTTATTGCTTCATTCAATAGATAGAGCTAAAAGTTATAAAAAGATCAATAAAATAGTCGTTGTAATCAATAAAAAACATAAAAAATTTATTAAAAGAATTAATCTAAAAAATGTTAAAATTGTTGAGGGTGGAAAAACTAGAGCAGATTCTTCATTTAAAGCTTTAAAAAGTATTCAAAAACTTAATATAAAGAATGTAGTGATTCATGATGCTGCAAGACCAAACTTTTCATTAAACTTATTAGATAAGATTTTTAAAGAGTTAAAATCAAATAATTGTGTTGTGCCTGCAATAAAAACTTTTGACTCAGTTAAACAAAAAGTTTTCAAAAAAATTATAAATTTAAAAAGGGAAAATATTTTTCTTACCCAAACTCCACAAGGTTTTAACTTTAAAAGTTTATACAAATTACAAAATGATAAGAATTTAGATATTACTGATGACGCAAGTTTATTTATTAATTCAAATAAAAAAATAAAGATCATTAATGGAGAAATCTTTAATAAAAAGATAACTATAAAAAAAGATATTAAAACTAATGAAACTGTCAGATATGGAATTGGTTTTGATGTTCACAGATTAGTGCATAATAAAAAACTATATTTAGGTGGAATTAAGATACCTTCATTACTTGGTACATTGGGTCATTCAGATGGTGATCCAGTTTTACATGCTGTCACAGATGCAATTCTTGGTGCTTGTAAAATGGGTGATATTGGAGAAAAATTTTCAGATAAAGATGAAAAATTTAAAAATATTAGATCAACAATTCTTTTAAAAAAAATAATTAAACAAATTGAAAATAATGGATACATAATTAATAATCTTGATATAAATATCATTACTCAAAAACCTAAAATTCAAAAGTATAAAAGACAAATTATAAATTGTATTTCTAAAATATGTAAAATTTTACCATCACAAATAAATATTAAGGGTAAAACAACAGAAAAATTAGGTGTAATTGGAAAAGAAAAAGCGATAGCTTGTGAGGTGATTGCTTCAGTAATTAAAAATGATTAAAACTTTCAACTCATTATTTGTCACAATGCTTGGTTTGGGTAAAATCAAATTTATACCTGGAACTTTTGGATCTTTAGCAACTACAATTATTCTTTATTATTTATTCCATACATTAAATGTTTCACCAAATATAATTTTAATATGCTTGATAATAATACTAGTTTACTCATTTTATGCAATTTCAAGCCATATAGAAAATAGTGAAAATAAAGATCCTAGTGAAGTCATTATTGATGAATTTTTAGGTCAGTCAATTCCAATTTATCTTTATGAAATTTCTCATGGCACAACAAAAGAAACTAGTGAAACTATTGTTTATTATTTTTTATTTTTCATCCTCTTTAGATATTTTGATATCATGAAACCTTTTCCAGTAAATTTTTTTGATAAAAATTTTAAAAATAGTTTTGGTGTAATTATGGATGATATCTGTGCAGGATTTTATGTGGTGTTAACACTAGTGTGTTTTATAATTATCAAAATTTATGTTTTATAATGAAAAATTTAGCTAAAAAAGTTGTTCAAAAACTAATTAAAAAAAATCTTAATATTTCATTTGCTGAGTCTTGTACTGGAGGACTTTTATCAAGCTCAATAACATCGATTAATGGTTCATCTAAAGTGTTTAGTTTAGGTTTGGTTACTTATTCTAATAAAGCTAAGACAAATATCCTCAAGGTACCTAAAAAAGTTATCAATAAATATGGGGCAGTAAGCAAAGAGTGCTGTTTATCAATGGTTAAAAATTTAAGCAAAATTAGCAAAACAAATATATCTGTATCAATAACTGGTATTGCTGGACCTAGTGGTGGAACAAAACTAAAACCCATAGGATTAGTTTATATTGGAATTAAAAGAGGTAATAAAATTCTAATTATAAAAAAAAAATTTAAATCAAAAATTCGTAGTACTATTCAAGAATTATCTGCAAAAAAAGCTTTAATAGATATTTTGAAGATAATTTAATCAATTAAACAATTCTTCCGCTCTTTTTTGAAAAGCATCAGCTATTTTATTTAAACCAAATTGAAAAGATTTAGTCATAACAATATTGAGAAATTTATTTTCAATTTCAAAATCAATATCAAAAAAAATTTCAGTTCCGTTACTATGTTCATTAAAATGCCATGAATTTTCAAGATAATTCAAAGGTCCTCCAATATTTTTAACTTTTATTGTATTATTTTTTTTATTAAATTTTACATCACTTTTATAAGTATCTTTAAATGGTCCTTTACCTATAGATAAATCTGCAATAATAAATAATAAATCATCTTTTTCATTTCTTTCATGAACATGTGCATCAAGACAAAATGGAACAAACTCTGGATATTTTTCTATATCTAGAACTAAATCAATTAGTTGGTTTTTTTTACATGCAATTAAACGCTTAACAGAATCTTTAGGCATTAATTTTTTAACCTATTTTTTTGAAGCTGTGTAAAGTCTTCATCCGCATGATAAGAAGATCTTGTTAAAGGTGTTGAAGAGACTAGTAAAAAACCTTTAGATTTTGCAATAGTTTCTAATTCTTTAAATTCATCAGGATGATAATATCTATCTAAGGGATGATGTTTTGTAGACGGTTGCAAATATTGGCCTATAGTTAAAAAATCTACGTCTGCCGCTTTTAGATCATCCATCACTTGAATAATCTCTTCTTTATTTTCGCCTAATCCAACCATTAAACCTGATTTGGTAAAAATATTTTTATTAACGAGCTTTGCATTTTTTAAAAGTTCTAAAGATGAAAAATATCTAGAACCAGGTCTTACCTGTAAATACAGTCTTGGTACAGTTTCAATATTATGATTAAATACATCCGGATTAGCTTCTAATACTTTTTTGTAAGCATCTTTTTTTCTAAGGAAATCTGGAGTTAAAACTTCAATAGATGTATCTGGATTTAACTTTCTAGTTTGAATTATTACTTCATAAAAGTGGTTTGAACCTCCGTCCTCAAGATCATCTCTGTCAACTGAAGTAATGACAACATGTTTTAAATCAAGTTTTTTAACAGCTTCTGAAATCTTAATAGGCTCTAAAGAGTCAAGCTTTCCCGGTTTGCCTGTTTTAACATCACAGAAAGCACATGCCCTAGTACATGTGTCTCCCATAATCATGAATGTTGCATGTCTTTTGCTCCAACACTCTGTAATATTTGGACAGTTTGCTTCCTGACAAACTGTTACAAGATTATTACTATTAATTATTGTTTTTGTTAAAAAAAACTCTTTACTGTTAACTAGTTTGGACTTTATCCAAGAGGGTTTTTTTTTAATTGGATTAATTGCTTTGTTTATTTTTTCTGGGTGTCTAATTTTCATTACTTTGTATTATATAAATTGTCTCATCTTCTTTGCCAAATAAAAACTTTTTTCTAATAAGTACTTCAATATAATCCAAATCTAATTTATCACTTAATAAAGAGTTTTTAAACTCAAGATCTTTAATTTTACCAATTAAAACAATTTCTTTATTTTGTAGAGTCTCTAAAATATCTTTTTTTTTAAAATATGAAAATAAACCTCGTTCTCCATCTAGAAGATTAAAAAAGAAGTAAATTATTAAAAAAGTACTTATTAATAAAAAATAATTTTTTTTTAATTTACTAAACATTAATTAATTTTATTCATTCTTGCTTTTTTTCCAAGCTGTTCTTCTATGCGTATTAATTGATTATATTTAGCAACTCTTTCAGATCTTGCTAAAGATCCCGTTTTAATTTGACTCGAATTAGTTCCAACAGCTAGATCTGCAATAAAAGTGTCTTCAGTGTCACCTGATCTGTGAGAAATAATTGTTTTATAACCAATGATTTGGGCAAACTTAATAACATCGAGTGTTTCTGAAACTGTTCCTATTTGGTTTAATTTAATCAAAATAGAGTTGGATGAATTGTTTAAAAAACCCTTTTTAAGTCTTTCTAAATTCGTCACATAAAGGTCATCACCAATAATTTGAACTTTATTGATTGATCTCATCATTTTACTCCATGACGTCCAATCATTTTCTGCAAAAGGATCTTCTAGTGATTTGATTTTATATTTCTTAATAATTTTTTGGTAACCTTTAATTGATTGTTCTACTGAAGTAAATTTTTTCGAATGAATTGAATACTTGCCTTTTTTATAAAGTTCGTTAGCAGCAACATCTAAACATATTGATACATCCTTTCCATTTTTAAAACCTGATTTTCTAATTGAAGCAGTTAACAAATCAAGAGCTTGTTCATTATTGCTAATCATTGGAGCGAATCCACCTTCGTCTCCAACGGAAGTTGATAGATGTTTTTTTTTAATTAAATCTCTTAAATTATTAATTACAATAAAACAAATTCTCACTGCTTCTGAAAAACTTTTAGCTTTATCAGGTCTAATCATAAATTCTTGAATTCTTAAACCATTATCAGCATGTACTCCTCCATTAATTATATTCATTAAAGGATAAGGTAATTTAAAATTATCTTTTACTAAAAAATTTTCATACAAAGGTATTTTTTTAATTTTAGATGAAAGTTTTTTTGCAGCCATAGACACAGCTAAAATTGTATTTGCCCCAAGTTTTGTTTTTTGTCTTGTACCATCAAGATTTATTAAAATAGTATCAATACGCTCTTGGTCATGAATATTTGTGCCTTTAAGTCTTTTTGAAATCTTTTTATTAACTAAATTAACCGCAGTTAAAACACTTTTACCTAAATATCTCATATTTTTTTTATCTCTTTTTTCAAAAGCTTCATATGTTCCTGTTGATGCCCCAGAAGGTGAAATTGCAGATGCACTTAAATTTTTAGCATGCACTTCCGCTTCAATTGTTGGATTGCCTCTGCTGTCAAAAACCTGACGAGCTTTTATTTTCAAAATTTTACTCATTTATTTTTTTATCAGATTATCAATTTCAGAAAGTTGAGATAATAATTTTTCTAACTTATCTAAAGGAATCATGTTCGGTCCATCGGATGGAGCATTGTCTGGATCTTGATGTGTTTCAATAAATACACCGGCCACTCCGACTGCTACCGCCGCTCTAGCTAAATACTCTACAAACTCTCTTTGACCACCACTTGTTTCACCTAATCCTCCTGGCTGTTGCACAGAATGAGTTGCATCAAATATAACAGGGTATCCATTTTTTGCCATTATAGGTAAAGATCTCATATCAGAAATTAAAGTATTGTATCCAAAACTTGCACCTCTTTCAGTAACAAGAATATTATTATTACCAGAGTCTGCAATTTTTTTTGTTACATTAACCATATCCCATGGAGCCAAGAACTGTCCTTTTTTAACATTAACAATTTTATTTGTTTTAGCTGCAGCAATCAACAAATCAGTTTGTCTACATAAGAACGCTGGTATTTGTAATATATCAGCATGTGGAGCTACTACTGAGCATTGTTCAGCATTATGAATATCAGTTAATATTGGAATATTTAAATCTTTTTTAATCTTGTCAAAAACTGGTAGTGACTGCTCAAGACCCGCCCCTCTTTTACCTTTAATGCTGGTTCTATTAGCTTTATCAAAAGAAGTTTTATAAATAAATCCCATATTAAATTTAGAGGTAATTTCTTTGATTTTACCTGCCATATCCATTGCATGCTGTTCTGTTTCAAGTTGACAAGGTCCTGCAATAATACAAATTTTGTTATCATTTGAAATTTCTATATTTCCACAGTTTACTTTTATATTTTTCATTTATGATTTTTAGCTGCTTTGATAAATGAAGAGAATAATGGATGTGGTGCCAAAGGTCTAGATTTAAATTCTGGATGAAACTGAACTCCAATAAACCAGGGATGATTTTTTAGTTCTACAATTTCAGGTAATTTTTGATCAGGCGATAATCCAGAGAAAAGCATACCATTTTTCTCAAATTGATCTTTATAGCCGATATTAACTTCGTACCTATGTCTATGTCTTTCTTGGATAAATTTTGATTTATATATTTTTTTGATTAATGAATTTTCCATTAATTTGGCTTCATATAACCCAAGTCTCATGGTTCCACCTAAATTTTTGTTTGTTCCCTTGATGATTTTACCATTTTTACTCCATTCAGTAATCAAGCCAATAATTGGTACTCCTGTTGACTTAAACTCACTTGAGGTTGCTTTTTTAATATTCATTTTATTCCTTGCAAATTCAATTATTGCCATTTGCATACCAAAACAAATTCCTAAAAAAGGAATCTTATTTTGTCTTGCATACTTAATTGCTTCAATCTTTCCTTCAGTTCCCCTTTTACCAAACCCTCCTGGTATCAAAATTCCAGATACATTCTTTAATTTCTTTTTAATTTCTGAAACTTTTAATTTTTCCGAATCTATTCTAACTAAATTAACTTTTAATTTGTTACTAATTCCTCCATGAGTTAATGCTTCATCTAAAGATTTATAAGCATCTTTAAGATCTACATATTTTCCAATTATGGCTATATTAATTGATTTCTTTGTATGCAAAATAATTTTTGTAATTTTTTTCCATGGATTCAAATTAAGTTTTTTTCTTGTTTTAATTTTAAAGTGTTCAAGAACTTGGATATCTAGATTTTCTCTATTAAAACTAATTGGTGCTTCATAAATTGTTTTGACATCAACAGTTTGAATAACATTTTTAATATTAACATTACAAAATAGAGATATTTTTTTTCTATGTTCAATTGGGATGGGTCTTTCAGATCTACAAATAATTATATCAGGCTGTATACCAATACTTCTAAGTTCTTTTACTGAGTGTTGAGTTGGTTTTGTTTTAATTTCATCTGATGCTTTAAGATATGGAACTAAGGTTAGGTGTATAAATAAAGAATTTTTTTTTCCTACATCATTTGAAAATTGTCTGATAGCTTCAACAAATGGAAGGCTCTCTATGTCACCTACTATCCCTCCAATTTCACAAATTATAAAATCTTCTTTTGATGTATCATTTTTAATAAATTCTTTGATACGATCAGTTACATGAGGAATCACTTGAACTGTTTTTCCTAAATACCCACCTTTACGTTCTTTTTTTAAAACATCACTATAAATTTTTCCTGTTGTAATGTTGTCAGATTTTTTAGCAGAAATTCCTGAAAATCTTTCGTAATGACCTAAATCTAAATCTGTTTCTGCTCCATCATTTGTTACAAAAACTTCTCCATGTTGAAATGGACTCATGGTGCCTGGGTCTACATTTAAATAAGGATCAAGTTTTCTTAACCTAACTTTAAAACCTCTTGATTGTAGTAAATATGCTAGAGATGCTGAAGAGAGACCTTTACCGAGAGAGGAAACCACGCCACCAGTGACAAATATATATCGGGCCATGGAATTATCTTATAACCATTTATTAGTGAAATTAAAAGTGTTAATTATTATTTTCAGGGATAGAGGGTGTATCGTTAGAGTTTTCCTCGATTTTATCTAATACAGAGGAAGATGGGGTCAATTCACCTCTAGATATTATTGTTAATGCAAGACTACAAATTATAAATAAAGTTGCGACAACAGCGGTAGCTTTAGTCATAAAGTTTCCAGCAGATCTCGAAAACATAAAATTATCTTGTGAAACACCAATGCCAAGTGCACCACCTTCAGATTTTTGGAAAAGTATGAGCAAAACAAGTATTAAAGCTAATACTAAATTAATCACTAATAAAAAATTTTCCATGGGGATTAACTATATGTTTTTTTGACTATATCAATAAATTTTTTTGTACTTTGAGAGGCACCACCAATCAAAAAACCATCAATGTTATTAACTTCTTTTAGATCTTTAATATTATTAGGATTAACAGATCCTCCATATAGAACTTTTGGAGATTTATTTTTAAACTTACTTTTAATAAATTTAACAGTTTCTAAAAGTTCTTTTGATTTAGGAATAAGACCACTTCCTATTGCCCATACAGGTTCGTACGCAATTAAAATATTTGATTTGTTTCTAATTTTATCCAATCCAACTTGGATTTGTTTGGATAGAGTAATTTTTGTTTTTTTTTTTCTTTTATGTGCTAGAGTTTCACCAATACAAAAGATAACTTTTAATCTTGCTTTAATCGCACTTTTAATCTTAAGATTAATTAATTTATCACTTTCACCTTTTTCTCTATTCTCTGAATGACCTATTATTACAAATTGTGCACCAGCATTTTTCAACATTTTAGCATTTACAAATCCTGTAAAAGGTCCGTTAACTTCACTCTCATGACAATTTTGACCTCCAAGACCTATCTGACAATTATGGAATTTTTTAGAAAAAGAACTAATTAGAGTATAGGGTGGGCAATAAATCAATCTTCCTTTATTTATTTCTTTAGATTTTGAAAATCTGATAACCTTATTTAATGTATTTATTGATGATAAATTTCCATACATTTTCCAATTAGCTATAAAGTACATATATTTATTTGTCATAATGAAAAATTTAATCTATAGCTTTGTATTTTACAGATCAATATATTAATGACCAATGAAAAAAATTTTTAATAATTTTACAAAAAAAAAATTTGCTGGATTAATACTAATTCTGGTTATTATCTTAGCTTTTGGATTTGGTGGTTTTGGGGGAGGATTTAATCTTGGAAATCAAAACAATATAGCCAAAATAAACAATAAAAATATTTCAACTCAAGATTTTATGAATTATTTAAATAAATCTGGATTAAGCCAACAAGTAATAAAAGAAAATATAAATAAAGGTATACTTGAGGAACTTTTATCTGCATTGGTCTCTACAACGTTACTTGATCTTGAAATAAATGATTTAAACCTTCTTATTTCTGAAGAAATAATAATTCAAAAACTTAAAATGAATAAAAGTTTTCAAGATAAAAATGGA
>Ga0209631_10004570_pt1 | contig 15241 bp, 10 predicted proteins | sample COG_08_FD_184752 | JGI IMG/M metagenome (GOLD analysis project Ga0209631, IMG submission 184752) | Pelagic Microbial community sample from North Sea - COGITO 998_met_08 (SPAdes) (version 2) | ecosystem: Environmental > Aquatic > Marine > Neritic zone/Coastal water | place: Helgoland, sampling...
CCTCGACGACCAGGACCTCATCTCCCCGCCAAACACCGCGCGGAGCGGCGAGGAAGGCCCCAACGCGCAACAAGCCGCGAGGGACAAACGGGAGAAGGAGCGCAAAGGACCACGGGTTCCCAAGCTACCGCTGTTCCGCCTATTCGGAAAAGGGACCCCGCCGGGCAGCGCCAAGGAACCGGAACCCGCGAGGGGACCCGCGGACAAGCCCGAGTCCCTGCGACAGATCCAAGGTGAAAAGGCACCTGATTCCACCGGCGGTAAAACGTCGCCGTCCCCGCGGTTCACCGAGATGCAGCACGAGCTCGCGAGTGAAGCCGCGGATCAGCTCAAAGAGGCACTCGAGATCACCGCCGCCCGCGCCGCCGAGGCGCTCGCGTCCGAGGTGCAGCTCAAGTTCCAGCTGGAAGAGGCGAGACGTCAGATGAAGTCGTTGGAGGAGAGGCAGGCGACGCTGCTCACGGTGGTGGAGCGCGAGCGCGCCGCGAAGCTCCGCGCGATCGAGCAAGCCGCGGGGGTCGCCGCGGCGGCGGAGTCGCTAGCCTCCGCCGCCGCCGGCGCCGACCCGGCGCAGGTCAAAAAGACGGCCAAGGACGCCGCCGCGGACACGTACGAGGATGCCATGTTCTCCCCCTCGACGCGCGACGCCGACGCGGGCGCCGCGCTGCAGTCCATGGACGCCAAGGCCAAGGCGCAGCTCGACAAGGCGGACGCCGCGCTCGTACGGTTAACGCAAGAAAAGTTCGCCGCCGAGAAGCACGTGGCGGACGAACGCGCCGGCTGGGAAGCCGCCCTCGCCGCCGCGCACGTACGTGAAGCCGAGCTCGCGGAGCTCCTCGAGAAGCACGAGCGACGGGAGAAGGCGTTGGCGCAGAAGCGAACGGAGATTGAGATTGCGAAAAACGTCGCCGGCGACGTCGAATCGAGCGACGCGGCGAAGATGGCGGCGCACGCAAAGGCCGCGGAGCTCGAGATGGTCACCGCCGCGGCCGAATCCGAGATTGCGCACGCGCAGGCGCGAGCCTCCGAGCTCGGCGAGGAGCTCGCGCTGGCGACGTCGCGGGTGGAGAAACGGGAGCGGGTGCACGAGGAGGAGGTCAACGCGGCTGTGGCGCACGCGCGTCGCACCATGGAGACTGTCGCCGCCGCCGCCGCCGCCGACCTCGAGGTGGCCAACGCCAAGAACGCGGAGCTCAGGTCACGGCTCGCGGAGAAGGAGGCGCAGGAGCGCACGCTACGCGAACGCCTCGCGGAGGCGTCCGCGGCGTCCATGTCCGCCAACACGGTATCCATGTCGGCTACGAATATGTCCGCCAATACGTCCACCGCGTTTTCCGACGCCGCGTCCGACTTCAAAACCGTGGGCAGCGAATACGGGTCCGCGGTGGGCAGCGAATACCAGTCCGCCTCGCAGTCCGTACGTGCTCCGAGCGAGATTAACACCCCGACGGACACACCCCGCGGCGGTGACGGCGGCGTTGACGAGAGTGCGGAGAGCGACGCGCCGTCGATGATCTCGCCCGTCGGCGGCGACGGGGGCACGCCGTTCATGACGCCCGGGGCTCAATTCCTGAACACGCCGGGAGGAAGCGCGTACCCCAGCGCGAAGTCCACGCCGGTGCAGTCCGCGCGCGGTGGCCCGGGGGGTATACCCGTCCCGCCCAAATTCGAATCCCCGTCCCGCGCGGATCTCCGCGCGAAGATGACGCAGGCGGAGGCGAGGGCGGAGGCGACGGAACGGGCGCTGGCGTCCGAACGCGCCGAGCTGGAAAAGGTACGCAAGGAGATCAGTATAATGCGGGTGGAGCAGGGCGCGTGGGAGAAAGCCGCGAGCCCCGTCGCGTCCCCGGCCAAGCCCACCGCGGCTGAGCGCGAACGTCGGGTCAAGGAGGCGACGCAGGAGGCGCTGAGGGAGTCGGTGCGAGTCGCGTTGGCGTCTGGAGTCAACGAGGCTGAGCTGCGAGACGCGATGGCGCAGCGCGGGGTGGACGTCGGCGCCATCCTCGCCGAGCAGATCCCGCCCGCGCCGACGCCGGAGATTGCGCCCGCGGGTGAGGACAAGCCGGGCGGCTCCAAGTGGCTGAAGGTCGGGGACGACAAGGAGACGCCGGAGCAGACGACGACGCAAAAGGCGGATATCCCCGCCGCGGGTGCCTCGGGCAAGAAGGGCAAGAAGGGTAAGAAGGGCAAGGGTAAGAAATGAGGTAGCCTCAAGTCGGCTTCAACACCGCGTGTGTTAATCGAAGAAAGATCTGAAACCTATGTCGAGTCGAGGCTCGTCACACTCACGCGTCTTCACACTCACGCTCCTTCACACTCACGCTCCTTCACCCGCACGCGTCTTCACACTCACGCGTCTTCACCTTCACGCCGCCTCGCCGCCCCGGCCCTGCGTGGTATCCGCGAGCACGTCGCTCGAGTCGCTCCCGTTCCCGCCACTCTCACCCCCACTCTCGCGGTGCATACGTACGCCGCTCGCCACGCTGGTGCACAGACTCTTCGTCACCCCTTTCTCCGCCAGATCCGCGAGTTTGTTCAAGAACACGAGCACCTCCGCCGGGTCACGCACCGAGAACCGCGCGTTCGAGGGCTTTGGCACCGTCGACACGATGACCCCGACGCCGCACTCGTCTTTTAACCCGCGAAGTTCGTGGAAAGCGTCCTCGTCGGTGTGATCGTCCCCAAAGTACAGCGACATGATCTGCCCATCCTCGTACCCGTACCGTTCTTGCAGGTCCAACTCCCCGAGCAGAAAACTCAGCGCTTTCCCTTTATCCCAATCCACCCGGGGCTTGACCTCGAACACCTTGCGGCCCTCCGCTTTCTTCAAGCGCTTTCTGTCGCTCGCGACTTGCCGGTCCACCACGTCCTTCACCGCGCCCCACCACTTGGGCTCGCAGTTGCGGTAGTGCACGCTGACGCAGAACTTGTTGTGCTCCACGTTCGCGCCCGGTATGTCCTCCACCGCCCGTTTGCATTCCCTGTACACCGCGTCCATCACCGCCGGGGCCCAAGGCGCCGGTTGGTGCAGCTCCACGTGATCCGTCTCGTGTTGCGTCTTCGGGCCGACGATGTCCAAGCCGTGAGATCCCGCGTAGTACAGCTGCGGAAGCTGGACGAAGTCGTACACCTTCTCGCGGCTGCGGCCTGAGATGATCGCGGTCGGGTAGAGTGACGCGACGCGTGACACAGCTGTGCGCATCTCGTCCGTCATGTACGCCTCGTCGGGGTTGCGAACAATGTCGGAGATGGTACCGTCGTAATCGAGGAACACGGTGAGCAGCTTGCCCTTCGCGGCTTCTCTGAACGTATCGAAGGAGTCGATCGCGCTGGGATGGTGCGTCTGTGCGTGGATTCATCGAGGTGGTGGGATGGAACGATGCGGTGAGCTGAGCGGATTCGGACGCCTCTTGGCGTTTGTTTGTCGTGGATTTATTTTGGGCCGACGGGGGGTTCCGTGTGGGACGCGGGGGGCGCGGGTTTGGGAGGAGGAGGAAGCGGCGGCGCGCGGTTAGGGTTTAGGGCGCGTACCTTCCAGTCCTCGTAATCCTCCCAGTACTTCTCCGTCGGCCGCGGTCGGGCGTATTCGTCCGGGGTCTCCTCGCCCTGCGAGACGAGCGAGCCGCTGCTGAGCGTCATGGTCGTGACTCAGCCCGCGGACGTCGTATCCGTCCCAGATGGGTGGGTCGTTGGGTGACGTGCGAGGCGAGCGCGTGGCCCCACGCGCGCGCCCTCGCGGGGTTGAAGACGCGTCTACTTCGGGGCACCAATCGAGGACCGAGACGCGGGTCGATGGACCCACGAAGTGTCCGTTCTTTCGCGTCCGTCCGCGGTAGCCCGTCGGTGGAGGTGCTTTTTACAGCCAACGGAAATCAACGAGTGACCGCTCGCACCAAGCGCCGCGGGTTTGAACTCGCGCGCGCGCGCTCTCTCTCACTCCGCGTCGAGCTCGTGTAAGACGTGAGGTCGCGACGTCGACTGTCTGTCGTCCCGCGCGCGCCGAGGCTCTGTCCCTCTCGTCGCGCGCCGAGTCCTCAATCGGCGAGGCCAATTTATTTCCCGACTCGCAACCGGAGCACTGGTGCGCAGGTGGGACAAGTCAGCCCGACGGCAACCGAGCCTGGCATTTCCAGCCGCGCAAAAACCTAACCGTGCCAACTGTGCGCTGTGGAACCGACTCATAGGTTGGGGAAGTTCCGAGAATACCCAATTAGCCCCGCGCACCACTGGTTCGTAGTATGAAAAGGTTAACCCGTATAGAATTCTCGCCAACCACAGTTTGCGCGTACAAAGCGGACCGCGAAAACGAACCCCGACGCAGATCCTTTTGGGCGAGAGCATAATCCACGACTGTGATTCGCGATCGAGAAAGGGTGCTCGTGAGATTTAGCAAACTTTTCGTATCGCGCGTCACTGCCCGGCTGTTCTCTTTTGGAAAACTGTGAACTAAATTGTCGTGAACCCAGCCTCGAACGTGGCGCTCTCATTGGCCGGACGGATCTTGGAGATCTCTCAACAAAATTCGCAAGACGCTGATTCACTTTGCACCCCTATTTTCAGCGCAAACAGGGGTATTTTTTGCGAGAGATAGGGGTATTTTTTGCGAATCTCTGCGTTTCGGGGAGATCTTATGGGCAAACAGAGCGATTTAGCACCGCGTTTCCGTGCCAAATACGCACTTTTTGCCAGAGGGTAGGGGTATTTTTCCCACACGTCCAATCGGATCGGGCCAAATCAGCAGAGCAAACGGTGTGGTGAGCCCATCGCCTTTCTGATTCGCGTTGAACGGCGAAACCACGGTTTATTTTCGCTTTCACGGACCCGAAAAGAGTCGTTTCTGCCGAGTGGTCCAGGAGGGCGAAACTCGTTCTCGGTTTTGTGCGTCTCAGACGTCCGCGGGTGAGGCGCCACTAGCTGGGCGCGCGGTCTGTTCGCGCGTGGAAAGGGCCTGGGGTTCATCCGCGGTCCACCTCGGCGAAGTCTGCGCGGTGCCGTTCGCGTCCGGGCGGGTCGCGTTTCACGGACGACGCGCGTTCCGCGGGAGTAATCTCGCGCTCGGGTTTGCATCGAGTGCTGTACTCGTCGCGGGTTGAGCAGAAGAGTCTCGTCGGAGTCCGGCGGTTCGCGAGACGCGCGAGCGATCGCGCGGGGTAGCGGCGACATAGGACGCAACTACACGCGTGGTCGCACGTTTGCGAGCGGTCAGGGCGAATCGGCGAACATGCAGGCGCCTCAGGGAGCGGGTGAGTCCCCGCCACCCCGCCATCGGGACGGGAAAATCCACCCCAAAACTCTCACCCCGCCCCTCTGTTTGCTCTATGCTATCCGATCGATCACCACAAAGTCCCATCCACCCGTCGAGACACTGACCGGTTTTCCCAACCTCACACGATCCCACTCGCAGTCGTCGCGTACGACCCGGCTCAAGCTGAACCGAGCAACATGAACGGGGCGACCGCGCAGGGCACGGAGTACCTGGTGCGTCCAACTTCCCATACACTCGTCGATCCCGCGTTCAATCATTTCTCAATCCATTGTCGACGCATCGTTTGAACGCATCCTCCCTATGTGTCCCTACACGATCCTTCCCTATAAGCAACTAACCGATCCTCCTCCTCCGCAACTCGATTCAACAGCGCGCCGCGTACGCCACGTATGATCCGTACGGGTACAGCGGCATGATGGCCTACCAGCAACAGGCGACGATGGTGGCGCCGCACATGATGGGCGGGTTGCAGAGCGCGAGGATGATGCTGCCGTCGGAGATGGAGGAGGAGCCGGTGTACGTCAACGCTAAGCAGTACCACGGCATCCTCCGCCGTCGCGCGGCGAGGGCCAAGGCGGAGCAAGAGAACCGACTGATCAAGTCGCGTAAGCCGTACCTCCACGAGTCCAGGCATAACCACGCCCAGCGCAGGGTTCGAGGCGCGGGGGGACGGTTCCTGACCAAGGCTGAGCTCGCGGAGCTCGACGCTAAGGAAGCTGGAGGCGCCGCCGCGGAGAAGGACGCCGGAGCCAAGGAGAAGGATGCCGACAAGCCCAAGGCTGACGACGGTAAGAAGGCGACCAAGGGTAAGAAGGGGAAGAAGTGATAGATCCGGCGTGGCATCAGAACGATCTTCTGGACGGAGTGGGTGATTGAATTGTTTCGGACCTCGTCGGACCTCGCGTTGTGGGTATGCGATGTGTAGATATAGGAGGCTCGGCGACGAAACACCGGAGGGGGAGAATTCATTCAGGGTTGGTCAGTCAGCGGACTGGCCGGACGTTAGCGACACGTGAGGTCGGCGCGCGTGGTGGCGGCGGGGCGCATTGGCCCGCCGGTTTCCTCGACTCCGACTTGGGAAATACTACAAACTCGTAAATGGTAAACATGCGTTCGCCTGACTGTTTCTCCAGTAACGCTTTTTTCCGGTCGGCCAATCACAACGGCGATTGTGACTGCAGCCAATAGAACTTTCGCTATTTCATGTGAGCCAATGAGAATCGAGTGAGGGGCAGTGTGCCATTTTCACGAGTTTTTTTGCGAACTCCTGTCGTCACTCGCGGAAAGAGTCCCTCGCTCACTTCAAGAGTCACGCATGCCCTACACGCACCGCGAACTCTCGCTGGACGATGCCCGTAAGACGTACCTTCCCTCGGCGGAGGAGCGGTCGTATTGGCCAAAGTTCACCCGCGAGCACGTCGCCACGCACGCCACCCTGAAGGACGGCTGGTGCGTCATACACGAGCGCGTCTACGACATTACGCTCTTCGCCATCACCCACCCTGGTTTTCACAACGCCGGGCAGGTCTCCACCGCGCTGGCCATCACGCGGTCGCTGGGCGCCGACGCGACGGAGGAGTTCGAGTACGTGCACTCGAGACTCGCGTGGAAGCAGCTGCACGATTTTCAGGTTGGCGTCATCCACCGGCCCGACGAGGACGGCCCGGAGATGGGCGAGGTGGACCGCCCGCGCGTGAATCCGCCCGGGCATCCCATACCGGCGCGCGGAGCGGACAAGCACCCGCTGCCGGAGTGGCTCGGGAAGGAGCGGGACTTCTGGCAGAGGTACACGGGCGGAGTGACGGAGGAGGTGCTGCGGTACCTGGACGAGCAGGGGTACCCGCAGGAGCGGGGCGGGGTGGAGGAGGTCAGCGGTGGGCGATGGGTGTCATCATCCAGCGGGGCGAAGGAAAGCGAGACCGTGGCTGAGGTGGTGGTGGCCGACGTGAACGATGCACCCGCCGGGCCGGACGGCAAGGGGCAGATGGAGGAGGCCAGGGCGGCGCACCACGAACGATGGCGCCGCGAGAAGGACGCCCGGGGTAAGCGGCGGATGGCGCTGGTCGGAGGGGCGGCGACGGTCGGTCTGTCGCTCCTCGCGTCCGTGATGGCGCGGCGACCGAGGAGGCACGCGGCGAAGAGCGAAACCGAGTAGAGACTTGCCAGTGCCCAATGAGAGTCATCAGTAGCACACGCGCGCGCGACTCATGGCCGATACGGAGGAGCCCGGCCATCGACGGGGGCGCGGCGAGAGGCCGATGCCCCCGCCGCCGCGGCCGACACGACCGCGCATCCCTCTCCCGATCCTCGTCCCGCTTCTCATCGTCATCCTCGTCCCGCTCGGTGCGGCGTGGCGCAAGATCCTGTCGCCCGAATTCGCCGGCGGACCCAACCGATGCGCCATGACCTACATGAACCCGGCGTACTTCCCCGTGCCCGGCTTGAACGCGTCGTCGAACGAGGGTAACTACGCGGTATGGCTGTACCGCGAACGCGGCGCGGTGGGCCTGACCCCGGACGCCGCGATGGCGTCGGTGGGGTCGGGCGGAGGGAGCGGGTGCGGAACGCAAGTCTGGAAAACTGGGCGATCGGTCCCGGGGCTGTTCGTGCCTGGCAACGCGGGGTCGTACCGGCAGGTGCGCAGCGTGGCGTCGGAGACCGCGCGACGCGTGGACGCGCGGCGTACGTCCCACCAAACGTCGTCGTCGCCGTCCGTCCCCGGGGATACGCGCGAGTCGGCACCCGGAAACGCGCCCGTCGGGATCGACTGGTTCGCGCTGGATTTCAACGAAGAGCTCAGCGCGTTTCACGGCGGGTTGCTACGCCGCCAAACCGCCTTTACGTCACACGCGCTGGCGAAGATACTGGAGACGTACCCACCGGGGACGCCGGTGGTCATCGCGGGGCACTCCATGGGGGGCGTGGTGGCACGCGGCGCGCTGCTCGAGCTCGGAAAGGAAGGGGCTTATGGGTCACCGTTGAACGCCACGCTCATAACGCTGGCGACGCCGCATGCCGACTCGCCCGCGGCGACGGCGCCGTCCGCGGCTCGCGCCCATCGCGACATCAACGACGCGTGGATCGGTAAACGGCACACGCGCGTCACGTCGCGCGTCGCGATGGTGTCCGTGGGCGGGGGCGACGCGGATCGGCAGGTGACACGCGTCCACGCCAAGCCGCCCGCTCGATGGCTCAATGCCAAAAATGCCAAAAATGCCAAAAATGCCAAAAATGCCAAAACCAAAAACGCGATTCACACGACGGCGGGTAGCATCCCCGGCGCGAGTTCGAACGTGAGCGCGGATCACAGGGCGATAGCCTGGTGCCAGCAGGTCATCGTCCCGGCCGCGGAGACGTTTTTGGACGTCGCGGCGATGGACGACACCGGCGACGTCGCGACGCGGATCGCGCTCGCGGCCTCGTGGCTCGGCGACGAAAGCCTCGGCGAAAGCGAAAGCGCTGCAAATACGGGAAAAATACTGCGGCTCGTGTTGAACCGAACTCCGTCGCTCGTCCCGATCATGCTCGCGCTCGCGATCGACGCGCTGGTGGTCCCGCAGACGGTACGCGCGGGAGGGTTCAGGGTCGAGGGCAGCACCGTACGTGAAGCGGTGGCGCTGTTCGCCGCGCCGGTGTTTGCGCGGTCGAGGGTGTTTTTGGTGTTTGCGTTGGGCGGGTTTTGGCGATCGGGCGTGGTGACCGGCGCGCTCGCGGCGTTCTGCGCGTACGTGTTCGCGTCGTGCGCGCTCGCGCTCGAGGCGTTGGCGCTGAACGCGATCGTGTGTACACTCGCGAAGGTGTTTAAAGCGAGCTCGGGTTTGAAAGGGAAGAGGCCGAGGACGGCGCGGGTACGGAGAGCGGGTGACGTGGTTGAAATCGTCGACTTGAATTTTCGCAATGGTCGGTTCGCGCCCTTCGCGGCGAGCGCGTTTACCGCGGTGCTGTGCTGCGCGTGCCCGAGCGCGGGGGTGGCGTGCGCGGTGGTGTACAGGCTCTGCGACGCGGTGAGGCATCGAATCATCCTCGAATCGAACGAGGAGGATGACGTCTTCAGAGAGGGCGCGGCGAGGTGTACCGCTTCGCTTTTGCGAACTTTGGCGTTGGCGCAATCCGCGTCTATGATCGCGCCGTCGCTGGCGGCGTCGGTGCAGTGCGCGGTGGAGTCGCGGGACGTCCGCGCGATGCTCTTCCCGTGGTTGAAGCACGGGGTTGAGGATGCGTTGTTGGCGATCGCGACGGCGACACCCGCGGCGTTCTTCGCGTTCGCGCCAGTCGGGTACGTGGGTTCGGAGAGGTGGGTTTCTACTTTTATTTCTATATGGGCAATTTGACTGACGTCATGTTTTTTTTGGCAACAGGGATGCGACGAGTTTCCGAGAGTTGCCCGCGTCGGAGAGCTCGTCGCCCGGGACGATGCGGGGCGGGGATTTGGCGACGCTGACGGCGTTCGTGGTGGCTGAGGCGCTCGCGTTGAGGGCGTGCGCGCCGGGGATGGCGCACTGGGCGCAGCACGCGTCGGCGGCGGCGACGGCGGCTCCGTTGTTGGCTTGGACGGTCGCGTGGTCGCTGGGCGCCGTTTTCACTCGGCTCAAACGCACAGATTCCGATGAGAAGCAAAAGGAGGAGTAACTCTTAGCCATTTTTTCATTCATCGAACACTCTATTTCCTGTTGTCGATGTATCGGGTTTGTGCTTGTATTTGCTTATTTCCGCCCCTATTTCATCACTGCCGCCATAGGGTCATCCACTGATTGAAGCGGGAGTGGGCCAGAGTGAAACTGCGACCTTCGCCATTACTTGTCGCGTCGTCGACCAGTGTAGAGAAAGCTAGAGAGATGTCTTCCATCTGCTTCGCGGGCGCTGTCGCCCCTCGCGTGGCCAACGTTCGCCGCGCCGGTGTCGCGGGTCGCTCCAAGAGGGTGCGTCCCTTCTCCGTCGCGACCTTCCCGGGGAAAATCGAGAGCCACGTCGACTGGATAAAGCGGGCCAATGCCGCGCTCCGGAACACGCGCGCGTCGACCGCGCCGCGCTCGATGCACCGCACGAGACCGCATCGCTGACCTCTTACCCCCACTAAACTCCACATCCACAGGCCGCCACGGTGTGCATGGCGCAGGAGGACAAGCAGCCCGAGTGGTTCCCCGAGGCCAAGGTGCGTCCGAACCCTCTCCCACCAGTGAAGATGCAAATAAACCCTAGAACCTGTGCGCGCACGGCTGCATCTTAGTGTGCACCATTCGCCGACGCACCAGCCCCCCACTCACCCACCGCGCGTCCACACGACTTGTAACTGACCCACGCGCCGTCCCCCATGTATACAATACACACAGGTCTTCTGCAACGGCGAGGAGGTCATGACCGTGGGCGGCACCCAGGCTGAGTACGTGGTGGACATCTGGTCCGGCAACCACCCTTTCTTCCAAGGGGTCAAGACGGCCGTCATGACCAACGCGGGCCGAGTGTCGCGCTTCGGCGATCGCTTCGGCGACCTCGGAGCTATGTCCGAGGTGGAGACCATGGACAAGGCGATGGCGAGGAAGGACGAGGAGGAATCCAAGTGAGAGCGAATACAAGGGCGCCCTCGGAGGCCCGGGGCGGTACATAGACATTCTTTGTAAATCTTAACTCGCATTACGAATACGCCGTCTCCCCCGACTCATCACACACACGATCGCTCACTTCGTCGGGGCGGTGTAGAAGGTCTCGCCCCATCCCTTGGTCTCCAACGCACCCGCGGGCCTGCCCAAGTTCCCGGTCGACCACTCGTCGCTCGTGGGCTCGTCGTGCTGCAGGGGCTTCCGCTCAGTCGCGGGCTTATCAGCCTTGGGCTTCTGGTTCTCGGAGGGCTTGGTAGTGGACCCGGGCTCGGCGCTGCTCGGTGGCGCGGGCTTGGTGGCCTGAGATGTGATGGTGGTGGGTAAGGGTGAGTACGTGGCGTGAGATTTTGTGGAGGACCTAGTGTGAGTGTGTATTGATTGGAACGTATCGAAGTAAAGCTCGGGGAAAAAGGGAGTCGAATCACTCGGCGACCGACATCTTCCCCACCTTGGCCGCCGCCGCCGCCGCCGCCACCGCCGCGGGCACCTCGTGCGTGGTATCCTTCGCCGCGTTATCGTCCGGCTTCATCGCCGGGAACAGCAGCACCTCCTTGATGTTCGCGGTGTCGGTCAGCAACATCGTCAGGCGGTCGATGCCGATGCCCCAGCCCCCGGTGGGCGGCAAACCGTACTCTAGCGACTCGCAAAAAGTCTCATCCACGAACATAGCCTCGTCATCCCCAGCCGCCTTCTGCTTCGCCTGGTCCGCGAACCGCTCGCGCTGCACGATCGGGTCGTTCAACTCGGTGTACGCGTTGCAAACCTCGCGCTTGTTCACGAAGAGCTCGAACCGTTCAGTCATGTCGGGCAAATCGCGGTGGTACTTCGCCAGCGGGGACATGATCTTGGGGTGGTCGCACACGAACCCGGGGTTCATGCACTGCGACTCGAGGAAGTCGCCCACGAGGGTGTCGAGGAGGCGCGGCGTGGTGTGCGGTAAACCGCACTCGCTGCCCACGCGTTTCACCGTCGCCTTGAGGAACGCGTTGCACTCGTCGCTCTCCAGCGGCATCGGAATTTTGATATCCAACGCCTTTTCCAAATCGGCAATCATGCTGAAGCGCTTAAACGGCGGCGTAAAGTCAATCTCCACCGCCGGTTCGTCCGGCCCGTTGGCGTGGTACTGGATCTTGTACGAGCCCTTCAGTCTGAGCACCATGGACGAGATGATCTCCTCGGTCATCTTCATCAAATCTTCGTAGTCGGCGTACGCCATGTAAAACTCGCATGTGGTAAACTCGGGGTTGTGGGACATGTCGATGCCCTCGTTGCGGAACTGTCGGCCAATCTCGTAGACGCGGTCGAGTCCGCCGACGACGAGCTCTTTGAGGTAGAGCTCGGGCGCGATGCGCATGTAGAGGGTCATGTCGAGGTCGTTGTGGTGGGTGATGAAGGGTTTGGCGGTGGCTCCGCCGGGGATCATGTTCATCATCGGCGTCTCAACCTCGATGAAATCCTTGTCGTCGAGGTACTTGCGGATGGATCGGACGATGTTGGACCGTGTGACGAAGATGTCGCGAACCTCGGGGTTCATGATGAGGTCGAGGTACCGTTTGCGGTACCGCGTCTCCTGGTCCTTGAGGCCGGAGAACCCGGGCAGCATGTGCAGGCACGGCGTGAGTACCTCCATGTGGCACGGGAACACGGACAGTTCGCCCTTCTTGGACTTCCCCGGGTGCCCGCGGATGCCCACGATGTCACCGCGGCGCGTCGCGGCGTGCGCCTTCTCGAAGTCGTACTCGGTGGCGTTCTTGGCGTCCGCCATGACCTGCACCTTGACGCCGTCGCCGCGCAGGTCGTAGAAGAACAGCTTGGTTCCGGATGCCCTTTTGGACATGAGACGACCGGCGACGGCGACGACGACGTTCGTGTCAACCTCGCCGTCCGCGATGGTATCGGCGAACTTCGCGATGAACGCCGGGAGCTGCGTGTCGACGTGGAACTTGTGCGGGTACGGGTGCTCGCCTTTCTCCTTGCGCGAGAGGATCTTGTTGATCCTGTTGGCGGTGTATTGCGTGGCGTCGAGTTCGCCCTCAGCCTCCTCTTCGGATTTTTGCTTCACGGGCTGGGCGGCAGCCTTGGCCGCCTTGGCGGCTTCTTTCTCAGCCTTGGCCTTGGCGTTCTGCGCAGCCTTGAGCTTCTTCTTGTACTCGCTGCGGGTGGTGGGTACGGGGGATTGGAAGGGTCAGGGATTCGGGTCGGGTGCGTCGAGATCGGGAAAGGGCATTTTGGGGCGGTTAAAAACGCGACTGTTTGGAGACTGTTTGCGCGTACGCGGTCCAACCGGCGGCGGCGATCGGGACGCGGTGAGGCGCCCTCTGTCGCGCCGTGACGCCGCTTCAGGCCGCTTCAGGACACATCGACGGCACCGTTCGGTCCGTACGACTCCCGTGGGATGCCGTAGGGCGCCCACGGTGCATCCCGCGCATCCACGCCCGCCCCGGACGTCGCGCGCCATCGCAGATCGCACAGCTGTGTAAACGCACCTCTTGGAGAGCTTCTCGCCCGGGAACTCGGGGTACTCCTTGAGCTCGGGAGCGGCGGTGGGCTCGCTCATCTTGGGTGCGACGGTGGGTTCTGCCTTGGGTGCGGGAGCGGCGGGAGGCTCGCTCGGTGTGGGTGCGGGAGCTTGGACGACCTGGTCCTGCTTCGACTCTCCTCCACCCATACGATGGCTGAAGTGATGACCGATGGCTGACCTCACGCGCTCTTCAAAAAACCCGCGAGCTGCTCGCGTGTCACTCACAAAATGTCACCTCGCGTCCTCACCACGCTGTGTGTCATCCTGCTGTCGTCCTGCGGGACGGCGGCGGCGATGCGCGAGCCCCGCGTCGCGATGCGCATCGAACGCCGCCCGGACGGGTTCCGCGCGAAACCGACCCCGCCCACGCCACCCGCGCCCGACGCGCCCGCCCCGACACCCACCGACGGTCTCGGGCCCGCTGAGGATCTCGTGGCGCACCTGCCCGGGTACGGCGCGCCCCCAGCGCCGCAGTACAGCGGGTTCCTCGACGCGTCCGCCGCGGAACCCGGCACCAAGCTCCACTACTGGTTCGCGCAGGCCGAGGTCCCCGACGCCGCCACAAGGCCCACCGTGCTCTGGCTCAACGGTGGCCCCGGCTCCAGCTCCATCCTCGGCTTCCTGCAAGAGAACGGACCGCTCCTCATCAATCGCACCGGAGGACTCATGCGTAACCCATGGGCGTGGACCAAACAGGCGAACCTACTCGCGCTGGAGTCCCCAGCGGGCGTCGGGTACTCCTACTGCGAAGCCTCGCTGGGCGGCGGATCCTGCGCCAACACCGACAACTCAACCGCGTCGACTTCGCTCGCGTCCGTGGTGGACTTTTTCCAAAACAAATTCCCGACACTCGCGCGTAACCAGTTTTACATCACCGGCGAATCCTACGCGGGGGTGTACGTGCCCACACTGGCGCGGTGGATCGTGGACCACAACGATCAGGACGGGTCGTTCAAGATTAACCTCAAGGGCATAGCCGCGGGTGACCCGTGCACCGATAACAAATTCCAGGCGGATTCGGTGAGTTGCTTTTTACCTTTACAATTGAGTTTCTTTTTATTTCCATATGGGCAATCAGACTGACGTCGTGTTTTGTTTTAACTCTTACAGATGGACATGCTGTGGTACGGGCACAAGTACGGATTCGTCCCCGACGACGACTTTGACGTTCTGTGGAACACGTGTAAGGTTCGATACGGACACGTACTCGGCGCGGGTACGTGGACCAAGACACGCGACGGGTTCAGTGAGGCGGCGAGGCACCCGCGCGTGCTCTCACACGACGGAACGTCAAAGAGGCGCAATTTGGATTTTGAATTAGATGCACCCGAATGCGTCGCCGCGCACCGCCGGTTCCTCCTCGCCACGTCCGACGGCTTCTCGCAGGAGTGGACGCACGCGTGGATCAACGACCTGACGTTGTACGGCCCCGCCGCGGTGGTCCGGAACGACGTGCCGGGCACGTTGGACCACGACATGTCGACGTGGATGAACAGAGCCGACGTCAGAGCCGCGCTTCACGTCGAGGAGTCACCTAACACCGACTGGCCGGGTCCCGATACCGGGTGGACGTACACGAGCCAGTGGAACGCGTGCAACGACGACGCGGTCCCGGGCACGCCGAGCATGGTTGACTTCTACCGGTACCTCGCGCCCAGGCTAGATACGACGATCGTGTTCAACGGGGATACCGACCCGTGCGTGTCTTACGAAGGTACCCGGGAGGCGGTGAGAAGCATCGGGTTCGGTCAAACTCCGGGGGGAGCGCAGCGGCCTTACTTTTTCAACGCGTCCGGCGTGCCGCTCGCGTTGCTGGACGAGAAGCCGCTGCTGTTCGGGCCGTCGCTCGCGGTCCCG
>Ga0209631_10004574_pt1 | contig 15240 bp, 7 predicted proteins | sample COG_08_FD_184752 | JGI IMG/M metagenome (GOLD analysis project Ga0209631, IMG submission 184752) | Pelagic Microbial community sample from North Sea - COGITO 998_met_08 (SPAdes) (version 2) | ecosystem: Environmental > Aquatic > Marine > Neritic zone/Coastal water | place: Helgoland, sampling...
ACCTCTTCCCCGAAGAGGAGCGCAACTTGGACTTCGTCTCCGGGCAACCTCAGGTGAGTTTCTCTCTGCTTTCACACCAACCTCCTGCCCAACTTCTCATCGTCATACTCACAAGAACTATGGCTTCGCAGATGCTCATCGCCGGCTCCATGGCAGTCAAGTGCGCGGTTCCCAGCAGATCAGGAAAGTGGCGCCCTGGCGACATCGACATCTTCTGCACCTGGGACGCCGCGCCCATGGTCCGCCGCCGCCTTTTCCAGCGCTGCGGACTGATCTGCGGCGGAGTCGTTACAAACAGTTCGTACACGGAGGACCCCTTTCTCGTTGGAGACGACGAGATCAGGGCGGCGGCAGTGATCCACCACGTCGAGGAATACGCACGTCGGCCCATGAATGAAGACGAGTACGAGTTTGAATTCAGTGACTCCGAAGACTCACGCGATGGTTTCAATTTCAAGCCGGAGGCGTACTACAAGAAGGCAAAACAATGGGGCGCTGAAGTGTTGGGACCCGACAAATGCATGCACCCTGCCATCGGGATGCCCGGTGGTGCCCTCGGTGGCGATTTCCTCTTTGATTACAACTATAAAGACGAAGGCTTCGTGCAGCTCATCATCGGCAAGCCCCACGTCAAAGACGCGACGAAGCTTCTGCGCCACTTCGACATTGAGATTTGCAAGTGCGCCTTCAGCGCATCGAAGGTTTACATCCCCGCCGCCGTTGAAACGTTGGCGGGCCGCACCTTCATCAACCCCGCGCGCCACGCCCTCGCCGACGGTTTCATGAAGGCTTTGAACCAAGTCAAGCCGCAGTTCCCCTTGTCACACACCTGCTCGTACAGCTCTGAGATGCCCAAGGTTCTTGCGAAGATGAGCAAGCAGGTGTGGAAGGGCATCGGTCTTCCGTCATACAACGGAGATAAGTACGACTTTGAGCACAAGTACACGGTCATCGTGAGGCTCTTCGAACGCATCCAGAAGTACCACAGGCGAGGCGTGAAGATTACCAACGCACCCGACGGCGCTCTCGACTGGCCCATCGTCGACCTGGCTCCTGACGGTATGTGCATGGACGATTTCGGCTAAAGTTACCTCTACGACTACATCTACGGAGCTTCCCTCGTCACAACGCCACAACCTTCACGGGCTTGTAAAACTTGCACGGCTTCCCCCCGTTCACAGGATCGCACGTGTAATAATACATCACCGGCGTCTTGCCATCCTCGGCGTCCATCACCCCGTCGCTATGAGTATTTAGCGCAAACGCCGGAGCCGGAGCGTCACCCCGCCGGGTCTTCAACACGCACCGCCGCCCGCACTCGCACGTCGGCGCACCCTCCACCCACTCCCCAGCCTTTCTCCTGAACGTCAAACTCACCCTCGTCTTACCGTCGTTGCTGTTACCACTTCCCCCGCCTTCCCGGACAATCTCGTGCGTCCACAGTTCCTGACACGGCGGCAGCATGATCGCGAGCGAGTTGTGCGGCAACGGCACGTCCACCCAAACATCGTCCGACTTGTCGGGACTGACCGGCCACCGTCGACGCAACCTGAAGGACCTCGTGGCGCCCAAGGACAGGCCCGCGATGGTGGGCGTCGGGCCCAAGGTTGTGAGCTGGTCCGCGTGTGGGCCCACTCGGTCGGATCCGTCTCGGTAGAAATTGCAAACCGCGTAAGTCGGCGCCCATCGGTACGCATCACCCGCGGCTTTGACGTCGTCCGGAAGGTGGTGCGATGGGACGTGGCGGAGCGCGTGGGTGACCGCGGTGGATGCGCGCTCGGCGGCGACGCGCATCCCCGGCGGGGGGACGCGCTCGGAGCCGCCATCCGCGTCGTCTTCGTCTTCGTCGTCGTCGAGGCCCGCCATTCTCAGCGCCTCCGCCTCGGCATCCTCCTCGACGGGCATCTCGTACACAGCTGTGAGCCTCGGGGCCTTCCTCGCCTCGCCCGCGATCCACCACTCGTCCTGGCCCCACGTCGTCGCCTCCGCGCGTAGGTCCTCGAGGAGGGTGTCCGCATCTCGCGGCGGCATGACCCTCTCCACGAGCGCGAACGGGAGATCGGGCACCACATCCTTGAGCGACTCCACCGCGCACGGCCTCCACGCCGCGTCTGGGCCGCCGATCCGCACCCTCGCCACCGGGCCGCTCGTGGATTTGAGCTTCGAGAGAGCGTTACCACCGGAAGGTCCACGCAATGGCGTCGGCGCGGACGTCGATGGCTCCGGCGAAGGCTCTCCGATGCACCCGTCCGCGTGGGATCGCAGCGCGTGAAGAGGAAAGCTCCCAGCGCATATTGGGCACTCGCCAAATCTGCTCCCGTGCCCCGCCGATTGAGACGTGGATACCCCGAGGGATCCGATGCCCGTGAGCTTACGCTGCCCTGGGGTCACCGCCGAGGACTTGCGTCGCTTCGGCATGGGTCTCGGCGCCGTCCGACCCGCCCAACACGCGCGCATAGGGTAGTGGGTGATGAGGTCATCATGTCTCGGAGCCTTCGAAATCATGACGGACAGCTCCGAGGGGAACCACCATTGCGTTTGACCACTCTCCGTCGACGCGCGGCATGGGGCGACCGTGGGGCGACCGACGCGGCTCGCGCGACACGGACGCTACCAATGTCTTCTCCAGCGTCGCCGAGACGCTCGGCACGGACGCTGGACCCATCGAGGACCTCACGCGGCGCGCGACCGAATCGTTCGCCGCGCCCCTCGCGGCGTCCACCGCCGCGTTCGTGGTCACCGCCCGCGTGGCTCGCCGGTCCGCGTACGCGTTGGGTGTATCGTGCGCCACGCCGATGGTGGGCGCCGCGCTGAGCGTGTGCGCGGTGGGTGCATCCGCCGCGCTCGCGGGGCAGGCTGCGAGGCAGGCGACGGAGTGGGGCGTGGGCCATCGAGACGCGGGGGGCCGAGGAAAAGGCTCGTGGCTCTTCCCGTCGGGATTGGGATTCGCGCGTCGGTACGCCGACGCCGCGTGGGATGAACGGGAGATGACCACGGACGCCATATTCGGATCCCTGATGTACGCGGCACTCGGCCGGGGTCTGAAGAGCGCGATGCCGAGCGACGTGAGCCACCCGGGCGCCGTGGCTCGCAGATCCCTTCCGGCGAACGGGGCGCATTACGCCAACGAAGGACAGAAGCGGACGCTCGCGCGGTGGATGGCCAAAGACGGATGCCACCACTGCGGTACGAAGGTTGGCGCCGTCATCGGGGACCACATGCCGCCCAACAAGGTGGCGTTCGGGTCGAGCGCCGCGGCGGAGGCGTTCAGGGATGGCACGCAGACCCTCTGGACGCGCGCGTGGCAGGCCATTCGCGGCGTGCCCAAGCAGAGATTCTTCCCGCAGTGCCGACCGTGCAGCGATTTGCAGTCGGTGGCGGTGAGGACCGGGGTGAAGAAGCTGGTGATGCACGGCGGGGGTGTCAAGGTGGGCGTCGCGGTGGCGGGGTGCGTCGCGGCGAGGCACTACGCCATGGCGCGACACCCCGAGGAATACGCGAGATGGGAAGCAGAGTTGGAGAAAGTCAAGTTTAGGTTCGCCCCGTGAAAGACTGAATAAGTTGTTACAGACGAAACCATCATGTAGACTACAAATCTTTAATCACAGCTCGGAGACGACGTCCACGACGATGGACTCGAACCGTTCGCGGACCCCTCCGGCTTCCTCCTCCATCGGTAAGTGCGCCGCGTCCGGCATCGATTCGTACCTGACGTCCTTCACTCCCGCCTCCACGAGCGCGTCCCTCAAAGCCTCCGATAACGGCGGGGGCGTGGTCCTGTCCTTGGACCCGATGACGATCGCCACCTTGACCCCGTTCGTCGCGAGCTTTGGCATCTCACGCCGTAAACGCTCGCCGTCGCCGCCGAAGGATCCACCGCGGAAAAGTTGCAGTAAACCGACGTCCCAGTTCTCAGCCTTTGTCGGTCTCATATACGCAGCCTTGGTCTCCGGATCTAAGTCCGTGTACGTCCGCCCGTCCTCGATCGCGGCCATCTGCCGACGAACGCTGCCCCGCACCACGTTCAACCCCGGGCCGTCCTGGGAGATGAGAAACCGGAACCACGCGAATCGAAGTTGCCGGTCCAGCGGAAGCTTCAAACCGCCGCCGCTTGAACCCTTGCCGCCCTTCTTCGCCTCGCCCTCCTCGTCCTTCTTCTCGGGTGGATCGCCGAGGAAGACGGCGGGTGCGACGGCGATGTACGACTTGACGCGGTCCGGCGCCACCAGCGCGGCGTCCAACGCCACCGGCGCACCCGCCGAGTGGCCCAGCAGAGCGGCTGTCTCCACGCCGAGCGCGTCCATCAACTTCAGCGTCAGTTCCGCCTGGCCCTCCGCGGTGTATACAAAGTTAACCCCGTCACCGTCCGTGGATGCTTTGGGTGCGTCCGGGCGGGTGGATAGGCCGTACGGTGGTCGGTCGAACGCGATGCATCTCGTCCCGGGCGCAGCCGCCGCGACTCTCGGCAGCAGACGACGGAACGAAAATTCGCTTCCGTTTGCGCCGTGCAGGCAGACCAGCGCGTCGACGCCCGGCCCGTCGTTCTTCGTGTGTATGCCTCCTTGGCCTGGCTTGGGTTCGACGACGTGCTCCTTGTAGTGGATCACGACCTCGGTTCCCCGGACGTTCACGGAGATGAACTTGCTGTCGGGGTCCGCGAGCTGCGATGGAGGTACGAGCCCTGGGATCGGGCCTGGGGTCGGGTCAGAGAAGGGTTCCACGACGAGCTCGTTGAAGTCCTTCTCGATCTTATCGCGCGCCTGGGTGGCGAGCGCGCGGACGAGGTCGGAGAGGAGGTCGTCCTTGGCCGCGCGGACGAGGGTCAGTGATGGGCGACGCGGACGCGGGCCGATCGATCGCCAAGACTTTCGTGATGATGTCTTAGATGACGTCGATGCTGCGGACGAGCCCCGGGAGGACGCGCGTGCCGCGGGTGAGGGAGGGCGAGTCGCCGCGACCGCGTTCGCGACGTGCATCTCGAGAGCTTGGAAGGGAGACGCGAGACGATTCAGCACGTTCCGACCGGTCCGGGTAGGTGCTGCTCAGGTGCTGTCGTGGCGCTCCCGAAGTGTTTGACACGCGGGCAGATGCGCTGTCGGCACCTTCGAGAAAAGCCATTCGTCAGTGTCGGTGGTCGCCACGGGGCGGACCATGCCCCCCGCGGAGGACGGTGATGACCGAGCCGGGTCGCCCGTCAAGGGCATCAAGGGGCGGAAGGACATGCACGTGCCCAAGGACGTCTGGCGCGCACATCGCCCCCCGCCCCCGCGCGCCCCCGATCACGTGGAGGGGACCGGACGTGGAGGGGGTCCGACCGCCGCGAGAGTCGTCAACGGCGTCCTCCGCTCGCTCTCGGAGCTCACCATGACCAACCCCAAAAACCTCAAGCGATGGGGCCTGGGCTCGGAGGATGAGTACTTCGAGCACGTCAAGCGACGGGACGCGGCAAAGGCGGCGCTGGACGCGACGCTCCGAGATCCCTCCGTCTCAGCCGACGACAAACACGACGCCGCCGCCTCATTCTCCATGAACCACGGCCCCGCCGCGTTCAACTGCCGGAAATGCTGGCTCCTCCGCGGCTGCTGCATCTGCCGCATGTTCACCACGTTACCCGCACACGCCCTCGGCCCGCACAAGGTGGCCGTCTACCTCCACCATCACGAGTTTGGCCGCGGAAGCAGCACGGGCGCGCTGGTATCAACATGCCTCGGCGGCGACACGTACGTCGCGGGGTTACGTAAAGACGAGGAGGCGCTGCGTGCGCTGTGCGAGCGGAAGGGTAAGAAGGTGGCGGTGTTGTGGCCGGGGGAAGGGGCGGTGAGCATAGGCGACCTGGGGGTATCCGTCCACAGTGGGGACGGAGACAGACACCGCACGGAAAACCAAAACCAAACCCAAAACCAAAACGAAAAGGAAACCGAGGAGGGATACACGTTCGTCGCCATCGACGGCACCTGGAAGAACGCCCGGAACATGCTGAAGCGGCTCCCGAGGGACAAGGTCACGCTGGTGTCGCTCCCGCCCGAGGCTTTCATCGGTGAGTCCGTGGGTGGGATACATACGAAGCCGCGGCCGGCGTCGCTTCTCGCTCCGGTGAGAAAGTATCGGGGCGCTCCAGCTGGACGGACCAGCACGTTCGAGGCGTGCGTGGCGCTGTTGCGTGCGCTGGGTGTGGACGAGGGTTTGTGCGAGGCGCAGCTGGAGAACGTGAAGACGAAGGTGGACGCGGTGAAGGTTCAGAAGTGCATGGCGCCGGTGTACGAGAAGGTGACGGGTAGCGACTTCGAGGCGGAGAGTTGACACTTTTAGCGAACTGTGTGGACTTTATTTTAGCGGTTGTTTATCGAGCAGTAGTGAACACACCTCGCGGGGGCGTCCACGCATCGTGCGATGCAGGTCTCCGCGCTGCGCAGCATCTCACGGTGCTACCGCCTGGGTCTCCGTCGCCCGACGCGCGCGTTCCCCGTCGCGTTCGCACCCGCCAGGCCACGTCGCGCGAATCGTGGAATCACATCATCGGCGGCGGCGGGCGGGGAGGAGGCGGGCGGGGATGATGGGGGCGGCACCGCGGTCGAGGAGAAGAAGGGCGGCCACGGCAAGGGCAAGCGCGACCTCGCGGATGCCTACATGGAGGTCCGCGATATGCTGACGGATCCGTCGAGACTCGTCCGCGCGGTGGCGTCGGGGAAGGCGAAGGGCGCCGACCCGGAATGGCGACGTCTGGAGATGTTCCCCGTCGCGCTCAAAGGGGGGGTCAAGCTCCAGGTGGTAAAGTACGACGAGCGACAGGCGTTCACGTCCAACCACGTCTACGCGGGTGCCGACGCGTCCGCGTCCCGGGGACGCCGGGGACGCCGCGCGGGTGCCGACTCGTCCGCCCCAAAGTCCAAAGGGCCCACCGCGGATGAAGCCGCGGACGAGGCGTTGCGTTGCGGATTCGGCAACTGGCGCGTGGAAACCTCGGATGAGGTGCTCCAGCTCAGGGTCACTAAATCGGGCGAGGCCATGGTGAGCCGCTCGCGTTCGCTGCTCGCCAACGCAACCAAAGGCGCCGGGGCGAACGTGCGGTCGCACGATAGGCAAAAACAGCGTTTGCTCGATCCGTCGGATCCGTTCCTCGTTCACGTCGGCGTCAGCACCAAGGACGGCGCCGCGATCAAGGCGGACCGACGCGACAAGTACAAGCAGGTGGAGGAGTTCTTAAGGCTCGTGGACGCCGCGGTGGACGGCGCGAGGCAGGGCGGGCACATGCCCGTGGGGACGAAGGAGAGGCCGACTCGGTTAGTGGACCTCGGATGCGGCAACGCGTACCTCACCTTCGGCGCGTACGCGTTGCTCAAAGCGCGGCGCGGGCAGCCGCTGGAGGTTGTCGGCGTGGACGTGAAGCGTCAGGCGCGGGAGACGAACGGTCGCGTGGCGTCCGCGCTGGGATGGGAGAGGGACTGCGTGTTCGTGGAGGGGACCATCGCCGGCGCGGAGCTCACGTTCCCGACGCCCCGGAGTCATCGCGGTGAGTCGTCGATACGTTCGGACCCCGAGGTTGACATCGTGCTCGCGCTGCACGCGTGCGACACCGCGACGGACGAGGCCCTGGTCCGCGCGGTACGATGGAACGCGCCCCTCACGCTCGTCGCGCCGTGTTGCCACCACGACCTGCAGGTGCGGCTCAAGGACACACGCGGCACGAATGGGGCGCACGCGCCGATGCTCCGGCACGGCATCCTTCGCGAGCGACTGGGCGACTTGATCACCGACGCCTTCCGCGCGCACGTGTTGCGGCTGCTGGGGCACAGGGTGGACGTCGTGGAGTGGATCGGCGGGGAGCACACGCCGCGGAACACGATGATCCGCGCGGTGCGCACGAACAGTAAGGCGGCGCCCGAGCTGTGGACGGAATACGACGAGATGGTGGCGACGTGGGGGGTCACGCCGTGGCTCGCCGACGCGCTGCAGCCGGAGCTCGATGCCGCGAGGGAAGAGGCGATGAACGACCCGGTCCCCCTCGCCGCGGACAGCGAGGTTGTCGAGAAGGATAGCACTGATTGAAGAGCGATCTTCGCTTGTATTATGACACTAAACGGCGCTATCACATGTCTCGTCGACTGTCGATGTGTCTGTTTTTCCCCAACCCGAGACCCCGAGAATATTAATTATACTTTTACACCTTGTCGAACGGGGACACGATGGCGCCGTGCGAGCGGCCGTTCGCGCCGTTCATCTCCACCGCGTTACTCCTGTCCGCGGCAGGCTTCGGATGCTCGCCCATCATCCTCCCCTCGTCGTCGAACTGCACCCACCTGAACCCGCGCTCCCGCTGCACCCGCCGGTACACGAACAAACCGCACACGGTTCCAAAGAGTCCAATCAAAAAGATTGAGAGCAGCGCGGCTCCGTAGGTGGGCATCTCGGTCTTCTCCTTGGTGACGTGCAGTCCCGACGGCGCCGCGGCGGCGGGGGCGGAGGCTGGCGCGTTCTTGCCGGTGTACAGCGCGACGTTGATCGTGTCGTCGTTGTGGGCACCCGCGTCTGGGCACCAGTAGAACTCCGAAGCGCAAGCCTTTTCGTTGCACTTGTCCTTGCTGCCGGCGTCGAAATAGGAGTACGTGAGTACCGGGCACTTGTCTTCTTTGCAGCACGAGCACATGCAGTCCTGGTAGGTCGCGAAGACCATGGCGTTGGCGTTGGCGTCGGCGGACGCCGCGTTGTGAGAGCCCGCGTCGGGGCACTGCGAGAACTCGGACGCGCAGGCGTTCTGCGTGCACTTCTCGGGGGATCCGGCGTCGAACGTGTACTGCTTCAGCCCCGGGGTGGCGCAGGTGCCGCTCGCGCAGCAGGAGCACGTGCAGTCGTGGTAGGTGGCCGTGACGGTGGCGCCGGCGTTGTGGGAGCCGCTGTCGGGGCACTGGGAGACCTGCGACCTGCACGCCGCGTCCGTGCACTTGTCCCTGGACCCCACCGAGATGTGGTAGTCCTTCGTGCCCTCGGAGGCGCACTTGTCGGGGGCGCAGCACGAGCAGGTGCAGTCGTAGGACGTCCCCGCGCCCTGATCCGCGGCGATCACACCGTGCGCGAGCGCGAGGAGCGCCACGAGGAGCGCGAGGATGGAGATCCTGGCCATGGTGAAGGTCAGCGTCGTTTGGCGGCTCTGGCTCTGGCGATTGGCGATAAAAAGCACACGCCTTTTTTTCACATTTCGTATGCACCCAGTGAGGGAAAGAAAAACGCACAGGTTATGGTCCAGCCAATCAGAACGCTAAAAGGTCCTGAAAGGCTGCTGGACGAAAAAGCAAACAAAGAGAGGCACGACTCGCAACGTAAAAGTCGAGATGCGCGATGCCGTCCTCCTCACTCCTCTTTGACCCCGTCTCGAAGGACGATACTCGGGTAACTGAAGGGAAAGGGATGGGGAAGACGAAGAAGAGGCAGGCGAAGCGCGCCGCCGTCGAGGCTGCGCGCCAGGAGCAGGTGTACGCCGCATCTTCCAACCGCGTTGGCTCCGCGCTGGCGGCGGGCGGCGGTGGGCACGGCTCCGACGCGCGCGACTCCGACGACCCGCGGTGGATCTCCGCCAGGGACAACACGGACGACCCCGACAACAGGTTCAGGGTGGCGCCGATAAAGCTAAAGGTCAACCCGATGGCGGGCGTCATCAAGCCCAAGGCTAAGCAGAAGACGGGCATCATGCGCATCACGCGCGCGGTCGAAGCCGGCGTCACGCACGAAGCGTGCGTCGCGCTCGACACCTTGCTCGCCGAGGTCGAGGCGGGCACGCGCGAGGTCGCCGCCCCGATGGACCTCTGCGGCAAGGTTCTCGCCATGTGTCAGCGCGGCTCCTTCGGCAAGCCCGCCGTCCGGCTACTCGGCCGGATGGAACGAACCGGCCTACCCGTCGGCCCGGTGCAACTCCGGATGGTATTCTTCGCGTGCTGCGGCAAAGGCATGGTCGCCGACGCGCTCTCGCTGATGTCCCGATACGACATCGAGACCGGTAAACGGATGCTGGGGAAGGATGTCCTGGTGCGGGGGTGCGGCTTGATGCCCGGGGGCGTCGACGGCCAACTCGGGCTATCGCTCCTGGAAGGGACGCTACGAGGCATCGCCGACGGCGGATGGCAAGCCGCGCCGTCCACCGCCGGCGACGTCAGGGTGTACACTCACCCGACGTGGGCGCCGCCGAAGACACAGACACAACGCGAAGGGGGTGCCGTCGGGGGTGCCGTGGGTGCCGTGGACCCCGCGGTGGATGCAGAGAAGCGCGCGCCGACGATGTACCCGGGGGGCGCCGACGACGACTCCGGTTCGTTCTGGTTCGTGTGCGACGACGACGGCCGGCGGCGACCCGCGGACCGCAACTCGCTCGAGCTCTGGGCACCCGCGAGCGCATCCACCATCCCACTCGTGGCTGCCGGGCTGGAGACGGAGACGGAGCGACACGACGTGCCGCAGGTGCCGGGGGCGTTTACCGTGGTGGACGTCTTCAGCGCCGAAGAATGCGCCGCGTTGCGAGCGGCGGCTCACGCCGTCGGATGGAGACGGGACCCGTCGGACCCGTCGGACCCGGACCGCGGCCGGCTCGACTACTGCGAGCTCGTGGTCTGGCCGGAGACGGCGACGCGAATCTGGGATAGGATCAAGATGCACATGCCCGCGGGCGCCGCTGGGGTCAACGCTCGGTTCCGTTTCTTCCGGTACGGTCCAGAGACGGTGTACCGGCGACACGTGGACGGGAGCTGGCCGGACGCGCGGCTCACCGAGGATGGCGAGTACGTCACCGACGCGAGCAAAGGTACGTTACGGTCGAAGTTGACGCTGCTGTTTTACCTGAGCGAGGGGTTTCTCGGCGGCGAGACGACTTTTTACACGGCTACCCCCGGCGGTCCCGGCGTGGTGTCGGCTCGGGGCGTCGCTCCGAGGGAGGGCGCCGCGCTGTGTTTCCCGCACGGCGACGCGGAGGATTCGCCGGTGCACGAGGGCAGCGCGGTGAAGGTGGGGCCGAACGGGGTCCAGCACAAGTACATCATTCGCACCGACGTGTTGTTCGAGACGGGTAAGGGTTTAGGGTCAAACCCCGGTCGCGAACGCGAGAACACGGAACGTCAGACTTGAAAGCTTTTTGCCAAGACTCTTATAAACGAAGAAACCAATCATAGTGCTAAGTGTTCAATCATCATCGTCTCCGCCTGGACCCGCGGTCCATGGACGCGTCGAGCCGCGACGCCTCCCTCTCGAACGCGGCGCGGCCCGAGCCGTATCCCGCCGTCTCCCTCGCCGGCGACCGGACCCGCGACGGCTTCAAAGGCGAAGCCACTTTGTTAAGTAACGGCTGCCTGTTCACCCTGGCCCGTGTCACCGCGCTCCTCCACTCCTTGGTGTCGGAGTCCGTGGTGTGTCCGCTGGAGTTCCCCCCCGAGGTTTCCTCGTTCTCCTTGTCGGACTGATCGACGTGGGGTCCTAACGGGCTCGAACCCGCGTTCCCCGTGTTTTTGCCGCCGAAACCTTTGAACGTTTTAAACGGGTTGAATCGAACGGGACCCGGGGACTCCTCCATCGACGATTCGAGATCCTTATCCAGGGCATCGAGCATCTCGTCCATGGTCTTATCCCCGATGGCCCGCGGGAACCTGCTGAACCTGTCGTCGATGGGGGACATGTCGTCAATGTCATCCTCGTCCGCCTCGTTGAACTTTTTCTTTGCGGGACCCGTGTACGAAGGTTTGGACACCGTCTCCCCCGCGGTTATTCGCTTGCTCACCGCGGTGCTCCCGCCCGGGGATTCGTCGTCGAAGTAGATGGTCTTCGTCGCGGAGGAGCCCCACCCGCCGCCGCTGAACCCGGGCCCGCCGGAGAACGCGACGGAGCCGCCGGTGCGCGCGGTGACCATGGACGATCCCCCCGTGCTCATCGCGCTCATCGCGCCGTTCGCTTTGCTCTTCGCGCTTTGCATCGCGGGGGACGGCGACGCAGAATCCGAATCGTCGTCCGAGAGGATGTCCTTGAGATGGTCGTCGCCGCCGGCGAAGCGGGACGTCGCGGCGTCGCGCGCGGATGCGACGATCTTCTCGGCGGACGCGTCCACGGCGGCGACGAAGGAGGGTGAAGCGGTGAGAGACCCCGGGGGCGACGGCGACGGCGACGGCGACGCGGACACCGATACGTCGTTGACGGACGGATCCGAGGCGTCGTTCACCGAGGGCGATGCCGGCGGGGACTCCGAGGCGGCGGATGAGATGATCGTCGCGGACGCGGTCGGGTCGGAAACTGTCGGCTCGAGCGCCGTTGTTTTGGAAGCCGCAGCCTCCGGGCTGTTCTGCCGGGACAGCATCTTGAGACCGTTCTTCAGCGAGCGGAACGGGGAGAGGAGCCCGCCGACGACGCGCGCGCCGGGCTTCTTACCGCCGCCGTTCTCCGTCTGGGGCTTGAGCGCGGGTGCGGGGGTCGCCGGGTCGACCTCGATGTCGCTCTGCGAAGAATCCGAAAAGTCCCACGGTTTTCTCGTCGCGCCAGGCGGCGACTTGACCGCCGAATTCAAAGAAGACTTTAAAGGGGACTTCAAAGGGGACTTCAAAGGGGACTTGGCGGCCATGCTCTCCTCGCGTGATATGTCCATGGAGGAGTCAGAGTCGGCGAAAAACTTGGACACGTTCTCCACGCGCTCGATGGCTCGCTCCGCGGCGGAGTACGCGCCTTTGACCGCCGTCGCCGGTGACTTTTCAAACCGTTCAAACGCGATTTCGTTCGCGGCTTTGGACACCGGCCCCTCGTGGCGCAGATCGTGCCACGCGCGGATGAACCGCTTGGAAATCGCCCTATCCTCCATCACCCGCACGGCATCCTCGCGCGGGTCCGGCATGGGTCTCGGCATGGAGACGACGGGCGCGGGCTCGCGACCCGCCCATCCCTCGAGCGCTCCGGCGACGTCCACCACGAATTTCCTCGACGCCGGGCTGAAAACTTCGCCGCCGTCGCCGTCGTTCGCGGTCATCGCCGGGGCCCCATTCATCGCGCGCACCTCCATCGTGGGTGACAGCGAGTACCGCGTCTCCTGGTTATCGGACGACGAGAACCCTCGCGAGGAGTAGTTGGAACGCGAGGACAACTCCGAGTGTTGTTGGTTTTGATCGAGTCCGAGTCCGTCGGATTCCCCGCGGAAAAATTCAGAGTTGTCCTCGCGCCACGCCCCGCGGCCCGCGCCTCGGCCGTCCACGACGTCGTCGAGCCACGCGCGAAGCGCCGCGCCCGTGGGGATCTTACCGTGCATGAGGACCGACATGGACGCAGCCTCGAGCTCTTCGACGACGCGGGTGGCGGCGGCGACGTCCACGGGTCTTCTGGAAGCGTCACCGGAAGCTTCCACCGCGACTTTCTCCAATCCGGCGGCGCCCGATTCATCCGACCCGATCCGCCCGGCGTATTCGTACACGGCGTCGGCAATCTCTTCCGCCACCTCGGGGAACGACTTCTGGAGCATCCTGACGCGCGTCGCGAGGGACTCCTCGTAATCGTCCAGCCGGAGTGACCGAAGCGGCACTGAAGCGGCGCGTGGTTCATCCGGCGGGACGAAGAGCGGTGAGAGATGTTTGTACTCGTCGTCGTCGTCGTCCATCTCCTCCTTCGGCTGCGGCGGCAACGGCGACAGCGGCGCGGCGTAGGACGACGACCGCAGCTTGTACGACGATGTCCGCTTGGAATACGAATCGTCGTCACGGTCACGTCCGCCGTAGGAATCGTAATCGTCGTCGAGCATCATAGCCGCGATGTCCTCCGCTTTTCGGTACCCTCGCTCCGTCGGGTCTAAGGATTTGATGAACGTATCCTCCGCGTCTTCATCCTCGTCTGTATCCTCTTGGGGCACGCGCATGCCCTTGCTCCAGTGCGGCGTCACCGCCCACGCCTCAACCTTGTGCGTGTACCCTTCCAGGTCCTCGTAGCATCCGTTAGGCCACGGCGCGTCCGGGTCGTCCATGTCGATGTCCATCTCCTCGTAAAACTCGGTCCGGTGCGTCAACCGCTCCGCCGCGCTGAAGAGCTTACGGCCGACACCCTCCGCGGCGCCTCCCACGGTCCTCGACGCGTGAACCACCGTCTTAGCCGCGGAGTCCAGCGCGTGCTCGATCGTCCGCAGACTTTGCGTTCGGACCACGTCACCCGCGTTGCGTACCTCCATCCCGAGCGCCTTGACCAACTCGGCCGGGGTCTTGGCGGCGACGGGAACGCCGAGCGCTTTGACCAAGATGGCCATCGACCGCTCACGCGCGTCACAATCGGCGCCGCACGCGTGCCGTGCGTCAGTCTCGGTGTCGGGACCACACGCCGCGGGCGCGATGGACGGGGTACGGTCTGGGTATGATTTGGGCCCCGCCTTGAGCACCCGGAACCATCCGGGCCCGCGTCCGGGCCCCACCCGGAGACTCACCGCCGGCGGAACCGCCACGTTCCAGCTGCATCGCGCTAAATGCGGCTCCCACGGCTTGCGCTCGAGGAACGCGGCCGTCGCGTGAATGGCCCGTTGGGTGAGGTCGGAGTCGCGAACGGTGCGCCAGGTGTGAACGGAGGCGTCCGCGACGGTGTGAACGGCGGATCCCACGGCGGAGTCGATCGCGTGGCCCGCGTCGTGAACGCGTTTGCCGACGCTCGAAGCGGACCGCGCGGTGGCTGTTCCGATGTGCACCGCGCCCGCGCGGATGTGGAGCGCGCCGTCGCGGAGGGATCTCACGCCCGACGCCCACGCGCCGCGGAGCTTGGAGGCGGCGTCGTCGCGACGACGGACGCCGCGCGGGGGTAGCCTCGGAAGTTTTTGTTTTTGTCTCGGCGGCTTCGGGCTCGTCGGGGTCCTCGTCGGCGCCGGGATCCTCGGCAGCGCCGGCTCATTCACGGGCTTGGGCTTCGAAGCCTTGGCGGCGGCTTTCGCGGCATCCTTCACGGCTCGCGCAGCCTTCTTCGTCTCGTCGTTGACCCTCTTCTCCTCCCGCCGCTTAGCCTTGGCCTCGGCTCGTTCCCTGGAGCGATCCCGTTTCACGCGGCGGCGTTCCGTCTCTTTGTCATGCCGCGCCTTTCGAAACCGTGCGATGGCGTCGAAGTGCGTATCGGGCGGCGGCGGGGGCAGCATCTCGACGCCGTGCGTGTCCCGGACGGTGCCCACGACGCGCATGTTACCCTCGGGCGTCGTGCGGACCACTCGGGATGACTGGTGGAAGATTTTGGATTTGACCGTCAGCGCCGGTTCGAGCTCGACTTCGGACT